>WSSedB1CaDRAFT_10000029_pt1 | contig 78981 bp, 53 predicted proteins | sample WetSurSB1Cattail_FD_9460 | JGI IMG/M metagenome (IMG submission 9460)
TCCACAGAACAAAAAGCAAAAAGAAATTCAGAAGTTCCGTGCCGGATTAGCCGTTAACGATGCCGTTGTTACGGCGGGAGGAATTCATGGTACCATCAAGGAAATTGGAGACACCACTATTGTTGTAGAAATAGCAAACAACGTGCGTATAACAGTTGAGAAGAACTCTATATACAAAACAGGTGCTGCTGCTAATGCAAAATAAAATTTCCAAAGAAACGGATAAACAATGTTCGAAAAAAAGAACATAAAGGATTTCTTTAAAGATAAAAAGAGAATCAGAAACTTTTTGTTAAGTTCACGCAACAGAGAGTTTCTGATTTTTTTGTTATTTCTTTTTGTGTCAGCATGTTTCTGGTTGCTACAAACATTAAAAAACAGTTTTGAGACAACGATAAGTATACCTATTACACTTGTAAATGTGCCTAAAGATGTGATTATCACCCAAAATCCTCCGGCAAATTTACGAATCTCTATCAAAGATAAAGGTACCATTCTGCTATCAACGATACTTTATAAGAAATTTGCTCCGATTGCGATCAACTTTAGCCAATATGAAAATTCTAAAAGTATTGTAAAGATTAATACTGCTGGCTTTATAAAAAGAATAATCTCACAGCTGAGCAGTTCCACAAAGATATTGGCAATAAGGCCTGATACAATTGAATATATCTATTCAATAGGTCAACACAAAAAAGTGCCCGTTCACTTTAATGGAAATGTATCTGCAAGCATGCAATATTACGTAACAGATACATTTTGTTCACCAGAGTCAGTGACAGTATATGCCCCTCCCCATATTCTAAAGAACATTATTGAAGCAAAAACAAAATTCAGTAGCTTCTCCAATTTATCCGATACACTTCGGCGTACACTTGAAATGGAACCGGTACAAGGTGTAAAGTTTGAACCACAGCACACCATAGTCACTTTCCCGATAGACATCTTGACTGAAAAAATGATAGAAGTGAAAGTAATAGGAGTAGGACTCCCTGCTCATAAACTATTAAGATTTTTTCCATCAAAGGTACAAGTCAGTTTTCTTGTCGGGCTACATAGATTTAAATACATCCATGATTCCGACTTCACGATAGAAGTATCATATGATCAAGTAGTAAAAAATAACACCTCAAAATGTCATCTTGAATTAAAGACTCGACCTTATGGTATAAATCATGTGCGCATCACACCCACAGATATTGACTACTTGATTGAAGAAAGGAAATAATGACAAAAATTTTAGGCATAACCGGAGGCATAGGCAGCGGAAAATCTGTCGTTTCCCATATATTGCGTGTCATGGAAATTCCTGTTTATGATACAGATTCACGCGCAAAAGTCCTAAATGAATCAGACTCTGTCATAAGAGAAGGGTTAATTGAACTCGTTGGAGAAAAAGTATACACTGATAAAGGCTTAAATAGACAACTGTTATCAACCTATTTATTCTCTTCGCCACAAAATACCGAAAGAATAAACAAATTGATACATCCACGTGTAAAAAATGATTTTAATTTATGGGCTCATGATCAATCAGGCTATCCTTTAATATGCATTGAATCTGCCATTCTTTTTGAATCAGGATTCAACAGTTTAGTTGATGGCACGATCTCTGTAATTGCTTCCGAAGAAACAAGAATACAAAGAGTTATTCAGCGCGACAAATCAGATATAGAGAAAGTAAAGGCAAGGATAAAGTCACAAATAACAGACGAACAGAGAATAAACCTCAGTCAGTATGTTATAATAAATGACGGAAACAAAGCCCTAATCCCTCAAGTTCGCAAAATAATATCGCATTATTTTCCTAATATACTTTAAATACGCGATTATTTATCAATACAACTTTTGCTAAAACGTAGTACTATTACTACATTTGCATCTCATTATCATAAAAATAAAATATCTAAATAAAATAAATAACCATGTTACAGACTATTTTGTCAATCACAGGTCGTCCCGGTTTATACAAACTGGTATCACAAGGTCGAAATATGTTGATCGTGGAGTCTCTCATCGATAAGAAGAGACGCCCGGCCTACAGCAGCGAAAAAGCAGTTTCACTAGGGGATATTGCTATGTACACCGAGGATGGAGAGATTCCATTAAGTAAGGTGTTGCTTTCCATGAAAGAAAAGGAAAATGCCATTGAAGCTTCAATTGATCCTAAGAAGGCTACAACTAATGAAATATCAGAATATTTCGAAAGTATATTACCGAACTACGATCATGATCGTGTATATATTTCAGATATCAAAAAACTTATTTCATGGTACAATCTTTTGATAAAGAGCGGTAATAGCAATTTTGAAGAAGATATCAAAGCTGAAGAAGAAGCTAAGCAACCTGCAGAAGAAACAGGAAAAGCTGAAACAACTAAAACAGAAGAAACTGAAAAACCTAAAAAGGCGACAAAAAAGGCAGCAACAAAAAAGAATGATGCTGTAAAAAAAGCTACAGCAAAGAAATCAACCAAAACGGTTGCACCAAGAACAACTGCTAGAAAAACAACTGTTAGAAAAGCAGGAGACAAATAATATTATTCCTCATAATTTAAAGGCAGAACAAAGACACGGAAAGATGTCTTTGTTCTGCCTTTTTTCTGCAATATAAGCGGGAAGTAATCTCATCAGAATAGGATAGATCTAATGTATTCATGCTATTACTTTCACTTCACTCTTCGTTACCTTTATCCATAATAGAATTTACAAAGTACCCATTTTTTATCTTCCCTAAGCAACTGATATCAAAAAATGGTTCTTATTTTTAGTAAATCCAAATGAAATCCTTTTTGAAAAAAATAACGGCTCAAACTTGAGAATATTCCAGCTTTATACATAAAGGGTGGCCACTTTAGGGCACACCCTCTTAAAAATATAATCTAATTACCTCAAAACAAGCCATAATATATGGCTTAATATAATCCTATTCTTTTACTTTTTCTTAAATAAGTGTCCGCTCAAGCCCTAGCATATAACCTTTTTATGGTATAGCATTGCCTGAAATAATACTTTATTCCCCATATTTATCAAAATCATGAATCGAAGAAAGAAATGGTAATTTCATGTTTTTAATATTACCATTTCTATCTACCATTATATAACGAGGTATGGATATAATATCCAAATATGTTTTATATTCTTTCCCGATAATCACATAAGCTTTATCCAATATATTAAGGGCTTTTGCCTTATCTTTCGCCTTATTTACGTCTTCCCGTTTATCGATGGAGAGGTAAATAAAATGGTTGCCTCTTTTCTCCAATTCTTCTATATTCTTTTTCCCCCTTCTAATTTCTCCTATACAGGAACCACACCAACTCGCCCAATTATCTATTATCACCTGAGAACCTTCATTTTTCTTTAGTAAATCTCTGAAAGTAAGAACAGAATCATCTGACAACTTTATAAGTTTCTCATTTAATATCGCAGCAGGAAATGGATGATTAATCTTTTTATACATACCGTAAGAATATTGAATCAGTGCTTTACTATCGCTATCCTGTATTTTTCTTAAATATAAATCATACCATTTCTCTACATCTGGTTCCGAAATATTCCCACTTTCGTTATATGCCTTTCGACTAAAAGAATGAAAATTTGCAGCAATCAAATAATCTGACAACTCTCCTGAAAAGTATTTTTTTATTGTATCTGTCTGAGCTACTAATATTTTTTTCGATTTTAGATCTTTACATAAGAGATTACTTAAGCTTTCCATCCCCATCTTATATTCCGGATTATGCATATAAATTGTATTTTCGCAACTAATATCCGAAGGGAAATATTTGCTTTTTTATTTTCATCAAATCATTACATGTAAGTTTATTACGGCTAATACTGTTTGCATGTTCCAAATAAAAAAAAACTTTAGCTTTCTCTTCATTTAACATAAAACTTTGAAGAAGACCGAGCTTTATATTGGCACTGATCATTTTGCATTTAGATGTATAGGCACTATCTATTATTTTAACCGATTTTTGCAATGAAACAGATTCAAGAAGATTCCATATCTCATTTTTACGAAATTCAATTTTCAAATTACGATATGCATTGTAGTTTTCTTTCATCTCTCCTGAAAAACATATTTTAAACTTTTGTTTATCATTTCCGGCATATTCTGCAACTATTTTTGCTCTATCACCTGGAGTAATGATCATCCTATTACCATCTCCTAACCAACCACAGTCAACAAGTATAGGTTTGACCGTGTGGACGGTAATCATATATACACTATCATTTAATATATGCTTTTCACCTATTGATTTTAGATCAAATCTTTTATACCCATCTATAGCTATCCAAATTTTAGGGAGCTGTGAAAAAGTCAAACAAGACGCACCTTTTGTTTTATCCAAAACGGTTATTACCACATCATTAGAAGCCATCAATTGTGTAATTGAACACATAATTGATAAAATAAGTAAACAAATCTTTTTCATTTCTGTTATAATTTATATATCAACACGTTTTACAAATAATTATTATTTTCCCCATCAATACAAGTTTTGATGGGGAAAACATTTAATCTACACACAAATACAAGTGATATTCTGTCCACTTTCACATGTATTCATTTCTAGGCAACTTACTTTTTTTGATACACACGTACATAATCAATATAGTATTTCAATGGGAAAGCAGAATCATCAGGAGTTCCTGCATTTCCACCGATAGCCAAATTCAATAAAATGTAATGTGCTTGACGGAATGGATATTGATAAGCGCCATCACCTCCTGAAGAACCGTTTTGAGTATTGGCTTGATTGGTTTCATTTACCAATTCGTCATCAATGTAAATGCGAAGAACATTCTCATCCCAGTCCATACGCCATATATGATATTTAGAAGCCCAGTTCGGATCTTTAGCTGTGAAATAAGACAATGGCTTTACAACCGAATTCCAATTCCCACTCCAACGTGTGTCACTACCCCAACATGTATTGGCATGTATAGCCGATACTCCACCTGAAGGATAGGACTCTAATATATCAATTTCACCACAAGAAGGCCATTCATACCAGTTACCCAATGTCCAAATAGCTGGCCAAGAACCTGCAGAAGTAGGAATCTTGGCACGCACTAAAATACGTCCGTATTTAAAAGAGAATTTACCACTCGTTGTCATTGAAGATGAGGTATATTGAGCATAATCACGATTTGTTTTCCAATCGCTACTTCCATTTACGTAGTTCGGGTTCTTCACTTGTTCTTTATTTCCGGTAATTACCAAAGCACCGTTTCCGTCACAAGTAGCATTATCAGATTGATACCATTGTAATTCCTGATTACGGACAAAGCCCTTTTCAAAATTCCAGTATTGACTGTTAACAGCACCGGCTGTATTAAACTCATCACTCCAAACTAATTGCATACCGTCTACAGCCTGCCGAACAGTCGTAGGATCTGGTTTAGTCTGATCGATACCCGGCAATTTTACAATCAACATAACCGTATTCAAAGTAGAATTAATCTTATAAGAATTAGAATTCTTTATCTGAATAGGTAAAATAAAAGTACCTTGTGCATCACCGGTTGTTTGCTCTTGTAATAAGGCATTCCTATGAATGGTTATGGCAAAATTGTCACCAATCTTCTGACCTTTCATCAATGTCATTTGAGTGGCACTAAAAGCATATCCGTCAGATTGCATTTGTTTTGCCTTATAGAATGGACTGCTAGTGTCATTGTTATCAGCAGCAGCTTGGATCAAGGAGTCTAATTTCAAAGTATCCAATGCAACATCTACTTTAGTATCTTTATCGGCCGCATCGTTCTTATACAAAGACAAATCTAAATTAACAATCGTATCCGTAGTAAGCCCCTGAATACTCATGATATAATTTATATTGCCTTGTTTGTACCATTGATCTTTAGCTTGTTTTATCTCTAAAACTGATAAATTTCCATTATTGGAAAATTTATCCTTTTCATCATTGTTGCAAGATTCCAATGCTATGGGGAATGACACTAAAACGAAACAAACTATCGAGAAAATTCTTAATTTCAATTTTTTCATATTCAATCATATTAAATTATGGCAATGCAACTGTTTCTGGATCGTATATATTTATTTGAGCATCATAAAATGCGAACTCTGCTAAATTGAAGTATTTCACATCTCCGTAAGTCTTAGTTACCGTGAAACGGAAGTGAGCAAACTTGATGTCCGATTTAATTAAATCAGAAGTGTATTCAATTTTGAACGAGTTGCTAGGGCTTACATCACTTTAAAAAACAAATGTAAAAATTTGATTTATTGAAACTAAGAGTGACAATAAAATTCACAAGCCTTCATTATTGCCTAACTGGCAACAGCAGATACAACAGATATCCAGTATATAGATTACTTGAGATTGATTAATATTAAATTCGTAGACAGTGGTGAATTGGAAATATCACTGCTGTCACTCAAGATTTCAGTTTTTTTTATTAGCAAAAGGTATAAATAATATACCTTTTCCCATTTCTCTATGAAGAACAAAAACGATGGCATTAACATAAAACCAACACCATCGTTTTTGATAAATATTAATTAAAAAAATACAACCCTAAGAACTAGCCTTCGTGAATGTAATGTTATAGATCGTTGTTTTATTTGACAAATCGGTATATGTAAATGTAACCACATACTTTTTCCCATTTGGATAATATGTACCAGAACCATTTGTAATGTTGCATTGACTGAACGGAGTAACACTCACATTATTAGTGGCAGGATCAATAGTCATATCAACACCATATTTTTCTGCATTATCTACAGTTTCATTAGCAGCACTATACATGTAAAATCTAACTGTATTGGCATCAATTGCTTTCAAAGTTCTAGTTTGAGATAATGATCCATTATTAGCTCCCGAATACGTTGCAGCAGTGTTATAGGTTCCACTATATTTATTCACAAAGTTTATAGTAAACAACATGACTGAATCGCTTTCAACAATAGGGAAATTACATTTTGCTATTTTTATTGGAATCATATACAATGAATCCGGATTAAGTTTTGTAGCATCAATAACAATAGGCACTCTGGCATAAGCATTACCAGCTTTCAAAATAACATTATTGTCATAACTATATGCTGAAGAAGGCATCTTCAAATATTTATAAGCCTCATCAAAACGATATTTATAGTTATAAATGGAAATGGTCGTATCATTTTCAGCCAAAACTACATTAGCATCACTCGTTGTAGCTTGAGAGCCACTTACGCATACAGAGAAATATGTTGTATCAATTGCCGATGCAGATATATCTTGGGTAAATACATTGCCTTCTGTGCCACCACCATTCAAATAAACTTGTTGAATATATTGTTCCTTATCTATTGGATTATCCAAACAACTTGAAAACAAGGCTGCCGAAACAATCATACTGGCCAATATCTTTAATCTAATCTTTTTCATAATTTATTCTTTTATTTCCAACCAGGATTTTGAGTCAACTTGTTATTAGTATACAAATAAGTTTGTTTAATTGGGAAAAATGCCATCTTATACTTAAACTCACGTTTTTCCAATATCTTATCCGTCAAAACAATAGGGGTATAGAATTTTTGCCTTTCACTTGCCTTCGCAGATATATTCATTCCACGAATAGGAGCATTTAATGCAGCCATAGCATCTCCCCATCGAACCAAATCATAAAACCTTAACCCTTCACACGCAAATTCAACTTCTCTCTCTCTTTTAATCAAATTACGCATATTATCTCTATCAGACGCATCTGCTTCTGTTATTCCAGGCAGCCCACAACGAAAACGAATCAAATTAAAATACCTTACCATCTCACTTACATTTCTGGAGACTGTAATATTATTATCCTTATCAGTATAATCACTTTCCATCTCATTCATTGCCTCAACATAATTCAACAAAGTTTCTGCATAACGAAATATCGGGAATTCTTTATCACGCACTGTTGCTCTAAAATTATCTTCAGGGTGGCAATACTTCTTTAAAGAATAACCGGAATGATTATAATCATCTGGATAATGATCTGAAGCTTTACATGTACCATCGGCATAATAGGTCGCTGTAAAGTTTTTAGAATTTGCATCAGTTCCTGTATAAGAAGTCCCGGCCCAATATGACTCACAAAAGGCTATCGTTGCATAAAATCTATATTCACGATGATCAAACATACGAGCGACAGTCGAATTCAACTGAACCCCACCCGTTCCATCAATTGTTTTAACAGTTCCAATAGGTTTGTAAGAATCTGAAGAACTTGGATATAGAGGAGAATCTGCTGGATCTTTACCATCTCTCATACGATAAGCATCTACTAAATTTTGAGTGATATTCATACCATTACCACCCAGCATTTGTACTGGAGTACAAATCCACATTACAGAATTAGCACCATTATTTTGAGAAGATTCATCCATTGTTTCCGACCAGATCAATTCTGGATTATTTATTGCAGCTACACCTCCATTAAAGATATCAGCATATGAATGATAGGCATCAATATCACCTGCCCCATTAGGCCATGAAGCTTTCGGATAATTATCTGGTTCAATATTTAATGAATCAGTTTCGGCATCACGTGTCGCTGTATACAATGTGTATTTATTCAGATTGATTATACGTTTGGCTGCTGCAGCTGCACGCCCCCACTTTGTATTATCTTTAGTTTGATTAATATAGCTTTTCCCATCTGTTGTTTTCCAGTCACTATAAAATATGTTACCATTAAACCATGGGCTGGCTGCATATAATGTCAAACGTGATATCACAGCTAAGGCAGCACCTTGTGTTGGAAGATGAAGATCAGAACTTGCCCGTTCTGTTTTCAATAAATTTACAGCTGTATTCATTTCGTTTAAAATATAATCAACGCACTCATCATAAGTTGAACGAGCAACAGACATCTCATCAATTGAAGCATTTGTTTCAAATGGTACATCCTTGACGATAGGAACCGGACCATACTGTAGCAATAATTGAAAATAGTAATAGCCTCTTAAATAATGTGCCAATCCCACATAATCACGCTTTGTTATTTCGTCAATATCAGTACATTTATTTATATTAACCAAAAATGTATTTGCTTTACGTATACCTTTGTAATAATCATCATAATTATCAAAGTTATTTTGGACAAATGGAGTCACTTCATCACGCAAATATGAAGAACCATAATGACGTGCATCGTTCCATGTCGGGAAACATTCATCAGTAACAAATCCAAAAGGTTTACATATCCCTGTTATGGTAAACATCTGAGATTCGCGTGGAAGATAAGATGCTGCACCATTCAAATATTGACGAACAGTATTTTCATGTTGAAAAATTGAGTCCATTGTTGTCACATCATAAAGATATCTATCAACATCAAGATAATTACATGACGGCATTGAAACCATTATTGTTCCTAATGAAGTAACAATAATTATATTTAATATCAATTTTCTTAATTTCATTTCTATTGAATATTAGAATTGGACATTTAATTGTAATGTATAAGTCCTTTGAATAGGATATTTAGTTCCATTACCCGTTGCTTGTCCCGGATCCCAAAGTTTTACATTATCCCACACACAAAGATTTTCCCCAATCAAACTTAATGTTGCTGACTGAACTCCACATCTCTTTAACCATAATCCATCTAGTTTATAAGATATTTCTACATTTTTAAGTCTCAAGTAACTTGCATCAGCCAACCACCACGTTGAATTAACATTATTATTTGCATTATAGCCATAAGTTAAACGAGGAAAACGAGCATTCGGATTTTCCGTATCTTTTGTACCTGAATATGATGAAGGAGTCCATCTATTTTTCGGATTATTTACGATTTCCAAAACATTTCCGGTTTCGCCTCCATTAAACGGATAATATCCATTACCACCATAAAAGAATTGAGCTTTCGCTGTTCCTTCAAAGAATGCACTAAACGTCCAATTGTGCCAGTCCAATTCAGTGGCAAAGCCATATTGTACCAGTGGCGTTGAAGAATATTTTATTGGTACTTGGTCTTGATCATTTACGACACCATCACCATTAACATCCTTATATTTAATATCACCTGGGGCTATCGCAACAGTATTCGTCCCTACTTCTTGTACAGGACTGCTTTTTACATCATTGTCATCCTTAAATAATCCCAAAGCAACATAGCCTCTATTTATTCCATACAAAACATTATCATATGATTGATATGGATAACGAACGGATGGATCTTCCCAGTGATTTATAATATTCTTTGCATAAGTCAAATTCGCACGAACAGTTAATGAAGTCCGCTTAGCAAGAGGTTGAGTATAAGTAATATTACCATCCACTCCTTCACTTGTCATTACTCCGACATTAGCATAAGGATATGAGACCAATCCAGCTTCAGCCGGTATAGAATTACGCGCTTGAAAAATGCCCGAACGTTTATCATGGAAATAATCTATCGTCATATCAAAACGATCTTTATAAAATTTAGCATCCAAACCTAAATCAGTTTTCAAAGCAGTCTCCCATACCAATCCATCAGTTCCAACTTGATTTTCGCTAACACCATTACCCCACGATGAAGATGTAGAACTAACGGTGGTCAAATAAGGGAAACGTAAATCATTTGTAATACGATCATTACCAACTTTACCATAAGATGCTCTAATCTTAAAATAAGAAAAAAGTGGTATATTCTTCTGTACCCACTCATATTGAGTTGGCACCCAACTTGCAGAAATAGCAGGAAAAAATCCGAATTGATGTCCAGGTTTAAAGTTTTCAGAACCTGTGTATCCAAAGTTGGCATCAACATTATATGTATCTTTATAACCATATGTCAAACGACCGGATAATGCTTGATATCTTTCAGGTACAGATTTTAGTGTTGCCGGATCTCCCACAGATGAATTAATATCCTCTTGCATATAATAATGTAGTAACCCACTTACACGATGAACTTTATTAAATACCTGAGAATAGTTAGTTCTTCCTTCCCAATAATATTCTCTAGTATATGAGGTTGAATTTGAATACGCAAGATCGCTTTTATCTTGAATCTTATCAACCATCAATGTGCCATCATTTGCACGTCCGGTAGCATGATAAAGTTCTGGACTCTTCGTCCGCGCTTCTGTAAAAGAAGTAGTCGTATTCATAAAAAATTTAGCTTCGACAGACAATCCGTTTAGTAAAAAATCAAGATTCTGAACAGCTCCAACATTTAAACGTATTGTATTACGTGAAAATGAGCGGAATCCAGTATAATTTAACAAAGCATACGGTGTCATTGTTGTATTGGTTTTGCCAATCGTTGATAGTTGACCTGTTGAATAAACTAAAGGAGCAGACACAGGTGTCATCGTCACGGAAGAATTCCACAGATCATCTGTATTTGCAGCCGAGGCCCATCCCGGATAATTCTGACTTACAATAGTCGCATCAAATCCCAGATTTAAAGTGGTAGTCTTCGTCAGATTAGAATTAATATTTGTACGGAAAGTGTATTTATGATAATTAACATTCGTATCATATTTATTTAGCCCTTTGGTCTGATTAAACATCGCATCCTTATCTTGAACGCCTAAGCTAAAGAAATAAGTCGCATTTGTACCACCTCCCGAAGCACTTAAATAATATTCTGAGTCCCAAGTATGGTTTTTCAAAATCACATTTCTCCAATTGACATTAGGGTAAAGATCCGGGTCCAAACCAGTTTTAAATAAATGCAATTGTACATCATCATAAACAGGATCCAAACCCCGAACAACACGAGCTTCATTTGCCAAATTAGCATAGTCTAACGCATCTACATATTTGGGATTACGTCCATTCTCTGAAAAAGTACGATTTATCTTGAAATTTAGTTTTAACTTACCTGCTTTACCTGTTTTAGTAGTGACCAGCACCACACCATTCGCACCACGAGTACCATAGACAGCAGTGGCGGATGCATCTTTCAATACGGTGAAACTTTCTATATCAGCAGCATTCAAATCATTCAAATTTCCCTCTACTCCATCTATTAAGATTAAGGCACTTGAATTAGCTCCAAATGTACTGATACCACGAATCCAAAATTCAGAAAAATCATTTCCCGGCTCACCACTTCGAGTTACAGAAATAATACCTGGAACGCGGCCTCCTAACATATTTGAGACAGAACTTGCTGGAGCTTGCAATAATGAAGGATCAACATTTGTAACTGCACCTGTTACGGTTATTTTGCGTTGTGTACCATGTCCAACAACAACAACTTCATCCATCTCATTTACTTTCTCTTTCATTACTATTTTAAGTCCTTCCTCATCTTTATATACAAGATAAGATTGAGATACATATCCAACAAAAGTAAAATTTAATACTGTTTTAGCGGATATATTCCTTATTCGAAATTTACCGTCCAAATCTGTTGCAGCTCCATTCACCGATTTATCTTTTGAATTGACCGTCACTCCCATCAAAGGTTCTCCCTTCTCATCCATAACGGTACCGGCTATCATATATTTATTATCTTGGCCAAAAACCTGAACCATACATAATAAAAAAAATGTCAGTAAAGATATTTTTTTCATACTATTCTATTTTAAATCTACTCTATTGCTAATTTGCGAATACATGCACCCCATCTTTCACCAATAAAAAAGTTATCTTCAGAATCATGACTGATTATATAAGGCCAATTAAATTGTGATTCAAGTGGTTCTCCATCAATATCTGCACCACTGTTTGGCTTATATATTCCAGCTATTGTAGAAACAATTCCACTAGACAATTCCAACTTTCTAACTATCATTGAATATGAATCTACAATATATAAATCTCCACGACTATCAATATCTAGTCCGCCTATATTATAAAAAGTAGCATTATCTTTTGGACCATCTTGTCCACCAGAAAAACTAGTCCCCGCATAAGCAATCACGCCCATCCAATCACTTTGGCTCGAAGAATCACGATTAACAGGAGGATGTATCTGATATATTTGATTTCTATTCTGGACTGATACATAAAAATTACCATCTACCTTATTATAACGTAAAGAAACCCATTTACCTCCACCCGGAATTAAAGTATTATTTAACATCTGTCCACGGGTCGGATTATCCAATGATACACGCCCAAATTCTCCCACCGAACTCATAAAATAAAGATATTTTTGTGTATCATCCAGACATGTTGTCCATATCTCACCTTTCAATGTCTCACCACCAACAAATGTTACATTATTGGCAACTTTCTTAGGAGTCCAAAGATCAGACTTTCTTAATATATAAATAGGCATTTTCCCTACTGCGGAACGATCCACAACATATGCTGCCGATTTATCATCTAAGACGGAAGGCTCAGAACCTTTAATGCCTGTAGACAATGTAGTAACAGCATTTTCATCTACTGAAATTAACCGAATATTTGTAGAATGTGACTCTGTTACCAATAACAAATTATCCGCCAAAATGCCAATTCCGCCAATACAGTTGAAGCGAGCATTCGCTAATGTACCATCAATAGCTCCTACAGTTCCACCTTTACCCGCTACAGTCGAAACCAATTCTTTTGGCGTATAAGCAAATGTTCCGGCTTTAATAGTATCACTTTTATCAACTGATACATTTACTAGATTATTACCTCTTGGTTCCTTAGGTACTAATCCATAAATAGAAGTGCCATTGCTTCCTACAATAACAGCTTTTCGGTCACCATTAAATGTAACGTGAATTTTTGATACATCAGACCCGAAGTTACTTCCCTCAATAATAAATTGCGTTCGAATACCACCAGAATCTGGCATTAAATTCGTTACAGCAATTGGTTTGGATGCATCATATTTTTCACCTGCAGGGACAGAATCATCACTTTTACATGCAGTAAAAAAGACGTTGCAGCATCCAAATAACAATACTCCAAAATACAAATTGAAATGTTTTCTCATAATATTAATATTTTTCATAATATTATCATCCCCCTTTGAGGATGACCGCTGCAAAGGAATATAATAAAAAAAATAAAAACAAGTGTTCTATTTGTTTAAAATAAGCATTGTGTATTTTTACACCATTATGAATTATAATTAGATATCACTAGCAGCTATTAAAGATTAAATATGACTTACAATCCATATATAGAAGGACTTTAATCTGAATGACAACAACAAACAGATTGTAAAGGATAAATAGGAGTTAACAAAAGTTCTAGATTTACATAGCCTATTCTGCTTTGAATTTCTCAACATATTCATTTACCAGCATGCCGAATTCTTTCTTAAAGCAGGAGCTAAAATACTTTGGATCATTGAATCCTACCAAATAAGCTAATTCAGAGACACGAATATTAGGATTCTCTTCCACTATCTTGCACGCCGCTTTCAAACGAATATTTCGGATAAAGGCAGAAGTATTTAATCCTGTCAATGACTTTAACTTATTATATAATGTTGATTTACTTGTATTCATTTCTGTAACAAACTTCGCTTGGTCAAACTCCGTGTCATCAAGATTACGATTCACGCAATCAATAGCTCGTTGCAAGAAATTCTCATCCATACTTGTATAGTTTAAATCTTTCAACTCAAACACAAGCTGATTCTTGAAATCTTTTTGCAGACGACTGCGACTAGTCAATAGATTCTTTATACGAGCCAATAATACAGAAAGCTGAAAAGGCTTTGTAATATATCCGTCAGCACCTGAGTCATATCCTTCGGCACGATCTTCATCTTTATCTTTTGCAGTTAGCAATACTATGGGTATATGGCAGTAATCAATATTGTTCTTTATATACTTTGTGAATTCTATTCCATCCATCACAGGCATCATCACATCACTGACAATCAAATCAACTTGTTCAGATTGAACAACCTTTATTCCGTCTTCGCCATTAACCGCTTTTATCACATGGTAATCGTGACTCAATAACTTTGACATTAATGTAAGCAATTCCGTATTATCCTCAACAATCAGGACTTTACTCTTTTCTTTATCATCAATAGCATCTTGTTCTTCCTCCGGCATTTCATCAATCAGCGTATTCGGCTCGGCAACCATATCGGTTGACAGATATTCCGATGCACCTCTTTCATCAATCTGTTCGGGACTAAAGGATGAACGATCCACGGGAATGGTAACAACAAACATACTACCCTTATCCGGTTCACTTTCAACCGTAATAGTTCCGCCATGCAATGATACCAAATCATTGGTTAACGAAAGACCGATACCGGTACCTTGCGTTTTAAACTTACGATACTCTCCATCATAGAAACGTTCAAACAGGTGAACCTTTGCATCTTCTGATATTCCTACACCATTATCCTTTACTATGAATACAATATGATTATCATCTTCTCCATAATTAAATGAAACTTGCACAGATCCACCTTCTTTATTATATTTTGCTGCATTAGAAAGAAGATTGTAAATAATCTTATCGAATTTATCTTGATCAAAATAACCGACAATATCATCCTTGTCACACTGATATGTAAGATGCAAATTTTTCTTGTTCATCAATGGATAAAAGCTTTCCACTTCACTCTTCACAAAAGCTGAAAGATTACCTTTTGAGACTTGCAATTTCAAGTTGCCGGTCTGTGCCTTTCTGAATTCTAATATTTGTTGTATCAAGCGGATCAAACGATTCACATTTGTCTTCATCACACTATAATCTTCCGAATTTTGCGGAGCTATCATTCTCAAATGATCTACTGAAGCAGATATAATAGCTAGTGGTGTAAGCAACTCATGAGTGATATTTGTAAAGAATTGTAACTTGCTATGGTTCAAAATCTCTATCTGTTTCTTTTCCATTTCCTCCATACGCAAACTATTTTGAAGCTGCATGCGGTTACGACTAACGCGAATAATGATGTAAATAATGCCTCCAATCAGAATACAATAAATCAGATACGCCCACCATGTGGCATAAAATGGAGGTTGCACCACTACTGTGATTGTATACGGCATATCATACCAAAAACCCGAAGAATCCGTTGCACGCAAAGAAAAATGATAGGTTCCTGAAGGTAGATTGCTGTAGTAGGCAAAACGTCGGTTGGCATCAGTATATTGCCAGGCATCATCAAATCCGGTTAACTGATAGGCATATTTGCATTGATTGGAATGTGCATATGTTAGAGAAGAAAACTCAAATGTAAAATTATTGCAAGACGGTGGAATTACAATTTTGCGCGTAAATGAAGGAGTCACATCCGAAATACGAGATCGTAAAGTAGAATCCAATTCAGAGTATGATCGATCATAAATCTTTAAATCCGTGACAGCAACTGTAGGTACAGTTACATTCAATGCATTTAAACTCTGTGGAACAAACGAGCAAAAGCCCTTATAGTATCCGAAGAAAAGTTCATTACCATACTTTGTAACTGCATTCGGAATAAAGAAGTTGTCTTGTAGCCCGTCTGCCGTAGTGTAAATCTGGATAGCAGGATGCATGATGTCTTTGTTAAAAGTCACTTTAACAATACCATAGTTAGTACTTATCCATAAGTTCCCAAATCTATCTTCAACAATACTACGGGCATCATCACCGGGAATATGAAATACTTTATTTACCGGAATAAAGGTATCTGACTTCCTATCCCACAAAAGTAAACCTCCACTGTTTGATACAGCCCAAATATTCGAACGATGGTCCTGAATTAATGAAATAACATCTGATATCGGAAGCTTCTTATTCCCTGGAGAATAATTATGGAACTTCAATTTAGTTGGATGAAACGGATCTCCTGAAATACGTATAATGCCTTGGTCATCGGTCGAAACCCATATATTACCTAATTTATCCTCCATGATACTTTGGGCTTTGCAATTACTAAGCTCACGGTTGCCGTCATGAATAAAATTTAGCCGATAACCTATATTATTTCTCAACATTACTGATATCCCCGAGCGCTGCCCCACCCACGTCACACCATTACGAGTTCTATGAAGGCACAATACACAATCATCAATCAACCATTTTGAATTAGTACTGGATAAAGTCTTCACTGGTTTCCCTTTTTTATAAATCAGGATGCCTCCTCCATATGTAGCGAACCAGATCTCTCCATTTGGCTGACTAATAATACTGTAAATTGAAGGCATCTCTTTTAATGAGGCAAACTCAGGCATCTGAGTATAAAAGGTACTTGTGTTATTAACGCGGTCGTAAAGTGCTAATCCATAAGAACCCACACCTATCCATATCTTATTAGGACTCGCCACGTACATTGTGCGAACAGCATTTGTAGAAACAACTTTCTTGATAGAGCTCAAGTCGTATGAGCGAAAGAAAGACGGTCGTGTAGATGTTTGCAATACGCCGGAACCAATAGTACCCAACCAAAAATCACCTTTACCGTTTGTCAACACAGAATTGATTTCATTGCCGGGCAAAGGATACTGTTTGCTGGTCGTGGTGTAATTAATAAATGAATTTTGAGGATGATCGATGTCCATAATGCTTAATCCTGTACGAGTACCCACCCATAGAGTGTGTGTCAAGGGATCCTCTGTGATGGAATAGACGATATTGTCGGGCAAACTGTTAGGATTTAAAGAATTATTGGCATAGGACTTAATAATCGGATGCTTCACATCCTGTGGATTCTCAATACAAAATAATCCGCAAAGCCATGTGCCTACCCATAATCTATTATAGCTATCCAGATAAAGCGTATGGGCCGATTGACGAGCATTAAATTGGGGATAAGCTTGAAAAACACCAGTATGAGGGTTTATTCTATATAACCCCGAACACCATGTACCCATTAATATATCTCCGTTGGTATCTTGCAACAGTGATTTCACTGAATAACTTGCTGGGATATTACGAGTTGTTTTGTTATTGTATGTGCGAAAAGAATTGTTTTTAGGATCATATCTGGATAATCCATCATCCGTACCAATCCATACATTATTGTCCAATGTGACCAATAATGTAGAGATCGTGTTATTACCCGACAGATTTACTTTCCTAATATTACCCGTACGTTTATTAAGCATATACAGACCATTGCCTGTCCCGATCCAAAGATTATAAGAATAATCCTCTGCCAGAGAATAAATATTGTTGCTCACAAACAAATTAGGGGAAAAAGCACTTGTACGATATGATTTCACTTGATAGCCGTCATATGAACAAAGCCCCGAACGAGTTGCCAACCACATAAAACCCTCATGATCCCTATATACCTGCTGTACTTCATCTGAAGGAAGAGAGTTTAGCGTAGATATCGGCCAAAAATTAAGTTTACTGATTGTTGAATCAATAGAAAAAGCACTTAAAGAGATGATAATAAAAGTAAATAGGAAGCATAGTCGTTTCATAATAGTATTTTTATCATTTAATACGCAAAGCTACAATATTTTCACAAACAATAATTTCTTTCCAACGATTAAAATAATTCCATTAACCATTTTCATGAAGGGGTTTAAGGATTGTCATGATATTCATGTAAGACATCTATGTTTACAAATAATTTGCAGTTAGGATTTACACAAACAGTTCCCCTTATCCTCCTACCATTCTTTACAATTGTTACTGATACTTTCATTATATGCCTCGTTTTATTGAAAAGATAAGTAGCATAAGGATCATCCTTCTGCAAAACTGCCTGTAATGATTTCGAATCAGTAGAGACATACAAATTAAGCGGCTGTGACAATGAAGCATTAGCATTCAATTTCACCACAGTCTTTCCCGTATTCCCGGATATATCGGTAAGTGATGAAAAAACAGGAGCTCCTTCCTTACACTGTACTATTAATAATGTAGAAGGACGTCCATAAAATCTACTGACTAACAAATATTTTGTATCATCTAGGTCTTGAGCCAACGTCGCTTTCCATCCATTCGAAACCTCTGGATATTGAGCTTGAGCTGCCAACAAAGAAGTCGTCTTTGCATCTACATTCGAATAAAAGATTCCTGTTCGTGATGTGATCACATTCCCTGAAATGAAATTTCGTTTCTGAGAATTGTATGCTCCATATAATAATGACGTATAAATAGAATTGACCAACTGTTTCTTTCCAAAAGCCATTGGAGATTGAGTATGATAAACAGCTCCAACCTTATTATCTATATTTACCCAACTTCCTTTAAGCAACAACAATGAATCACCCTTTACCACTTGTCTGCCATCTTGAGTATAGAGCATGCGTTCTGTGGCAGTAAACGGATCCATAGATACGCCCATCGGTACTCCTTCTTCTTTCATTACAGATACGGAGTCCTGCGCAACCACTTCATCTTGATAAATCACTGTATTGCCTAGGGTTACATAATAGGCAATATATTGTTTCATTGTTTTTTGATTGAGAGACAAGATGCCATTAGTACTGAATCCTTTTGATTGCAAATTATAACTGACCGAATCTACATCTGCATCCGATGCTCGATTTGTAGTAATAAATCCAGTGAAATTGCCTGTATTACCTTCTTTATAAGGTATCCATATCTTATTCTTGTCGGGACTTGACGTGGCAATCATTCCCATAAATGACTTCTTACGAGTCATCCACGAGAACGAAGCAAAGCGATCTTTACTGCGAGAATAGGTGACACCTACATCTTTAAATTGACGAACCGGCACTTGCCGCTGATCGAAGTCGCTCCATATTGAAGGTTTCATCTCTTGAACAGGAAAATATTCATGATAGAGATAAGTGAATGCAATGCGCCTTCCGGTAACAGCCATACGCCGCTCATTAATGTCAGGATGCAACATAAATGCCCCATCGTCAGTTGTTGACTGGCGCGCTGCTGTATACTTCAATGCCATTTGTTCCAACATATAGGCATCAGGGTTGCGATAGATTGTTGCTAAAGCTGCATAGGAAGCTAGTTGATCATATAAGTACATCGACCAATCGTTGCCATTGGGCATAGCCAACTCTCCATCAGCTAAAGCCAATCCCGACAAAACCTTATCCCACACGTTCGTTACATTATGCTTCAATGCTTCGGGAGCCGTATATTTCTGCTGCATCATATGATAAGCCAAATAAGATTCAGATAATTCCTGAATCACCACATTTTGATAACTGGTGTGGAAGAAGTTGTGATTCTCTAAAGTGTAATCATCAAAAAGGTTCTTTCCAATATACCAATCTTTCACGGGTTTACCGTCAACTATTGTTGTATCTTCTTTATCAGCAATGTTACTATATGAATTCATTGCAAACTCTTTGCACTTTTGCAACCATTTGCCTGCACGTGGGTCATTGGGATAAAGAGAGATTGCCAATGACAACACATTTGTATCCCATCCATTTTCTTCGGCTTTGGTATCGGAGATATATCCGGTAGGTATGGTTCTCGTTACTTCCCTATCGGCCTCAGCCGTAATCATTCTTCGAACATATTCTTTTTGCTGGTCCGACAGTTCATTGCCCAATAAGAAAGTAGCATAGCCGATGGATTCTGCCCACATGGAAGACTCCCATGTATATTGATCCTCTCCACTTCCCCAATATTTATGGTCAGTGCAGAGTTGTGTTTTGTTGGCAGTGTGAGTGCTATAAGAATAAATGATTGCATTGATTGCCATACGTTTTACCTCCTCTTTATCCAGTCCGGCAGGATATTTTTGATCTACACCATATTTATATAGAAAGGCACAGATAAAAGCATAGTCGGCATTGGTTCGTGCTCCGTGTTCGTTACTTTGTCCGTTACCGAAATAATGATATTCGCCTAGTGAGTGGTATTGTTTGGAAGCATAATCCATGTGACGCACCAGCATGCGGATCATCAATTGCTTCATTCCCGATTCACTCATCGGATCAGTATTAATGAAACCTTCAGTCACACTTTTGCCAGTTGTAGCAAAAGCAATACTCCCCAACATAAAAAACAAACAAACTAGGCACTTGACGTATTTCAGCAACATAGACTTTTACTTTTTAGCGAGATGAGTCATTTCAGAAGCAGCCAACAAGAAAACCCCTACTCCAAAATTTGCTGTAGAGTTCTTATCTACCTTCTGTCCGGGGATTGCTCTCTCACCAATTGGTTGCACATAGCCTAATGTCCCATCCTGCTGTACAGCTATCTTGGTTAAATAGTTCCAGGCATTGAGAGTGGGCGACAAATAAGTAGCCCTATCAAGAAGACCGTGATTCAGTCCCCAAGCTAACCCGAATGTAAACAAAGAGGTTCCACTGGTTTCATCTCCGGGGGCATGATTGGCATCCAACATACTGCGAGTCCAGAATCCTTCCTTTTGCTGACAAGCAATGATGGCTTTTGCCATTTGCTTATACCTCTTTATATAGAAGGCTCGATGAATATCGTTTTTAGGTAGTTCATTAATTACTCTTGCCAACGCGGCAAATACCCAACCATCGCCACGTGCCCAGAAATCTTTCAGTCCGTTTACACTCTTATGCTTGGGATATACATACTTTGCATCACGATAAAAAAGATGAGTGCTATCATCATACATAATGCTTTCGGCATATTTATAATACTCATACATCTTCTGCAGATAGAGTGGGTCTTTGGTGATTCCATACATCTTGGTCATTACAGGCATTACCATGAACAACCCGTCAGCCCACCACCAGTAATCATTCTTAGTTGTGCTCATCTCATAATTCGTCACCTCACGGGCACGAGCAATCTTTATGGAATCCGGCTTTATTTTATAAAGTTCGGCATAGACTTGAAAACAGATTTGCCAGTCGCCGAACAAGACATGATTCATATTCTCTCCATAATTATATTGCCATTCCTGCTTATTGGTTGAGGTGGCGCCTTGCCAATGGTTATGCAAAGCCCAATCCAAAGTATAATTGAGATAATCCTCACGATGAGTAGTACGATAAGCCTCCATATTGCCTACATGATACACGGCATTATCCCAAAAAGCCCTACCAGAAGGCGAATAGTTTTTCTGCCAATGATCATTCACCTTGGTCATTACATGGATGATGTCTCCCTTTAAGGGTATATTTTGTGCACTTACACCTAATGTCGTAAACAACAATATGAAAAAAGAATATATCCACTTCATAGTATCTTAATATTTAAGTCCCCAAAAGTAATGATTTAACTTCTTTTTCATACCCAATTATGAGTATTTTAAGTAGAATAATAATCAAAACCGTTTTTTATTTGTTATATTTACAGGAATGAGAATATGTTTGACTTAAAAATAAACGCAAATGATTATTGAAAAAGTTCATGGAAGAGAAATCCTCGATTCAAGAGGTAATCCCACAGTTGAAGTTGAAGTGACTCTAGAGTCAGGTATTGTAGGACGCGCATCCGTACCATCAGGAGCATCCACAGGTGAAAATGAAGCTTTGGAACTACGCGACGGTGATAAAAAGAGATATGGAGGCAAAGGTGTCTTAAAAGCTGTTGAAAATATAAACAAGATTATTGCTCCGGCTATCATCGGTACGTCTACTCTTGAACAACGTACTATTGATCAGATGATGATCGAACTGGACGGCACCAAAACAAAATCAAAATTAGGAGCAAATGCCATCCTCGGTGTATCATTGGCTGTTGCCCATGCAGCTGCCAGTTATTTGGATATTCCATTATACAGATACATTGGCGGTACAAACACTTACGTTCTACCTGTTCCGATGATGAACATTATCAACGGTGGTTCGCACAGTGATTCTCCTATTGCCTTTCAGGAATTCATGATCCGCCCCGTAGGTGCACCTTCATTCCGCGAAGGCTTGCGAATGGGTGCTGAAGTATTCCACGCTTTGAAGAAAGTATTGAAAGATCGTGGTTTGAGTACGGCTGTTGGTGATGAAGGCGGCTTTGCCCCTAATCTAAAAGGTACGGAAGATGCTGTTGAATCTATCATCAAAGCCATTGAGGCTGCCGGATACAAAGCCGGTAAGGACGTAATGATCGGCATGGATTGTGCTTCAAGCGAATTCTACAAGAACGGAGTCTATGATTATACCGTATTTGAAGGAGAGAAGGGAAAGAAACGCACAGCTGATCAACAGATCGATTACTTGGAAGAGTTGATAAACAAATATCCTATCGACAGTATCGAAGATGGTATGAGCGAAAACGATTGGGAGGGCTGGAAGAAACTGACTGCACGTCTTGGCAAACGTATTCAATTGGTAGGTGACGACTTGTTCGTAACCAATGTAGACTTCTTGTCGAAAGGTATCAAAGAGGGTTGTGCCAACTCTATCTTGATCAAAGTAAACCAAATCGGTACGTTGAGCGAAACACTTGATGCCATCGAAATGGCTCACCGTCATGGATACAGCACCGTCACTTCACATCGCTCAGGCGAAACGGAAGATACTACCATTGCTGATATTGCAGTAGCAACCAATGCGGGACAAATCAAAACCGGTTCAATGAGTCGTACCGACCGATTGGCTAAATACAATCAATTACTTCGCATCGAAGAAGAATTGGGAGATTTGGCTGAGTATGGTTACCAGAAACTTAAATAAGAGTTCTTCTTCATAATTTAATGAGAGAGGGCATATCCTAAACGATATGCCCTCTTTGTATTTATAGAAACCTGCAAAACTCTTCATGCATTTTATCCGATCTTACCTTGCGTTTCTAGACATCGCCAGCGGCTTTCTTCCATCTTCAAAGCGACATTTTCATTTTCTACAATTGTAAAAAACATTTCTTACCCAGGTGGAAAACGTTTCTTACCTGGGTGGAAAATGATTTTCACCTTGGTAAGACAATACTTTACTGCTTACGAACGGATAGAAAGCAAAGAAGGTGCGCCACTACGGCACACCTTCTACTTATGATCTTTGTTAGTATTTATTTTAATATAAGCAATATATTCCTGTTTACACTTGTCTACCTTTCAAAGCTTCTATCCAAGCCTTGCAATCCGATATTTCAAATGACTGGCGGTGCAGTTCAATCAAGCCCTCCTCACTCCAATCATTAAGAATCTTGGATACCTTCATTCGGTTCATACCTACTTCTTGCGCAAGGTCTTCCATCTTACAACGTATAGCCTTTCTTCCAAAGTCATAATGAACACGTTCATAGATATAGGAGAACAAATTCTGTTCACCACCATCAGGATGATAATCCCACACCTTCCTATTCAAATTGATTCCACCTCTACTCAACAATATACGGAAATTCATACGACATATCTCGAACTGGTCAAGAACGGAAAAGATATATGACTTGTCCATTTGCACGATCTGTGTCTCTTTATATCCTTTATAAGTAGAAAAGAAATGACCATTAAGGCTGAACAATGCATCCGGCTCAAACACAGCTGGAGCCTCAACATATTCAACGATGGATATATTACCGGTATGAGAAGTAGATATTATTTCAACCACCCCTCGTATAAGAAAGACCAAGTTGCTGCATCTTTCACCTGACTCTACAATCAGTTCGCCTGTTCGATACTTACCAAAATCAAGTTTAACCTTCTCTATTATGCTGGTAAATTCCTTCACAGACAATCCCTGAAATAGAGGCAATTGTAAAAGTATGTCGTACATTGTGTTCATAATAATAACGAATTTATTATATCATCACTCTCAAGCGACTGTGAACAAAAATACTTATTTACAAATAGCTTTCTGCAAAAGAGAGATACTTTTTGTTTTTTTTATTATATCTTTGCATGAAATAAACAAGAGTAAAGTATTTATGTTCACAGACATCAGCTTTAAAGAGATAACAAGTGCATTCATCGTATTGTTCGCAGTAATTGATATTATTGGGTCAATTCCTATAATAATTAACTTAAAAGAATCAGGACGAAAGATAAATTGCATTAGAGCGACATGGCTTTCAGCAGCATTGATGGTCGGCTTCTTCTTTGGAGGAAATATACTTTTGGCACTATTCCATGTAGACATACAATCTTTTGCTATCGCCGGAGCAATCATTATATTTTTATTGGCACTGGAAATGATTCTGGATATAGAAATATTCAAGAATCAAGGACCTATCAAAGAAGCCACTTTGGTTCCATTGGTATTTCCTTTACTGGCAGGTGCAGGAGCATTCACTACATTGCTTTCACTACGTGCCGAATTTGCTGCAGTCAACATTTTAATAGCATTAGCTCTTAATATGATCTGGGTATACGTTGTGCTGAAGTCAACAAACAAAGTTGAAAGATTCCTTGGAAAAGGCGGCATCTACATATTAAGAAAGTTTTTTGGAATCATTCTTTTAGCTATTTCCGTGAAACTATTTACTAGCAATTTGAAATGGCTTCTTGACTCACTTGGCCAATAAAAGGCCCATTTCACTATAAAATTACCTCACCCTACTAAAATATAGAACTCACTCTTTCCTTTTTAAATTTTATTTATTATATTTGAAACGAATATAATATTAGAACATTAAAAATGATAACGCTATGAGTTATTTGAGATTTGATAAGGCTTTGATGACAAATCTACAAGAATCGCTACAGAAAGAAATTCTTCGGACAAACAAATCAGGGGCTTATCATTGTAGTACAATCGTTGATTGTAATACTCGAAAATACCATGGACTACTTGTTATTCCCATACCTGAGATAGACGACGACAATCACGTATTGTTGTCCTCACTTGACGAGACTGTAATTCAACACGGTGCAGAATTTAACCTGGGATTACACAAATATCAAGGAGACACATTTAGCCCCAATGGTCATAAATACATCCGCGAATACACGTGCGACAAAGTACCTCGCACCATATATCGCGTGGGTGGAGTAATACTTTTAAAAGAAAAAGTTTTTGTTCATCATGAGAACAGAATCTTAATAAAATATACCCTGCTTGACGCCCATTCTACAACAACGCTTCGACTACGTCCCTTTTTGGCATTCAGAAGCGTGAATGCTTATTCGCATGAGAACAGCAATATTCTTAGTGAATATCAACCGGCAGATAATGGCATCAGTACCACCATGTATCCACAGTACCCACTGCTATACATGCAACTAAACAAGAAAAACGAATTTAAATATATACCTTATTGGTATAATGGGGTGGAATATCCCAAAGAACAAGAAAGAGGTTATGAATATAAAGAGGACCTCTATGTACCGGGATACTTTGAATTCAATATAAAGAAAGGTGAAAGCGTTATCTTCTCGGCCGGTACATCCGAAATGTCAACGCGCACTCTCAAAAAGACTTATGAGATGGAGGTAGAAAAGAGAATTCCTCGCGATAGCTTTCGAAACTGCCTGATCAATTCCGCTAATCAATTCTACAATATACACAACGATAAACACTATATTATTGCCGGCTATCCGTGGTTTAAATGCAGAGCACGCGATCAATTCATCTCTCTGCCCGGGCTCACACTGGCTACTAACAATCAAGAAGAGTTTGAGGCTGTGATGAGAACCTCGGAAGAGGCCATATACCAATACATGACAGAAGCAAAAGTCTGTCATAAAATCTATGAAATGGATCAGCCGGATGTCATGTTATGGGCTATCTGGGCTATACAACAATATGCCAAGAATATCGGAAGAGATGCATGTTATGAGAAGTATGGCAAACTGCTCAAAGATATGACAGAGTTTATCCGAATGGGAAAACATGACAATTTGTTTCTGCATGACAACGGACTTCTTTATGCCAATGGCAAAGACAAAGCAATCACATGGATGAATGCTACTGTAAACGGGCAGCCGGTGACACCACGGTCAGGATACATTGTAGAGTTTAATGCGCTATGGTACAATGCACTTAAATTCGTTGCAAACATCTATCGCGAACAGGATTCTGAAACCGGTTATGCTGATACGCTTGACGAATTGGCTGTGAAAACTGCCAGCTCATTCAAAGATACATTCCTTAATGAATACGGATACTTGCTTGACTATGTGGATGGACAATTGATGGATTGGAGCGTACGCCCCAATATGATATTCACTGTTGCCTTCGATTATTCGCCTCTCGATATAAAAGAAAAGAAAATAGTGCTTGACACTGTAACAAAAGAATTGCTTACCTCCAAAGGATTAAGATCATTGAGTCCTAAAAGCAGCGGATACAATCCCATGTACTTCGGTGCTGAAGAACAACGTGACAAGGCTTACCACCAAGGTACTGCATGGCCATGGCTAATGGGATTCTATCTTGAAGCCTATCTGAAAATATATAAAATGAGTGGACTCTCTTTCGTAGAACGTTCACTTATCGGGTTTGATTCGGATATGACTCAACAATGTATCAGTACGCTTTCTGAATTGTACGACGGCAATCCGCCTTTCACAGGACATGGGGCAATCTCTTATGCCATGAACATTGCCGAGATGCTGCGTATCACAAAACTATTGTCAAGAATGAATTACGAGGAGGGGATGATATGAAAGTATTGATGTTCGGATGGGAATTTCCCCCTCACATCCTTGGAGGATTAGGAACAGCCAGTTACGGATTAACAAAAGGACTGGCGCAACAGTCTGATATGGAGATAACATTCTGCATACCGAAACCGCACGGAGATGAAGACCAAAGTTTCATGAAAATCATAGGTATGAACTCTACACCGGTCGTATGGAAAGATGTTAATTGGGATTATGTAAACAGCCGCGTAGGAGGTTATATGAATCCACAACTTTTCTACGACTTGCGCGATCATATTTATGCCGATTTCAGATACATAAATACAAATGATTTGGGATGCATTGATTTCTCGGGACGTTACCCGGAGAACTTACAGGAAGAAATAAATAACTACTCGATAGTAGCCGGAGTAGTGGCACGTCAACAACAATATGATATCATACACGCTCACGATTGGCTCACTTATCCCGCAGGCATACATGCAAAAATGGTTTCAGGAAAGCCATTGGTAATACATGTACATGCCACCGATTTCGACCGCAGCCGTGGACAGGTCAACCCTACAGTCTATTCCATTGAAAAGGACGGGATGGATCATGCTGACCGCATCATGTGTGTAAGCGAACTAACCCGTCAAACGGTTATCGATAAATACAATCAAGATCCTCACAAAGTATATACTATACACAATGCCGTGTCACCTTTATCGCAAGAAATTAAAGATATCGTTCCACACAAGAATCTGAATGAGAAAATAGTCACATTCCTCGGACGAATCACTATGCAGAAAGGGCCTGAATACTTTGTAGAAGCAGCTTCAATGGTACTTGAACGTACTCAAAACATCCGTTTTGTGATGGCCGGTAACGGAGATATGATGGAAAAGATGATTCAACTTGTTGCTAAACGTGGCATAGCCGATCGCTTCCACTTCCCCGGATTCATGCGTGGTAATGAAGTTTACGAGGTACTGAAATCGAGCAATGTATACATCATGCCATCGGTTTCCGAACCATTTGGGATATCGCCTCTTGAAGCCATGCAATGTAATGTACCGTCGATCATTTCCAAACAATCCGGTTGTGCAGAAATATTAACAAAATGCATCAAAGTAGATTATTGGGACATACAAGCAATGGCTGATGCTATCTACGGCATTTGTACCTACCCTTCCCTCTATGAATACCTTAGAGACGAAGGGAAAAAAGAGGTAGATTCTATCACATGGGAAAAAGTTGGCCGAAGAATCAGAGCCATCTATAATGATTTACTAAAATAACAACAGCAAAAAATAAATCAGTATAAAATGAAAACGATTTGCTTATTCTTTGAAATACATAAATTCATTCATTTGAAACGTTACCGTTTCTTTGACATAGGGCATGATCATTACTACTATGATGATTTTACCAATGAAACGCATATAAACGATGTGGCGGAACATTCATACAGGCCTGCCCTTGATACTCTTTATGAAATGATAAAGAACTCCAACAAGGAGTTTAAAATCTCTTTGTCCATATCAGGTGTAGCAATAGAACAAATGGAAATGCATGCACCGGACATCATACAAAAGATACAAGACTTGCTAGATACGGGATGTGTTGAATTGGTGGCTGAGCCTTATGCTCACAGCCTTTCATCAATCATAGATGAAGATACATTTCGCGACGAAGTGAAACGTCAGATGAAAAAGCTGAAAGAAGTATTCGGTCAACATCCTAAAGTATTACGCAATACCAACATGCTCTACTCTGATAACATTGGTGCCGTTGTCGCAGGCATGGGATTCAAAGGCATGCTTACTGAAGGAGCACGCCACGTAATGGGATGGAAGAGTCCACACTATTTATACAATTGCAATATTGCTTCAAGTTTGAAATTGCTGGTTCGTGACTTCAAGCTCAGCGACGACATCAGTCTCCGGTTCTCAAACAGCGAATGGAATGAATACCCTCTTTTTGCGGATACATACATGGATTGGATTGCCTCTTATCCGCCTGAAGAACAAGTCTTTAATATCTTTATGAATTTGGATTCCATCGGCATGGCACAACCGCTATCCTCAAACATCTTGGAGTTTTTGAAAGCACTACCCGAATGTGCCAAGCAAAGAGATATTACATTCTCCAAACCCAGCGAGATCATAGGACGCTCAAAATCGGTAGGACCTATTGATGTACCCGATCCCATGTCATGGAGCGATGAAGAAAGAGATGTGTCATCCTGGTTGGGAAACAGTATGCAACAAGAAGCATTCAACAAGCTCTACAGTGTGGCAGAAAGAGTAAGACTATGCAGTGATAGAAGAGTAAAACAAGACTTTGATTACCTGCAAGCCAGTAATCACTTTAGATTCATGACAACCAAGAATTCTGGTGTAGGCATAAATCGAGGGTTGTATGATTCTCCTTTTGATGCATTTACCAACTATATGAATATCCTTGGTGATTTTATTAAACGAGTTGGATCACTCTACCCTGAAGATGTAGACAATGAAGAACTGAATCCGTTGTTGATAACAATCAAGAACCAAGGAGATGAGATCAGTCAATTGAATGATAAATTGGAAATTCTGGAGAAAAAGAATGAAAAACTAAACACGACACTAAAAAAGATTCAGGATAAAACCAAGACTGCTACAGCGAATAACGAAGCGGCTCCCACGACTCCTAAACGGATCAAAAAGGATAAAGTCAAACAATAAAACTTCATAGAAAAAAGAAAGGTTGAGATATTATAAATAATTCTCAACCTTTTTTTATATATTACTTTAACTGATTTATTCTCCCATCAACTGATCATATAAATTGCTGCATGCTTCAACATACTGATCTTTATCACCGATATAATCGATAACAGGAACATTTTTTGAACGTGCATAATCCATAATTCCGGCATGTACAGTTTCACTATTCTGCACTACACCATCTGAATAATCAATAGCTAACTTCATCAAAGAAGTATAATCAACATGTTCGTCAAGATGCAACGCCTTCACAGCCTTTTCATTGAATCCCCGCATAACTAAATTACGCTGGAAATCAGAATTGAAAGGTTCTTTCGGCTCTTTGTCATAAATCGAAGTCACGATCTTAGCATTTGCAAAAGACGGTTCATCATGAAAAGCCTTCTTAATAAACAACGGGGCTAATGCAGTCATCCATCCTTGACAATGAATAACATCAGGTACCCAACGAAGTTTTTTTACAGTTTCAATCACTCCACGAGCATAGAAGATAGCACGACTATCATCTTCCGCAGGATCATTGTTCTCACTTTCAGGGCCACCAAGTACATCTTGGAATGAATCTTCATTATCAATAAAATAAACCTGCATTCGAGCAGTTTGAATTGATGCAACCTTTATGATAAGAGGGTGATCCGTGTCATCAATAATCATATTCATACCCGAAAGACGAATCACTTCATGGAGTTGATTTCTACGCTCATTAATATTCCCCCACTTAGGCATAAATGTACGGATTTCCCGTCCGGTGTCTTGAATTGCTTGTGGCAATTCCCTTCCTATTGTCGACATTTGACTCTCAGGAACGTATGGAGTAATCTCTTGTGTAATAAACAATACTTTTTTTGCCTTCATCATTTCAAAAACTTTCTCTATAAATGGTGTGCAAAGATACGAAAAATATAAACTCAAAAGGTGTTTGTTCCCATTAAATTTAAATAAATTCTTCGTTATGTGATAAATAATGTGTTATTTTGCACCGAATTTCAAACGACACGAAATTAAAAGTTTTATAAAATGAAAATTATAAATTCTATTAATGCCCTGAAGGCTGAGCTTGAGGCTGCTCGCAAGAGTGGTAAAAGTGTGGGATTGGTTCCAACAATGGGAGCTCTTCATGCAGGACATGCCTCTTTAGTAAAACGTAGCGTCTCTGAAAATGACGTTACTGTGGTAAGCATATTTGTGAATCCTACTCAATTTAATGATAAAAACGATTTAAAGAAATATCCACGTACACTTAAAGAAGACTCTCAATTATTGGAAGCAGCAGGTGCAACCTACGTATTTGCTCCCTCAGTTGAAGAGATATATCCCGAACCGGATACACGCAAGTTTGATTTTTCACCATTGGACCAAGTGATGGAAGGTCCGCGCCGCCCGGGACATTTCAATGGTGTAGGACAAATCGTAAGCAAACTCTTTTATGCGGTTGAGCCTGATCGGGCTTACTTCGGTGAAAAGGATTTTCAGCAAGTGGCAATCATTCGCAAAATGGTGGAACTACTTAATCTGAAAATACAAATTGTAAGTTGCCCTATTATGCGTGAAACGGATGGATTGGCATTAAGTAGCCGCAACAAATTAATGAGCGATGCAGAAAGAACAACATCACTTAATATTTCCAAGACATTATTTGCGAGCAAAAAATATGCTGAGAATCACACCTTGACTGAAACAAAGAAATTTGTTGAAGAGGGCATTGCCTCTACAGATGGATTGGAGCTTGAATATTTCGAAATTGTAAATGGCAATACTTTACAAACTGTACATGAATGGAATGATGCTGATTATATTGTAGGATGTATCACCGTACATTGTGGCAGTGTTCGATTAATCGATAATATAAAATATAAAAAGGAGACCGGGAAATGATGATTGAAGTTTTAAAATCGAAAATACATTGTGCACGTGTCACGTGTGCAAATCTCAATTATATGGGAAGTATTACGATTGATGAAGATCTCATGGACGCCGCAAATATGATTGCCGGTGAAAAGGTTTATATTGCTGACAATAATAATGGCGAGCGCTTCGAAACCTATATAATAAAGGGTGAACGCGGTTCTGGCGAAATTTGCCTGAATGGTGCTGCTGCACGCAAAGTTCAAGTTGATGATATCATCATCATTATGAGCTATGCATTGATGGATTTTGAAGAAGCAAAGAAGTTCAAAGCAACTATTGTTTTCCCTGATATGGAAACAAATCAAATTATAAAATAAAATATTACATTAACTTTTATATGATGGGATGTAATCGTCCCATCATTGTTTACAATTCACAATAATCAACTAATATTTATTATTTACTAGTATATCAAACATATAGCACCAATTATCTATTCTATATAAGTTATTCCTTATCTCACTCTTATGAAGATCTCCTTGAGAATCTCTCAAATTACCTCGCGGTCCTTTTTCACATCCACTGTTCCAATATATGCCATTAACAGCATATCTTGCTCTAGCTTTTCTAGGTGTTTCCGAGCAAATCAAATATATCTTATCGTTGCTCAATATTACTTTAGTTAAAATATTTTTATTTTTATTATTTATTACACTAAATCCATAGTTTTCAGATAATGATACACCAACTGTATCTAATACAAGAGGGGGTTGTGGAATATTGAATGAAATAATGATTACATGACCACTTATCTTCATATTTTTGGGCGTCAAACCAGTAACTCTTTTATTATTTAATAAATTTAACAACGATAATCCTTCCAAATAGCCAAATCGTTTTTGAGATAAGCCGTCAAGATGAACATAGTTCCTAGCTATTGAATAAGGATAAGTTGGTCCGCTAGCAACAAAATTTCGATCATCACGAACTAATTCCATTTGAGCCTGTGGAATTCTTGTCTGTGGGCAGTAATATTTCAACATATTAAATGTGTCTTTCGAAATTGATAAACATGTTGTCTGATACAAAATACATTTTACATCCTCCTTCTGATGGGTTATATCTTTTATATCTTGGTCCAAATCATCTCTAAAATTTATTAACTTTTCCTTGTAATTCTTTCCTGTATTCCATACGACATCATTTTCACCTTGTAACCAACAAAACGCCGGTACAATAAAAATACATCTATTCTCATGAGCGAGATTATATGCCTTTTTAATTTCCGCCAAAAGCTTTCTATATGGTAATGCTCCTTTACCTAAATAATCGATACTTGTTGTTCCTTCACCTCCGGGAAAAGTGCACAAAACTAATCTATTATTTGTAGGTGATCGCATCCAACTTGATATGACAGATTCTCCCAATCCGTAACATGAAACTTCAAAAGTTCTACGATGATCATGAAACCATTTCTTTATTTGTTGCTTAAATATTGTGTTAGAAAAATATCCAAAATTTTCATCTAAATCTTCTGTAAGAATCCTATGATGATATTTTTCTTTTAATGTATCAAAGTTGGTTACTAATTGAGCTTCTTCGCCTAATGCCAAGCTTTGACCATATACAGGGACAGCGATTATAACTTTATCCTTTTTTCCTGTCAGATGATTACAACTACTGCATAAGATTAGGACTATGAAAAATAAAATTATTTTTTTCATTGAATTATTTTTTTCTTATTACAATACTTTTAAGCTCATGAGCTATTTTTGATGAAAATAGTTTTGCTCCTTTATCATTAAAATGTCCCCTATCGTAGAATAAGTTCCTTTTTCCAACAAATTCATTATCAGTTAAATGATTTAAAAATTGCAGTTCGTTTACTCTAGCAATTTTTAACGGAATGTTATAAGCCTGTATACAAGAATTACTAACAGCATACATTGGAGAACATAAAAGTATAAGTTTTATCTTTTTCTTTTTGCATTCATTTATAAATTTCAAAAGTATTTTCACTCTTTGTTGATCAATAGAAAATTTAAATTCATCAGGCTTAACGATATAATCAGTAATACCAAGAAGAGGTTTGTATCCATTATCTTTCTGTGAGTTTTTCACAAAAAGGCATCCTCCAACAAGAGAAACGAAGTTGCTATTATATCTTAATAGATGCAATATCTTATACTCAGTATATTTCTTTTCCACCTTGAAAAGACTGTCACATCCTGTAGATTTCCCGATAAACGGAGCTAAAGGTGCTATGTGTTCAATTCCCGAATATGGAGTTTGCATAAAATCAATTGGATGAATTTCAAGGCATATAACTTTGGGAATGTATCTTTCAAGAATATTACACAAAAGCCCATATTGAAAATAAATATTTCTTTCTCCCCATAGCCCTGCATTGTAAACAGGGACACCCAACGTATCGCTGATTATACTTGGTACATAACTATGATGACATCTAGAGCTTCCCATAAAAACGATAGGCTGATTCATCTTATTTGTTACATAGTTTATTTTATACTCATCCGTTGAATTTGAATGAGCATAAAGTTCTTTCATCACAAAGCTACCTATTCTATCCAAACTGAATGTAATTAATAATAGCAGCAATGCCCAATTAAAAAATCTTTTCATAGCTTAAAATTGAAAATATATAAATTGATCTCCTCCAAAAACACCAATTAGAATTATCATTATAATATAGAATGATGTTGAAACGACAAGTGGTATTTTTGATAATGCGGGAAAAGAATTAAACGCCTTATGAGTGTCGTGTATAAACAAAATGACTAGGCCAATGACGATAAAGCCTATAGTAACATAATCAACAAAAAGGCCTCCCCATCTTGAGAATAGTGCATTTATATTAATTAAAATATCATTTAAAGATGAAGACCTAAATATGATAAGCCCTATTGCTACAAGTAAATATGTTTGTAGCATTTTTCTTATATCATCAATATGCGGCATTCTCCATTTGTTTAATACTAATGTTTTCTTTTTGAAGAATTTCCCAGATAACATTAGAGGTATATATAACAAGCCATGGTACAAACCAAATAAGGCAAAAGTCCATGATGCTTTATGCCACATGCCAATTAAAACAAAGGTAATAAGAATTGCTAATTCAGGTCCCCATTTCCCAATATTTCTGAACTTTATATTCAATGGCATAAAAACATAATCAGTTAACCATCCAGTTAATGAAATATGCCAATTCCTCCAGTATTCAGCTATGTTTCTTCCAAAAAAAGGATAATTAAAGTTTAGAGTAACATTAAATCCTAATAACTTTCCGACACCAATTGCCATATCAGAATATCCGGCAAAATCTGTATACATTTGAATAGGATAGAGTAAAGTTGCTACAAGCACTGTAAATCCGTTATGATGGCTAATATTATTGAAAACAGCATCATTATAAATTGCTATCCGGTCAGCAATACACATTTTCATAAACATTCCCCATGCAATTTGATTACATCCATTTATAGCTAAGTCAAAATTGAAAGCTCTTTTTGCTTTAAGTTGTGGTATAAATTTATTAGGCCTATCTATGGGACCAGAGAGAATGGTCGGAAAGAATGAAACATAAGTAGCAAAAGCAACAAAATCTCTTACGGATCCCATTTTTCTACGATGTACTTCCAATAAATAACTAATAAGCTTAAATGTAAAGAAACTAATCCCAATTGGAAGTATAATACTGAATATTATTTTATTGCAGTGTAAACCAATGATATTAAATAATTGAATAAATGAATCAATAAAGAAGTTCAAATATTTGAAATAAAGCAGTAAACCCACACCAAAACAAACTCCGATTGTTGTTAGTATCGATGCTTTCTTTTCATCTTTTTCGTTATATTTTTCAATTCCTATAGCCAAATAATAGGTTATAATTGTAGAAATAAATAATATTGGTAGTGTCTTCCAGTTTGCAAGCCCATAAAAAAAATAAGATGCTATCAGTAGAAGATAATTCTGTAACTTTGTTTTCTCTTTTAAGATGAAATAGTATACAAAAAAAACTACCAAGAAAAAAATAAAAAAATTAATGGAATTTACGACCATTGTTTCTATTCATTAACAAGTTCAATATAACCAATTTCTTTTTTATACAGATAGCATATTAATCTATCATTAATTGCTGCAGCTTCAACAGGTCTGAACAAAGGAACAAAACCGTCTTCTACCAATCCGCTATAGGCCTTTTCTATGTCTGACACCTCATAACAAATATGATAAGGTGAAACTCCATTTCTCTTTAATATTTTATTTATAGAAGAATGTTCATCAATTGGTTCAACGAGTTCAATGCTCGGGACATTTCCTTTATGGAGAAAACAGATATAAACTTTTTGAATAGGATCTAATATTTTTTCGTCAGATTCATATCCTAATTCCTCAAATATTGCTGATGTGATGATAATATTATCAGTTACATAGCCGATGTGATGAATTTTAAAATCCAATTTCATATTATTTACTAGCGATTGAGTCAATCATTTCTCCTACATTGTTCCATCCTAGAATTTCTCTAGATGTAAACTTTATTTTGAAAGCCTTTTCTATAGCTACTATCAGCTGAATGTGTGACAATGAGTCCCATTCTTCTATATCATCAGCAGTCACCTGATAATTTAAAACAATATTATCATTATCCAATACTTCCTTGAAAATTTCATTTACTTTCTCTAAGATTTCTGCTCTTTCCATACTTATTATATATTATTTTTTTGTATAAAACATTTTTTTTCTGCATATGAATCTATTCCCAAGAAATACAAATTCCTATTTGTCGATTCTATCTTCTTAAATCCTAAACTGATATAATGATTTTCTACCATTTCATTTTTTAAGGAAGGAATGTACTCACCTATAATCTTTTTAAATCCTTTTTTCCTTGCCAAAGATACGATATTATTTAGTGCAAAATTTTCCATTCCCCGCTTTAATACTCGGCAACTCATCAACCATGTGTCAATAAACAATGTTTCAGGATCTATAGCCTTTAGAATTACAACACATATAAGTCCATTATCACCAAATTTATCCTTTAAAGTGAAAGCTCTTCCAAAATATTTTTCATCTCTAACCAAAAGTTTAATGTCCGCTTCTGTGTAGCGAATTGTTCGTAAATTAAATTGATTACTGCGCTGAGACAATTGCGCAATACGTGGTATATTAAATTTGGTAAATTCTGAAACGTCCGACACCATCCCAAGAGAGTTTAAAAAGTCAGCCTCATTTGTAAAGGATTTTGAGAAGACTGTACGTCCAGCTTGTTCTTGATATTGCTTTGTTCTGTTTTTATCTTCATTACTATATGACATAGTTTCAAATAAATTCAGAGAATAAAGGTATTCCAGATATTCTCCTGGATCTTCAGGCAATTCAGGTACCGTAATATCTGGAATGTTTTTTTTAACAATATCCCTTTCAAAAGGACTATCATCCAAAAATACCATTGAATTAAATCCGATATTTAATATCTTTTGTATTGAACGAACATTATCAACCTTTGTTTCCCAATTTGCTATGAATACGGCAATATCATCCATTTTAAGAATCATATCAGGATGTTTTTTAAATGGTTCTTTTGCAACATCTTCATTATTTTTACTGCACACACAAATAATAATACCCCTATTCTTTAGTTTTTTTATCCACATTTGAAATTCGGTAAATGCTTTACCTATGCCTAAACCATGTCCCAATTGGATCCCTTCCAATCCATCGTCTCCAATAGTTCCTCCCCACAATGTATTGTCTAAATCAAGGATTAGACATTTTTCTATTTTACCTTCAGCTGCGGCTATTATATCTAATGTCCGTCCTGAAACTAAAGGTATGGCATCAATAGACAATACCATTTCCGTGCTTATATATATATTGGGAGCAAACATAAAATTACGGCCAAATTTATTTTGCAAATCTGCAATATCACAGATAAATAAATTGGGAAGCTCTTGGGCTAAATGCATAAGCTCAAAATTGAGTTTTCTTGTTTGATATGTAAAAGATGAATTTACTTTATTGGCATAGCTGCCAAAGACGGTGTCATTAATTTCAGGATAATTATAATAAATGATTTTTAAATCTCTATTTTTGTCACAAACCTTTTTTATGAAATTCAATCGTCTATCGGCTAAAAGAAGTTGCTCTTCAATCGGTAATAGTGAATGCCTTTCCTCCAATTTGTGGGTTGATTGAAAGATAATTATATATTTTGCATCAAATCTATATAAGTCACTTGCACTATCTTCTATCTGCATTTCAATTTGATTATACTCCGCCTCAAATAAATCAATTTTGTAACCATAATCTACACCAAGTCCTTTTATTGCAGTTCCAAGAAATTGAGTTGCAGTATCACCCAATAATGCAATTTTTAAAGTTGGTAAACCTAAAACTTCTTTCTTTAAATTGTATTTTATCTCCCTAAAAGTTTTCATTTGAGTTACATCTTTATAAATAGATTATATGACAAATATAATGTTTTTATTTTGTTCTACAAACTACTTGTGATCAGATTTTTAGTAGCAGCCAAAGCGAACTTTATTCTAGGGTGGTAACCGGGAATAGTTTTTCCCGTTCGCTACACATTGCTCATTTGGTTCCTTTATTCCCATTGCTTAAAAGAATGGCTTTACCCGCTACGACGAGTTGTCTGCATCGTTACTGAGAGTTGTCCACACTGTTACTAAGGGTTGGGAAACTCGCAGTTATGGGGTGGTGAACTCGCTATTGGCGGGTGGACAACTCGCAGCAACGAGTTTGGAGGAAGATGACTTTGAGTTTTTGGGGGAGAAGTTTTTTGAGTTTAGTTACCTTATGAAGGCTGAATATTTATTTGCTTGGCATTATAGAAATTTTGCTCTATTCCTCAAATATCAGAAAACTGTTTTCCCCTTTCATCCTTCACTTTCCCTTTATTCATCGGCGTTAACGAATGAACGAATGAAGGCTCCATTTTGTTTTGTCCCTTCATTTATATCGTCCGAGATTGGGGATTTCCTATGTTTTCCGCTTTGGAAGGTTGGCTTGTCATTCATTCTTTCCGATATTTTGGGAACCTTATACATTATAGTATATAAGGAGGATTTTCTAAAGCGAATGAAAGCACCATTCACTTATATTCAAAGCTACACCTATTATATAGATGTGATTTGTGAAACCTCCTGTTTCCTTTCATGCACAAGTTTTGTAAACTTGCATTCACCTTCCAACTATCACACTTTCATTCGATTACGGGTGAATGAGTGAAGGCTCCAAATTTCTTATCTGCCTTCACCTTCATATTTTCAAAGAGCAGAAATCTTGACAAAATCAATGGGTGTTTTGATTATCCCAACTTGTTCAATTACTCAAATGAACTGCATGTTTTGGTAAACTCAAACAGTTCGGTTTATCAAAACATACAGTTCACTTTGAAGGTTGCCCGTCGGTAATCCTGCAACTGCTGCTCTGCTCTTACTCTGCTACGCGCCTGTAGTTCTGAAACTACACGCCTACTCTCAGACAAACGCAGACGGGCAGGAAGATGAATGCCCGCCGGTAATCGGAAAGAAGGCTTTAGTGAATGTGTTAATTTTTGTCCACCCTTCATTCCTTCACCCATAAGTAAATGAACATGTGTGAGTTTGAAGGATGAAGGGTCATTTTTACTTTCTGTATTATAGGTGTTTCGTGTCTTTCGAAAGGTAACTTTTTATGCAGGACGAAACAAAGAATTATCGACGCGTTGATTTCTCCCAACTTCCCAGCTTTGATCTTCTACGTGCATACAAATATGATATTCCTTTTATGACATTCAAATTCATAAACAAAAAATAATAGGGGATAAAAAGAAACTTATTCCTTATTTGTTTATCTGCTAATTGTTTGCCTCTTAGCCCCATCAGGTAGAATAAGCATTGGAGGATAAAAAACGTAATATAAAATGGTGTAGGGTGCATACAAATCACAACTAGATTTATGGGGAAAAGGGCAAAAAGCATACACGGTGTAATAGACCATCGCAAGACACGATGAGAAATATATTGAAAGCTCAATATACCGTATTTTAAGATATTGAATAGCTTCCTCAAACGCCAGATTGATTGCAAACCTCCCGCAGAAATTCTTACTTTACGAATTTGTTCATCCTTCATTCCGACAGATCCGCCCTCTACCGCATACGCCTCTTTGCAATAAGCGATCTTGTAACCGCTTGCAGCAATATTCATAGATAGCATAAAATCATCAAGCAATGTATCTTTACTTACAGGCTCATATAATTCCGTGCGCAAAGCAAATAATTCTCCCGCTGCACCTACAGTCGAATACAGCTTTGAATCATATTCCTTCAATATGGATTCATATTTCCAATAAAGACCTTCACCTCCACCTGCGGCATTATCTTTTTCACGCTTTTCTATGCGTTTCTCGCCAGCCACACATCCCACCCTAGGATTAGAGAAGCAACGGACAATCTCCATTATCGCACTTCCATTTAAATTGGTATTGGCATCTGTAAAAACGACCAAAGGTGTCTCAACGAACTGCATGCCCCTATTCATCGCAGCAGTCTTACCATTACGTTCCGTTTCAAAATAAACGGTGGCTTCCTTATATTTCTCCAAGAGTATATTAGTCTGATCATCACTTCCATCAGTAACCCACACAATATGTAATTTATCTTTCGGATAATCCAAAGATAAACAATTTTGCATTTTTCCGCTCACGACATCTTCCTCATTATATGCAGTGATAAACAATGTCACTTCCGGCAAAACCTCCGGAAAAGTATATTCTTTTGGAGTTACAAACAGCTCTTTGATCTTTACCATCAAAAACAGCAATAAACCATAGCCCAAATAGGTATAGAAAACAAGGAATAAACAAATCCAAAATACAATATATAATGCCGTCATTTGTCTTTATTTATTAGATTATCATCATTATCTTCATAACTTCTCTTGCCCCAAAATAATCCAAAGAATCCTCCAAGCATTTTTTTCAATCGCAAAAGCATTGCAGTCCTAAATGATCCATTTAATTTCAAGATGCTATTGTTTGTTATAGGACGAGCTTGTCGCGATAAGATCATTTTAATTTTTCCTTCCTGCTTAAGGCTAAGAGCTAACGAACCGTCTTCTCCACGTATAAGGTCTTTACGAAAGCCATATTTCCGAGCTTCATCAATTCGAAATGCCATTGACATACCACGTACATTTAATTCAGGACGTTTAAAATTCTGAATGATTAAAAAACAATCCCGAAGCAGCTCAAAGAAAAATAGTTTTATTGTCGATAAATCCTTATCAGGCAAAAAGCTCCATAATCCGTAAGCAACCATTACATCTTCATCTTGAAGAGAATCTATCATTGTTTGTATATAATATTTAGGGTAAATTGTATCAGCATCTATACATACATAATAGTCTCCTCGTGCATGATCCAAACCGCATTGTCTGGCATATCCCGGACTTTTCTTCTCTTCATACAGCACAGGAGCATTTACTCTATGACAAATCTCAGAAGTTTTATCTTCTGAGGCATTATCTACAATAAATATTTCCATTGGATATTCACACACATTATCTGCCAAAGACCACAAACAGCTAAGTATGTGTGATTCCTCATTATGAGCAATAATAACAACTGAAACCAAAGGATGAGCAGATTGCTTCCCCTCTAATTTCGTAGAAATCTCATCAAAAATAGGTTGATGAATAGTCTCTATCGGACACTCATAAATTGATATATATTTTGAAAACCATTTTGACATATTTATCTACATTAGAATTGAAGTATTACACTCAATATTTCCTTAGCACATACTTCAATATTATATTTTTCCTTCGCTAGTTTTAGGGCTTTCTTACTCATCTCATTCACAACCATCTCATGAGAAGACAAATAATTTATAGCCCTTTTCCATTCCTCTGGCTCAAATGATCTTATTTTCAGACCCACGCCACATTTTTCCACATCTATCGAATGGTATTCATTCTCTGAAACAATAATTGGTTTGCCAAGAGCCAATGCTTCCACAATAGAGGTATGCCCCAAACAATAATAACAATGGTTCTTCATTAAAGGAATTACCACACAATACGACTTCGCTACAAGATCAATAAATTGATTGTAATTATATTGGTTCTTCTCAACAAGGTTAATATCTATATTTTTATACTTATCAATGTAATCAACGAGAAAATCATAATTATTTTCATAATTTGTAACATTCGTATAAACATTCAACTTTGAATCTAATCCAGCAAAAGCATCTATCAATATATTAAAATCACGGTATTCTTTACCAGTTGAAATATAATGTTTATCACTTTCGGCTTCTAGTAATACGTTATGATAATATAAAAAATTTAAATCAATTCCCCAATGCAATACACTCATTTTTGAAGCTTCTACATAATGGTTACTAGTTGCTTCAAGCATATTCTTAGGAGAATGAAAAAATATGTGATCAAATGATCTATATACAAAACGACAAATGAATCTATATACAAAACTATAATCTTCATGAAAATTCGTATGACAGACTCCTACGATGTGTAATTTTTTACAAAAGCCTAATCTCTTCAAAAACACAATACCCAAAAGAGGGAATATATAAATATATGAACAAAAAAGAATATTGCAACGAGCTTTGAGAATTAATTTTGTATTGGCTATGATACCTTTTAGTCCATTTTTTTTAGACATCGAAATATGTTTCACTTCATAGCCGGCATTCTCAATCTCAATCATGCCATAAAGAGGATGGCTCGCTATTTTACCTTCTTTAAATTCTTTATATTCTTCAGATTTCCCATAATTGAAATCCATTATCTTCATATCCATAAATATTAACTATTAAGAATGTTTGAAAACAAAACCTCCCATTGCCCCCCTATCGTATCCATATTGAAACGATCGATGCTCCTTCTCGCTTGCATTCCCATCCGCTTCCGCTCATCGGGATGCTCTATCAAATAACTAATATTTTCAGACAATTGTTCAATATCTCCATTCTCTACCAGCAACCCATTTTCTCGATCCTCTATTATATCTTTGGGGCCACAAGGACAAGCAAATGATACACATGGCAGTCCGCAAGCCATCGCCTCAACTAAAACTAGCCCAAAACCTTCATATCTGGAGCTCAAAACAAAAAGAGAACTGTCGAAATACTTTGATTCAATATCATGCACAGCCTCATTGCAAATAAAAGATTCTGTAATGTGCTTATTCATGGCTATACGTTGGTATGCAGAGCGATCTCCACCACCATAAATATTCAGTACCCAATCAGGATGCCTTTTACTTACTAATACCCAAGCATCGGCCAGCAAATCAAACCCTTTCTGCTCTGTATACCTCCCAACAGCTATTATCCTCTTCTCTTCACAGCTCGATTGTTTTTCCGGAACAAATGAGATCGGATTACATATAACGTGGATATTGTCCATTTGAGGCCAATTCAATTTATCCTCCTCCGTTAATACTACAAATGCCGATAACCTCTTTATCTCTCTTAAAAGCTTATTAAACCAAACATTACTGATGAATTTATTAATGAAAGCAGGCAAACACCTTATATGGACTTCCCTATATCCTATTCTAGAGAAATGAATTTCTCCCACTTTCTTACTTCCATCAGGAATATCATTAATAAAATTTATTTCACGCCGCATCGCTGAAACAGTAATATCAGGTTTCAACTCCATCAAGAAATCTCGAAGTCTACGTTTATACAAATATTGTTTCTTGAAGTATTGAAAAATCTTTTTGAATGTAGGATAAGTATATAGCACATCAAAATTAACATGTACATTATGAAGTTTTATTCTTTCAGATAAAGGGAAATACGATGCTCCACTTCCATCTTCAGTCAAAAGAACTGTTACATCATAGCCAGCAATATCTGCCATATAGTTTGCTTTCATAATGAGTACACGTTCCATTCCTGAACCGCCCCAAATTCCACCAATAATATATACTATTTTTCTTTTCATTTCTTCTGTACTTTTTCAAAAATAGTTTTCCACTGTTGAGCTATTTGATCTACACTGTATTTCTCTACACTCTTTATTGCATTTATCCCCATGCCCCTTCTTATATCATCAGACTCAATCAGATAATTTATTTTCTCAGCCAATTGTTCTATATCTCCTGTCTTTACCAACAAGCCATTTACACCATCATCTATAATATCTCGAGGACCACAAGGGCACGCAAATGATACAGCAGGAACACCACATGTCATAGCTTCAAGGAGAACTACACCAAATCCTTCAAAGCGTGAACTTAAAACAAAGATAGAGCTTTCAAGATATTTACTGACAATATTCGATTCCGGTCCATTTAAGTAACAAGAATCTTCCACATGATATTCTTTAGCAAGATTACTATATAAAGCTCTATCACCCTTTCCATAAATAGACAACGACCAATCTTCATGTTTCTTTGCAACAATGCTCCAAGCCTTTATTAATAAATCAAAGCCCTTCTGAGGCACATACCGACCAACAGCTATTACTTTTTTTTCATTGCATGTTGAGTAAGCCTTCGATGTAAATGACAAGGGATTCGGAACAACCGTCACATTTTGTAATTCACTCCATTTCGCTTTATCCTCATTTGTGAGGCAAACAAACAAATCCAATCGTTTCAATTGACGAACCAATTGTCTCATCCATAAATCGGAAATAGCTTTTTTTATTAAATTGTGATCACGTCCGTCCAAATCTCTGAAATTATCTCTATTTATATGAATTTCGCCTATCTTGACGCTACCATCAGCTATATCACAAATAAAATTTATTTCACGTCTCAACATGGATACGGTTATATCCGGTTTGATTTGCATTAAACATTCAGTAAGCTTCTTTTTATAAATACGTTGTTTCCTTAAATACATTAATGCCTTTTTATACAAAGGCATTGCCCATAATTGCTCAAAATTCACATGCAATTGTATAAGATTTACCTTAGGAGACAAATCATAATATGGAGGTTTCAGTCCACCATCAGTCATAATAATCGTAACATCTAATCCCAATACATCAGCAAAATAATTTGCCTTTATAGTGAGCACTCTTTCCATTCCTCCTGGAATATATAGCGATGGTATGCAATAGGCGATTTTCATATGAAAAGATTTTATTACAAAAATAGTCCTTTATTTAAACTTCTACCTTAAATAGAGATTTTTTCGACACATTCTACGACTTTTCCCATCTGATTCTCCCAATTCAAATATTTTATGCTTTCTCTTATTTCACGAGAAGAAAACAAATGACCATCATAGAAATCAAGAATTTTTTCAATATCAATGGGAGCCTCATCCGATGCAGCTTTCATTATATAAGGTCTATCATCAAAATCCGAATCTGTTTCCGAGTAAATAAAAGGAATACCTCGGGCTGCATACTCACGATTCTTTAATGTTTTTATTTTATCTATACCCGTTCTATGTCGTCCCAAACTAGCAATTGCGAAATCGGCTTGTTCAAACAAGTCATCAAGTTCTTTGCCAAAAAGTTGACCATGAAATATCATATACTTTTCTATATGGTACTTGGCGATAATACTCTCAAACAACCTCTTTTCCGATTCGCCTATTCCCCCTACAACGTGGAAATAAACTTCACGGTCATGTGCCGCATTATAATACTCTCCCAACCCGTTCATTACTCGATCGAAAGCATGCCAATAATGTACTTCGGCTACGCCTATTAAATGAAAAGGAGAAGGTTTTACACGCAATGTCTTCTTTACTGGGATTGAATTAAAATCAATTCCATTAGATATTTTGATGGTTTTTGAGCCAAAAATAACATTCTCATCTGAAAAAGTGACTATTCTCAATAGTTTTTTAGCTAATCTGTATCGAAATAGTTGATCAACCTTTAGTCCCAATCGTTCTTTATACGAAAAGCCCCTATATTCCTGATCATAAGGATAGGTAGGAATTTCCATTACGGTTTTCACGCCGATTAACCTTAATTGATTAAGAAAATGAATAATGAATGGATCAGCATTATTAAATGAACGAATGTAAATCATCTGAATATGATGAGCTTTAATATATTCAATCACCGATCCATAACAAACTCTTTTTCTAATTGAAGCCAAGAATCCTGTTCCATAATCTTCCAAAACATCATCATTAATCATCCTACAACGATGATTATTGGGTAATAAATCGTAATGACAGACATCAACAGTATGACCTGCATCCTTCAGCCCTTTTACTTGATTTAGTATCTTTTTACTAACACCACTATAAACTGAAAACCCATGAAAGACAAAAAATAATATTTTCATTTGATTTTTTGCTCAATAAGATGATTAAAAAGCTCTCGCCATCTTTCCATGATGACATCCTCTGAATAACGTATAACGTTTTTCTTAGCCTGCTGTCCCATCATTTTTCTTTCATCAGAATGTTCTATCATATATACAATTTTCTCACTTAACTCCTTAATGTCTCCATTTTTCACTAAAAGTCCATCAACATTATCGCTAATAATTTCTGATGGTCCACTTGGACAATCAAAAGAAATACAAGGTAATCCACAAGACATAGCCTCAATTAATGCCATGCCAAATCCTTCAAATCGAGAACTCAACACATAGAATGAACTAGACAAATACTTCTTTTGAATATCAGTTACAGGATCTTCCAATATAAATGAAGATTTTACATTTCTTTCTTCAATCTGTATTTCTAAATTTCTCTTCAATAATCCTTCTCCATAAACATGTATTCGCCATTCAGGGTATTTATTATGAATTAGAGCCCAGGCATCTATCAATAAATCAAATCCTTTTTGTTCATTTAATCTCCCAACACATATTATATCTTTTGAAGAACATTCACTACTTCTTTCATCATTAAAAGGAAGTGAGTTAGGAATTACGTGCACATTTTCACAAACTAGATTCCACTTATTGGCATCTTCTTCGGTTAATACAATTAAAGCTGCAATCCTCTTAATCGCATTCTCCATTTTTTTTCTCCAATGCCTAACGACTAATCTGTACGGAAGAGAGCGTTGCTCCATGAGATGAAAATTACGAACATATGATTTCGCAACATGAGCCTCTTCAATTTTCAGACTTCCATCATCTAAATTCGATAAAAAATCCAATTCTCTTCCAAACACACTTATTGTAAAATCCGGTTTAATTTTTTTTAATTCTTGAGTAACCTTACGTTTATACACCCTCATCAATTTCACATAATAATATCCTCTCAACAGTATAGAATGCTCATATTGTTGACCAAACATAATATTTAGATTAATAAGATGTATTTTAGATGAAAGAGGGAAAATAGGAGGAGCGCTGCCTTGAGAATCGGTTATAATGGTCACATCATATCCAAATTTTTCTGCAAAGTAATTAGCTTTATTTATTATCACTCGATCTGCGCCACCAATTGTGGTTAATGCAGTATATAGATATACGATTCTCATGATTTAAATAACTTTTAAAAAGTTTCTTTTGCTAATACATCATTAAATGGTACACTAAACATACCGATTCTATCACCACCAGGATATTTTTCATGATCCTTTCCCCAATAAGAATTCTCTGTTGAAAAATAAACAGTCAAAATACCTTTACCATCAATAGAAAAAGTAGGCCTATATATACCACTTCTCTTAAGTAAAGGCTTTTTGTAGGCCTTAAAATGGAATCCATCATCCGAAACAGCTAACCACAGATACTTGAAAGTATCGATCGTCAAACCGAATATCTTATAGTCATAGTTTGTTCCACAATACATTAAATAAAATTTATCCTTATAGAACAAAATATCTCCATGCCATACGTTAGAATCATTTTTCCATGGAACCGATTTCACAAATTTAAAATCAGGTTCTTCCAAAGACTTACTTTCCCATACTTCTATATTGTCTGTAATAATACCACCAATATTTGAACTATAACGTTCATCAAAATGAGTATTAAACATATACATTCTATATACTCCTTTTATTTTTATCATGCATGGGCATAAGTTTAATCTATTTGTTTTTATTAAAGAGACAGGATCAGACCACTTATTACCGTTTTTCGAATTTTGGAGAACTATTTTAGAAAAATAGTCGGGTCCATTACATTTACGCGTTACAACATACATTGTTGAATCTTCGAAAAAAAGGTCAGGATCAGAATTATATTCTGCTTCTTCACCATAAATAATTGGATTTCGATCTATTGCTGTAAAATTACATGGCATTAATCCACCTATTCTATTAGCATGAAAGATTGAAGTATTCTCATATATTTGTGCGTCATTCCCTTGCCTTTGAGGATATGGAGTAGCAGCCAACCAAACATCATACCCATTCCAAGGTTTTGGCAATGCTATCACTGACGGATGAGTAATATCAAGCATGCCATCAGGAACACCTCCCTGATCCAAACGAGCTGTAATAGGCAAACTACACCAATGAATGATAGATTCATTTAATAGTCCATCCTTAATATTGTTTAATGTACAAACTTTCCTACGAAAATTCTTTAACCTACCTGGTTTTTTAGATTCCATTGCTGCCCAATATGCTAAAGCAAGCAATATCAGAACACAAAGAACAACAGCAAGCATTTTATTCATATTTTAGTCTGATTTCATCGCAATAATAATCAAAGTTTTACAAACATTCCTTTGTTTTTGCTCCATTCCATTTTCACCGCATCTTTCTTCAAGAAAGGTGATAATTTCGCTAGATCATCCCTGCCAAGAGTTTCGGGAGTTGTATACGTGAAACTGATTTTCTGGTCTTTTGATGAGAGGTCGGCTTTAACCAAATCCATTGTCAGCACACTTGAAGCCATAATGAAGGGTTCCTCTTGGGTAGTATCTACAGATACAAAAAAATCTGCTTGAGAAGGCAACGTTATATAATTTGATGCAGGCATTTCTTTCCATTTCATATTATAAAAATGAACCTCACTATCGCAGGCTGGACCGTAAAAAGTTTTCACGGCACAGATAATTCGCGTTGAATCAGACAGAGGTAGGATTTTCATTTGAAAAGTAGATGATTCAGTAGTTTGCACCATCAAATAATCGTCAGTCAGTTCTTTCATCTCTGACTTCTTATCAAACTTATTTTGTACAACAGCTTTCATTTTACTGGCAAGAAAATCTGCAAAATCTTCCCTATTTACTTTTGTCAGTAATTGATTTAAAGAATCAGGCATATTGACATACAAGCTTTTGGCCGTCTGAGCATTTATCCCAATGACCAGGAAGAAGAAATAAACTAGTAGAAGAATTCTTTTGTTCATAAATTGCAATCCATTAAATGTTCAACAAATATATACTTTTTTCGGTAACTCAAAAAATTTACCTCACAATATTATTCCTCACTCTATTTTTTTTAATAACTTTGCCTTCGCTTATTAACACCGAAATAAGACTTGTAACACTTAATATAAATTAATTATGCAAACAATTGACAATTTCAATTTTGCCGGCAAAAAGGCATTTGTTCGAGTTGATTTCAATGTTCCATTGGATGAGAACTTTAATATTACAGATGATACGCGTATTCGCGCGGCTCTGCCTACTTTGAAAAAAATCTTAGGTGATGGAGGTATACTGATTATTGGTTCTCACTTAGGTCGCCCAAAAGGAGTTACAGATAAATATTCATTAAAACATATCGTAGACCACGTCTCTGAACTATTAGGTGTTAAAGTACAATTTGCGCCTGACTGCCAAAAAGCTCAAGCTCAAGTTGCAGCTTTAAAACCGGGAGAAGCTCTTTTGCTTGAAAATCTTCGTTTCTATGATGAAGAACAAGGTAAACCGACAGGATTGGCTGATGATGCTACTGATGAAGAAAAAGCTGCTGCAAAGAAGACCATTAAAGAAAGCCAAAAGACATTCACTAAAGTTTTGGCAGACTATGCTGATGCATATGTAAACGACGCATTTGGAACTGCTCACCGTGCACATGCATCCACCGCTTTAATCGCTAAATATTTCGACGTAGAGCACAAAATGTTCGGATATTTGATGCAAAAAGAGGTTCTGGCCGTAAATAAAATATTGAATGATATACATCGTCCTTTCACCGCAATCATGGGAGGTTCTAAAGTATCATCAAAAATCGAAATCATTGAAAACTTATTAAGTAAAGTAGACAATCTAATCATTGCAGGTGGTATGACATATACCTTCACCAAAGCTCAAGGTGGAAAAATCGGAACTTCTATTTGCGAAGATGATAAACTTGATCTGGCACTTGACTTAATTAAAAAGGCTAAAGAGAAAGGTGTTAACCTTGTTTTAGCTGTTGATGCAAAGATTGCTGACAAATTTGCGAATGATGCTGATACAAAATTTGTAGATGTGAAAGACATCCCTGATGGATGGGAAGGATTGGATATCGGTCCTAAATCTGAAAAGATATTTGCAGAAGTAATCAAAAATTCCAGAACAATTCTTTGGAATGGTCCTACTGGGGTCTTCGAATTCGATAACTTCACTCATGGATCTCGTACTGTTGGCGAAGCCATCGTTGAAGCAACGAAAAACGGAGCGTTCTCACTCGTTGGAGGAGGAGATTCTGTTGCTTGTGTGAATAAATTCGGACTAGCTGACAAAGTTTCATATGTATCTACAGGTGGAGGTGCATTACTTGAGGCTATTGAAGGTAAAGTTCTTCCTGGAATTGCAGCTATACAAGAGGCATAAATATTAAATGTATAAAATGTAAGGGTGCTTTGTCTTTATGATTCGGCACCCTTTACTAATACTTATGAAAAAAATAATAACCTTCATTTTCCTAATCATCTTTTCAAGTAGTTGTATATTCAAACAACGCAAAGAATCAAATGCTAAAGCTCCACTGCAATTACAAAGTCTTAGCATCGGTATAATGCCATCTATGGACTACATCCCATTTGCCGTCGCCAGACAAGCTGGAATATATGATTCTTTAGGGCTCTCTGTTAACTTTAATGTCTATTATAGTGCTGAAGAAAGAGACCTCGCTTTTCATAGAGGGCTTGAAGACGGAATTATCACAGATATTCCATGTGCAATTCTTCAACAAAACAGATATGACAATGGAAAGATTATCATGCAAACTGATGGGTATTATTCATTTATCGCAAAAAAGACTGCTAAGTCCATATCTAGTTTGAAAAATGATAATATTGCTGTTTCACACAATACTGCAATAGACTTTCTTACGGGCATTGCCATGCAAGAAGCTCATGTGATGACCCACGTGAACAAACCGGAAATCAATAAAATAACTATGCGCCTTACCACATTACTGGACAATAAAAATAAATTTATTACAGCCGCATTTCTACCTGATCCGGCAGCAACTATCGCATTGAAGACTGGAAAAATGAACCAATTAATCAATAGTGATCAAATGGGATATCATCTTAACGTTTTTATGGTAAGCAAAGAAGCCCTTACTAATAAACGATACGAGATTCAAACTTTGATTAAAGGATATAATCTTGCTATTGCCTATATAAAAGCTCACCCTCGTAAAATATGGGATAAAAACATACTATACCAATTGAATATAGATAAGAAAACAGCTCTAAGCATTGATATTCCTCATTATCTGAAAGCTACACTACCAAGTGAAAGAGATATCCGGTTAAGCAGGATATGGCTTAGAGCAAAGGGCATGCTCGGTCCTCTATCTAACACTTATCATTTGATTGATTCTACATTTTGTACAGATCATTAATTTAAAAACAAAATATTTCACGTTATGAAAACTCTTACTAAAAAAGGCCTATGTGCAGCAATGCTTGTTTCACTCGGATGCTTTAATAATGCATTTGCACAAACATCAAAAGATTATCATTTCAGCGATGTTCTCAACAAATTGGATGAACACCTTTCAGTTCACGGATATGCACAAGGTGGATATATTTATGATGATCAAGCCACTCCCGACAATACATTTAGGATTGATAGAATTGTTGGCTTTGTTAATGGAAAAGTAACAAATAAATGGGATTGCTACTTCATGTATAGCTTTGCTGGTGACAATAAAAGCCATGCATTAGAACTTTGGACTGAATATCATTTTACGCCAGCCTTCAACGTAAAAATAGGTGAATTCAAAACACCATTTTCTATTGAAAGTCCTCTTTCCCCTACAGTTCTCGCATTCAACACTATGTCCCAAGCTTCAAACTATTTAATGGGAAATACAGCTGCAGACGTTAAATACGGAAGTAATAGCGGACGCGACCAAGGATTACAAATATCAGGAGATTTAATTCCATACAATGATAAGAATCTACTTACTTACCAATTAGCAATAATGAATGGGCAAGGAATCAATGTCAGTGACAAAAATAATCAAAAAGATCTAGTTTGGTCTTTAACTTTCCACCCTAATCAAAATTTGAATTTGAATGTATCAAGTATGAAAGGAAAAGGCTATGCATTAGCTAATGAATATGAAATAAAAGCAGGCGACAATTATACTCGCAACCGTGCATCTGTCGGTTTGGAATATAAAGGTGATCCCTTTGAAGTTCGTACAGAGTACATTTACGGAAAAGATGGGAATCATCATAGTGAAGGCTATTATGCAACAGCCGGCTACCATGTAACACCCCAATTTGATATCCTGGCTTCATATGATTATTTCAATAAGAACAAAGATATAACCCATCAAAATGAAGTAGATTATAAGATGGGCGTGCAATATTGGTTTTATCCTCGCTGCCGCGTACAACTACAATACACATATAAAGATAGAGATAACCAATTAGACCAAGAAAACAATAATTTAGTTGAAGCATTGGTACAAGTTCGCTTCTAAAAAATGACTCAAGCTTTGTAAGTAAATGTCTCCAGTGTTAAACTAAATAAGCCATAGGTGAAAAATAGAATAATTCTTAACCTTCAATATTTAAATAGCACTAAATTTTTACTTACAAAACTAGAATCAAATAATAAGCACTTTGGCACAAGTATTGCTTAATACTCAAAAAACGATAGAATATGGATCAAAGATTTATTGAAGAAAATTACTATAAAATAACAAGGCTTCTTAATGATAAAAGGCTGAGCGAAGCTATAGAGAACATATATGCTCTAATGGAAAATCTTCCTATTGATGATTTGAAGCTAGACCTCCAAAACATCGAAATGAATTATAAGCTAATGCTAAACTATATGAGCAAAGGCATTGATGACCCGGAACGAGAAAAAGTTCATTCTACCCTGCTAACCGAAGTCTGCACCATTGCAGACAAAGTACGATTAAACTTACTTGTACCAAATTCTTTTGCTTATTATTTTGAAGAGAAAAGACGCTACAACTATGATTATTCGACTTCCTTTGAAGACATTATAAAAACATTAATAGAATCAAAAAACAAATTTGAAGTCAAACAAGAAGGCTCAACGGAAGAAAATCCATATGACTTAAATGTCAGTTTGCAACATGAAGAAGCTCTAAACATCCTCTTTCACCAAGCATGGCTTAATGATTTTTGGAATAGAAATGATGCTGAAAATTTTAGCATATTCCTTAACAACCCTAACATTATGAGCATCGATAAAGCTGTGATTGTCAGTGCAGTGACTTTATCTCTAATGGAACATTTCGACGAGAAAAAAATATTATTTTTATTTGACGCATACGATCACGAAGAACTGATCATTAATCAAAGAGCGATAGTTGGAATTGTATTTACGATCTATTATTACTGTCATCGAATTCCAATCTATAAAGAAGTGTACTCCAGACTAAAAATGCTTGAAGACGACCCTATCTTTTCCAAGAACATGATTATTATTCAGCACCAATTGCTTCAAAGTATGGAAACTGAAAAAATTGAAAAAAAGATGAGTGAAGAGATTATTCCTGCCATGCTAAAGAATTCCACTCTTAAAAAGAAAAGTGATGATCCCAAGAACAGCCCATTAAATATAATTCAGGATGATATGAATCCGGAATGGTCTAATTGGATGGAAAAGAGCGGCATAGAAGACAAACTAAGAGAGATGAGTGATTTGCAAGCAGAGGGAGCAGATGTCTATATGGCAACATTTGCACAACTCAAAACTTACCCTTTCTTCCGAGAAATAACCAACTGGTTTTATCCGTTCACCCCGAAACACTCATGGATTATAAAATCTTATCAAAACGACACGCTCAAAGGAAATAATAACTTATCAAGATCTCTCATACATTCACACTTGTTCTGTGACAGCGATAAATATTCTTTTTGCTTTACCATGTCACAAATGGCAGATACCCAAAAGAAAATGATTGCTCAACAATTATCTGAACAAAATGAAATAATGAATGAACAAATTCATGAGGATCAAGCTAATAAAAAAACGATAATAAGTAGATCATACATCAACGATCTTTACAGATTCCATAAAATATTTTATAGAAGAATAGATTTCCTAGATCCATTCAAACAAAACATCAGATTGTACTTGTGTGATTTAGTAGACAATATTTTTGATGAAAAAGACACCCAATTAGCCATTGCCGATTATTTATTCAGACATGAATTTTATTCTGAAGCAAGGATTTTATTCCTCACATTAATGCAAAAGAAAGATCCGGATACCCTAAAGGAAGTTTTACAAAAGTTGGGTTATTGCATGCAGAAAACTCAATCGTATAGCAATGCTATCAAATATTATTCTGAAGCTGAAATTATTGATCCTGACAATGTTTGGACATCGCACCACTTAGCCATTTGTTATAAAGCAGTGTATGATTACGATATGGCATTAAAGTATTATATGAAAATAGCAGATGCCAAATCATCCAGTATTCCTATAAATGTGCAAATAGCTTTTTGCCTAATGCAAACATACCAATATGAGAAAGCATTAAACTTCTATTATAAGATAGAATTTCTTGAAGAAAATGCTCCTACCACAAAAGTATGGAAATATATTGCATGGTGTTCTTTGCTCTGCAACAAATTGGAAAAAGCAAAAGACTATAGCACCAAATTGCTTCATAAAGAGTATTCGTCTGAAAACTATTTACTTGCCGGCAATATCTGTTGGGTTATGGGGCAAAGAGTACAAGCTTTTAACTATTACCACCAAAGCCTGCTACTATACGAACGCTTTGAGACTTTTAACGATCAGTTTAATAAAGATTCAAAAGATTTGCTTCGAGTAAATCTTTTCAAAAAGGATGACGTACCGCTAATACACGATATACTGTTCACTCTATACAAGAACTAACTAAAAGGGAATATGCCAACAAATATGACATATTCCCTTTTTCCATCGTACAAATACATAATAAACATTCAGTGGCTATTTCTATAAATAGCCTCCAAATAACTTTATCCTCTTTTTGTGGCATTTTATCCACCTGTGTTAATCATATTATCCATAAAATTGCATCGTTAATTTAAAATCGGAATATATGAAAACATTAATCAATCGCTTCGCTTCTATTTTCCTCCCGCCATAACAACAGATGGCACCATTCATCGCTCAAATAAAACATATTATGAGCGTCTAATTTACATAATACCACAAACATTAACATTAAAATTTTATTACATGAAAAAGGCAATCTTGATATTAATCGGAGTGTTTTCCTTCACGACTTTTTCTTTTGCACAATCAGATAGACAAAATGTTTCGCAAAATGAACGAGGGAAAATAACCGTAAAAGGAAAAGTGACAGATGAAAACGGATCACCACTAATGGGAGCATCTGTGCGAATAAAAGGAACTACAATCGGCACAATGACAGACGAAGAAGGCTCATATACATTAAATACCCAACCGAATGCAACATTATCTGTTTCATTTGTTGGATATACAGATCGTGACATATTGATCAATAGACAGACTAATATTCCGATCACTCTTAAAGAAGATTCAAAAAGAATCGATGAAATTGTTGTCGTAGGCTACGGATCACAAAAGAAAAGCGACCTTACCGGATCAGTTGCAATTGTTGATATGAAAGAAATGAAGAAAATATCAAACAGTAACATGAGTACAATGCTAGAAGGTAAAATTGCAGGAGTGAGTGTCACATCTGATGGTCAACCAGGAGCAGATCCAACAGTTCGTATTCGCGGTATTGGATCATTTAATGATGTTTCTCCACTATATGTTGTAGACGGTGTTCCAGTAGGTACCACCATTCGTGATTTTTCTCCCAGCGATATTGAAACTATGCAAGTATTGAAAGATGCATCTGCTGCTGCAATCTATGGCGCACGTGCAGCTAATGGAGTAATTATCATTACTACTAAGCATGGCAAACAAAACACACCTTTAAAAGTAGATTATTCAGGTTATTTCGGATTCGACAACATAGCTAAGACTATGCCTGTTCTAGGACGTGCAGATTATCAAACCATTAACAACCGTAGTCGTACAAATTACGGAGAGGATGTTTGGTCGGCTAATGATTCCAAATCCTCGGATTATATTAATAACATTGATACAGACTGGCAAAAAGAGGCACTAAAAACCGGCACTCGTCAAGATCATAATGTAAACCTTTCCGGTGGCGGTCAAAATTCCAGTTACAATGCCTCTTTGGACTACTTCAATTCTAAAGGTACTATGGTAGGGAAAGGACCTGATTTTAGCAGATATACTTTCCGCTTCACAAATACAGCACAAGTAAAAATCTTTAAACTTGAAACCTCTGTCACCTATTCTCACTCTCATCAAAATGATCTAAATTCAACCGATCAAAGTAGTTTTTCAGGGGGAAATCCACCTATTATATTCAAAGTAATAAGTGCAATTCCAACAATGAAAGTATATGATTCCACCACAAGTAGTGGTTATGGGACATATAATACAGCCACACAAGGTGAGACTTATTCATTAAATATGGTTGCAATGAACAATATTTTACAAGCATACACGGATGTAGATAGAATTCTAGCAAGTGGTTATTTAGAAACCGATTTAGGGAAACTATTTAACTTCAATAAAAATAATTCTTTGAAATATAAGATAAACCTTTCATGGAACAAAACTTACGCTAAAGATTTCAGCTGGGTACCGGCATTCAGCATTTCTGATTTCTACACAAACACAGTTGCAAAACTTGATGAAGGCTATAGAAACTACAAAACAGCATTGGTTGAAAATATACTCACCTATGATGGAACATTCGGGCAACACAAAATCAATGCAATGATCGGCCAAACATATCAAGCAGAAAATTACAATACGATCACAGGTCACGGTGAAGGTTTCTCCACTCCTTACTATAAAGAAATATCAAATGCAGAGACCACTACTAGTGCAAGTTCTAGCACAGAGCATTATATTTCATCTTACCTGGCACGTTTAAATTACGAATACGGTGATCGCTACTTGCTATCAGGGACAATCCGTCGCGACGGCTCTTCACGTTTTGGTAAAAGCCATCGCTACGGTTATTTTCCATCAGTTGCAGTAGGTTGGAAAATCAATCATGAGAAATTCTTTAAAGTCGATGAAAACCTGATCTCTGAATTAAAATTAAGAGCAAGCTGGGGTGAACTCGGTAATGAGAATATTGGTGATTATCAGTATATGCAAACAGTAAACCGAGGAGGTTACGTTTATAGCTTCAATGGGACCAATGTATACGGAAGTAGTGAATCGTCAGTCATTGATAATGATTTAAAATGGGAAAGCAAACGAATGGCAAATATAGGATTGGATCTTACCATGTTCGGACGTTCATTAGATCTCAGTGCAGAATATTATAATTCAAGAAGCACAGACCTGTTAGTGGGGGTCACCATACCTTATTCTGTCGGTTCCATCAATAGCTCACCAACAGTAAATGCAGGTACAATGGAGAACTCCGGTTTTGAATTAACAATGGCTTATCACAATCATAAGCACCCCTTTAGTTACGATATTTCAGCCAATGCATCCACATTACGCAATAGGGTGCTTCGTCTAAGTGAAAGTGGTACCCCTATCTATGGCAGTTGTTCAATTACTCAAGTTGGAAAAGAAGTTGGACGTCAATATGGCTATGTGTATGATGGCATTTTCCAATCTCAAGATGAAATAAATGCAGCTCCATTTCAAAATGCAGCTACTGCTCCCGGTGATATCAAGTTCAAGAATCTAGATAATGACAACAAGATAACCGCCTCAGACTGCCAAGATTTAGGAAGTTCTATTCCTCACCTCTCATATGGCTTAAACTTCAACTGCAGTTATAAAAACTTTGATTTCTCAATATTTGCACATGGAGTTGGAAACTTTTTGGTTGCCGATTACATTTATCGTGGTCTAATGCATACATCTGGTGGGTTAAACTGGCATAAAGACATCTTAAACAGCTGGACGGCCACAAATACGAATACAAATGTTCCTCGTGTAGTATATGTAGATTCCAATGATAATGACCGTAACTCAAACCGTCCGGGATGGTTGCAAAATGGAGCATATTTAAAGATTGGTGATATACAAATAGGCTACTCCGTTCCCGAACATCTGATAAGCAAAGCTTTCTCTTCAATGAGAATCTATGCATCATGTCAAAATGTATGTACCATCTCCGGCTACAAAGGATATAATCCTGATTTTGCCGGTGGAGTATGGAATCCGGGATATAACTATTGTTCATATCCAACACCCCGCACATTTATGTTCGGAATCAATATGAGTATTAAATAACTTCAAAAAGTAAGAGTATGAAAAATTATAGATATATACTGTTTGCGTCATTTATATTCACGATGTTGTTTTCATCGTGTGATGGTAAATTGGATGTCACTAACCCCAATAAGCAAACTTCATCCGATTTCTGGACTTCAGAAAGCGATATTGCAGAAGGTGTCATTGCCATCTATAACCGATTGATTCTTGACGGATCCTTTCAAAGAACAAGCCCATTATTAGAAGATGTACGGGGCGACGATGTATTCTCAAAATCAGCATGGACTATATATCCACTAACTGGAACATTTACTGTCAATGCTGACTATGACGTTCTTTATTGGCCTTGGCGTGAATTCTATCAATTAATAGAAAAAGCCAATTTGGTTTTTTATTATGCACCCAACATTACATTCAGTGACGCTAATTATGAAAATCGCTTGCTAGGGCAGGCATATTTTCTACGTGCCTTAGCATATTATGAACTTGCAGAAAATTACCAAAAAGTTCCACTGATACTTTCCCATCCAACCAATGCTAGTGAATATTATCCTTCAACTGCAACAGAGGACCAGCTATGGACTGCCATCATCTCTGATTTGAAGAAAGCCCAATCGATGCTACCAAAATCTTATGAAAGTGTTACCGGTGACGATAAAGGCCAAGTAGGCAGAGCCACATGGGGTGCTGCAACCGGATTATTGGGTAAAGCCTATATGATTCGTGCAAATTATGATAGTGCTGCCATTGAATTAAAAAAAGTTATTGACTCAGGAATTTATAAATTAGTGAGCAACTATGGGGACAACTTCACCATGAATAACGAAAATAATAGTGAATCATTATTTGAAATTCAATTTACCAGTGGAGGAACAACTGAAAACTGGCTAGGTGATCCTACATCAGCATGGAAACAAGCCAGTTGTCAAGATTACTGTTATGGTATGTCGGCATTCGGTGCATATGAAGATTTTCATCCAACGAAATGGTTATATAACGAATTCAAAAAAGAACGTTGTAATGACGGTACGCTTGATCCCCGTCTTTATTGGACCATTGTTTCGTATGAACCTGAATATAGTAAATATACTGATGGCAGATCAAATCAAATTTTCGGAATATACCCGTATTCAACTAATAAGATAGATAGTACAAATACAACTATCTACTTAGCGAAATACACTTATGCACGTATCAGCGGACACACCTCCGAAGGTGATGGATTACGCGACAATTCGACAATTAACTATCGTTTTATGCGCTATTCGGAAGTTCTGCTATTATACGCTGAAGCACTTAATGAACTTAATGGTCCCACCTCTGATGTATACAGCTATATTCAAAAGGTACGTGATAGAGCTAATCTTCCAGATCTGGCTACCACTAAGTCCAACCTAACTCAAGCAGAGATGCGTGAACAAATTGCTCATGAGCGGGCTCTCGAGCTGGGAGTGGAAGGCGTTCGTCTGTTCGATATTATGAGATGGGGATGGCTCAGTGATTCGGATAAACTTAATGAGTTAAAAAAGCATGATAGCGAATTTAACACTTATACGACAGGGCATCAATATCTTCCTATTCCACAGGTTGAGTTAAATACAAATCCCAATTTATCAGGTAATTCTGCAAATTAATTAACTGTACAATTGCCAAGTGCCTCCTGCTCCATACGGAGTAAGAGACACTTGCTTAAGCACCTCTTTTAATACATGATTCATTATGAAAAAGTTTTTAATATACTCTTTTCTGTTTACATTCGCATTTTCAATGATTTCATGTGGAAGCAGTGGTAACGGTACAAGCGAACCGTCAACGACAACTGACACAACCACAACCTCATCTACATTTGATATCAACACAATCAAAGATACTTATGCAGATGTTGCCGCTTTCACATATTATGAAAGTTGGGGGAGCTATAATGTACACGATCCCTCTATAAAAAAATTCGATGACTATTATTATTGTTATAGCACTGACGTGGGATATGGAATAACCGTACGTTCCGGCATACAAATCCGTAAATCAAAAGATTTAGTAAAATGGACTTTTGTTGGATGGGTGTTCAGTTCGTTGCCTTCACTTGGGTCAACATACATTACCAATAACGGAGGCACACCTTACGATGCTCTTTGGGCTCCATATGTCATGAAGTATGGCTCTGAATACAGACTTTATTATTCACTATCTTCTGCTGTATCAAGACTAAGTTGTATTGGACTGGCAACATCAAGTTCTCCCACAGGACCATGGACAGAGAAGGGACTGGTTGTAACATCTGCCAATGACGCGACCACACAGACAAATGCGATAGATCCTACAATTATCACTACTGACGATGGGAAACAATACATGTATTATGGTTCTGCATGGGATGGAATATACATGCTGCAGCTTAACCCTGAAACCGGACTAGCCATGACATCAGGCAATAAAGGTACACGAATAGCCAACAGAGGTTTTACGAACGGTGCTTATAACGGAAATATCGAAGGGTCTGAAATCATTTACAACTCTAGTCTTAAGAAATATTACTTATTCATTGCTTATGACTGGCTGCAAACAAAATACAATACTCGCGTATGTAGATCAGACTCTCCTACAGGCCCATTCTACGATTATGATGGTGTGGATGCCAACACCAATGTTGATCATGGTCCAATGATTATTGCTCCCTATCAGTTTACCGGTCATGACGGTTGGCAAGGAACATCACATGTCAGTGTATTCGATGACGGATCCGGACAATATTATATTGCCCATCAAGCACGTCCCAGCATTGATAGTAACTATATGGATCTTCATGTCAGAAAAATTTTCTGGACAAATGACGGATGGCCTGTTGCTTCACCGGAACGCTATGCATGGGAAAATAATAATACCATTTCTCAAGATAGTTTAGCTGGTACATGGGACTACATTTCATTAGGATATAAAGTGGTTCCAGGTTATTCCTCCACACAGACTGATCCAAATCTTCAAGTAGCAACAACATTAACCATTGCATCCAATGGTACATTCAATAGCAGCAGTGCCAATACATGGAGCTATAATGCTCCTTGGCTCACTCTAAAATGGAGTACCGGATACACTGATATAGTTTATGTTGCTAAAGGTCATGATTGGGAAAAGACAAATCGTCCATCCACGATTATATTTACAGGTCTAAATAATAAAGGTACAGCTATTTGGGGAAAGAAATTAAAATAATATGAAAACATTCAACCTAAATTAGTACAATTACAGCATTATTTCAAAACATGCAAATTACATTTAATAAATATTCTTCAAACCATTGAAGATGAGAATAAAATGTAAAATGCATGTTTTACTTATTTACTTTAAACTCTGTTGCATTCCCCAAACCTCATTGAGTCATCTAATATTTCTTTTTATTTTGCCACAAAATAGTTACATTTGTAAAATACAAATCAAAAGAGATGAAGATTATGGATGAATTTGAAAACATTCCTTATCAAACGATTGATTGGGACACAGTGCCTGAAGAAAGGCACGATGGTGAACAGGGTTTTGCTACATGGAAAACGCTTCAGTTTAAAGGTTTAAGAATCAGAATTGTAAAATATTCAGAAGGTTATTTGGCAAATCACTGGTGCCATAAAGGGCACATACTCCATTGCCTTAAAGGAGAAATGGTCAGTGAACTCGAAGGCGGAGAAAAATTTACTTTAAAACCCGGTATGACTTATGTAGTGTCCGATAATCTTAGCTCCCACCGTAGTTATACCAAAGAGGGGGTGGAAGTACTTATCATTGATGGAGACTTCCTAAAATCTAAATAGCCTCTATCTGCAAAAAATTACCTAAAGCAAAATACACAGAAAATAAAAAGCCGGAACTTCATATTGTCAACTATGAATTCCGGCTTTAAAATGTAGCAATAGAGCATTACATTCTATCTAGAAATAAAGCTAGTGATTGATCGTGGAGGTAAATAGGTCAAAGAACCGTGTAATAAGCCAACCGGGGACAGATTCTCTTCTTTTTTATCTGAAGTACGATACATCTGCCACTTCAGTTTCTTCCCATTATTCATATCAAATTCAAACTTTTTCACGTCTTTCGAATAATTGATAGCAACCACTACCCATTGACCATCTTTGTTTCTATAGGCTGAACACATAATACCTTTAGGATCTGTATCACCTTCCAACACCTTTTTTCCTTGCTCATTTTGAACACTTATTTTCACACGCACGGCACTCGGACGAATGAAGCGACTGTAATTTCCTAAAGCCCACATCAACTTTGAATCTACCACACGCCCCGTATGCCAGGCATCATTGCTATATACTCGCATAAGTCCATCCTTATAATCTCCACCAATAGCACGCCACCATTGCCAACTGGACGCCCCGGCACAGACAATATCATAATGAATAATTCGCGCTACATAAAGAGCCGTCTTCATGGTACGATCAAAACCTCCTCCGCCACCAATTTCCTCATCATTCCCCATTATGCAAGTTTCTGTCTGCCAAAATTCTATTTTGTATTTATTTAAGGTATCACGCAACTCACACCGAATATCGTGCAAGTTGCTCAAAGGTGTATTTGTCCAATAACTATGTCCAACTACTAGACGGGGTATATTCGGAGTCTCTCCCAAATAAGTAATAGCACTATCGGGGCTAAAGAAAGATCGAATGCCGTAGCCTCTTTGCCAATCAGTCATATTGGTGCGAAGCAAGCAACGATAATCTGACGATTCGTCTACCAATATCTTTGTATCCAGACCCTTTGCCACAAACTCTTTGCTGACACACTTCACTAAATGAGAAACTTCTCGATTAGTAGCCGGTGTACCTTCCTGTTTGGGTCCAATCCAGTTCCAATGTCCATCAGGTTCATTTACCGGACACAAATAATTGAATTTTATACTGTCATGTTTTTCTATGCCCTCAACCACTGTTGACAGAAAACGTGCATAGTCATTATAGCAGTCTTTCTTCAGATTAAAAGTAGCGTCACGTCCGGTATTGGTCGCAAGTCCATTCTGAGTATAATAAACAGGGGGAGAATTCAAAAATGCTAAAAAATAATTCACACCCCGCTCTTTGGCCAATTTTAAAAAGTGACGTTGTCCCTGTTGCTTACTCCAATTATAAGTACCGTCAGACTGTAAGAAACATTCTGTACGTGTTCCTGATGAAATACAGCTTCTATCTCCTTGTTCGAAACTCCCTGCACCTACATTAAATCTCCATATAGAGAGTCCAATGCCTTTCGGCTGTCCATTTGCCCCATTTTGTGTACTAAACAACCAATCGGCTATTTGCTCCTGTTGCTTTTGGGGCCACAATCCCACAAACTGCATACTCCATGCATCCGATGCACCAAAATGTTCCATCGTCTGGCAAGTCTGGGTTGTTTCTATTTTATAATGCACAACTGTACCTGACCATCCGCTGGTCGCAAAGAGAAAGAATAATCCTTCAAGAATTAATAACCTACTGTATTTCATATTTGCCTATAAAGATATTAGTTAAGATCGTACACTAAAGTTGCTACCGACTTTGCAGGTATAATGCCTGTTTGATAATCCGGTTCCAACTTCAAATCTTTCGCAGCAGATGTTGTATATTGTTGTAAAGATTGTACTTTCTTGCCCATACTTTGAATATCCGTATTTATTTTAACAGATTTCTTTGTCGTGTTCGTATAGATTATGACAAGCTTGTCTTTGCTCGGTGATAAATAAGCAGAGCCAAAGAAAGTATTTGATTGTTGAGGAATGTCCAATGCCACGCGCTGATATCCTGGGCGTACAAACAAGCTGTAATTACCCAGTACCCATAAATTCTTTCCGGCCGAATAGGTTCCACTCTTTGCTATATCTCCATAGTCACCATCTGCCGGTGTGATACGAATCAAATAAAAACGGCTTTTCTGACTCCAGCGTTCTTGAGCCGCACTTGTCCAGTATGACCACGAACTTACATTCGCCGTAACCAAATCATGATGTATCACTTTTGACATGGCAATTGCCAAATCCATATACGAAGCATCGTCATATTTCGGACAATCTTCATACCCTTCTCCCATCATACTCCATTCTGTTTGATAAACTTTCAAGTTATATTGTTGAGCGGCAGTGTGTACTTTACTACGTACATCATTCAGTGTATTCCAATTCAAGTCAGTCCAATAACTATGCCCGCAAACAATGGCTGGCATATGTGTTAAACCACCGATATAATCCTGTGAACTGGGACCAAAAAAATCTTTAATTACATTACTGCGTGCTGCGCCTACATCACTGGCTGTTTCATAAAGATAATTCCAGGCTCCAGCTTCGGCAAGAAGCATTTTCGTATCACTCAATCCTTTTGTAGTCAAACTTTTGTCCAATTCCTTAGCCAATCTTGCTATTTCACTGTTTTGCCATCCGCTTCCTTCTTGTCCGCTAGCCCAATTGTATTGAGGCTCATTCACCGGACTGATCAAAGGAATCGTATACCCATTTTGTTGAAAGTGCTGAGTTACAGTCGATAAAAAATCAGCATATTTAGTATAACAATCATCTTTTAAATTACTGTATGCACCCATGTTTGAATAACCTTTCCCGTTACGTGTATAATACACTGGAGGAGTATTGCTGAACAATACAAATTGGTTGCAACCATAATTTTTAGCCTGCTGCATAAAATACTGCTGACCTTGAGCTTTTGTCCAATCATATGTTCCGTCTTCTGATAAAAAGCATTCAGCTCTACGGGTTTTATCATCTATTCCACTGGCGTCACCCTGTTCTGCAGTTCCTCCACCCACATTCACCCGCCACATTGACAAGCCAATACCGTCAGGAGTTCCTGAATTTATATTTTGTGAGAACAATAATTTGGCTATCCCCGCTTTGGATGTAGCATCCCAATATTTACCGATATAATCCATCGTCCATGCATCCGAAGCTGCAAAACCGTCAATAGTTTGGTAAGTTGTCGCGGCATTTACCGTCGCACTTACAGTCGTATCAGCACTCACCTGAAGAGTATAATCAGGCGAGAAGGGTTTATCTTCGCTACATGAACATAGCGTTGCCAAATAAGAAAGCCCTAGAAAGATATATTTTTTTTTCATACTATTAGTCGCTATTCATTAAAAGTAAAAATGTTATCCTGAAAAATTAATCTTTTAAACCTATCCTTTAATATCCGGGATTCTGTACAATACTTCCACTTGACATTGTCACTTCTGTGGAAGGTATCGGGAACAGTTCATCGCGTCCTTCTTTAAAATTAATACCCTTATTGCTATTTTCTTTCTGATTTGTCTTCTCATACTTATCGGTAGACGTTTCCATATTGTATTTTACAAACGTACCATTTGTTCCCATAATATCGCTAATTGCCACTTTGCCGTCATCATCTTTCCAACGACGCAAGTCATACAAGCGATTGTCCTCCAAAGCCAGTTCCAAACGACGTTCCAATCTTATCGCATTACGAAGTACTTTCCCGGTAGAAGTCACAGGAGACAAGCTTACACGTGCTCTCACTTTATTCAATGCCCATTGTGCTTCACCATCATGGTTCAATGCATTTTCCACTTCTGCATACATTAATAGAACATCTGCATAACGCAACAACCGATAGTTCAAAGGAATATGCGGTGCATCATAAGGAGTCGGGCGTTTACTTACGGGTATATATAATTTGCGTGTTACACGTCCCGACTTGTGTTCATCTGCTTTAATCGGATAAGGTTTATCCGCTGTCCAAGCAGGATCACCCGGCACGGAAGTAGCACCATTTTTTATAATGGTCCATGCCAAACGTATGCTATCTCCGGCATCTTTATATGCGTTTTCCAAATTACTTGTCGGTAATCCCCAAGACCATCCCGAGTCATCGCGAGATCCGCAAACAACAGAGATTCTTTCACCTAAATTATAAGTAATATCACTGTTTGTCTGAACTTCAAATAATGATTCTATACTATTATTATGGTCTATACTCCATACATCTCCAAAATTAGGAAGAAGATCATACTCAGGTGTATTGGCTGAATATGTTCCACGGCAAGCAACTTGCTGCAACAAATCTTCAGCTTCAGTATATTTTTCTTCATACAAATACACCTTTGCCAATAGTCCTTGCGCTGCTCCTTTGGTCGCACGTCCCAAATCATTGCTGCTATACCCGCTTTTTTTAGGGAGGTCGGAAATTGCATCGGTTAGATCCTGCTCAATCTGTGCATAAGTTTGTGCTACAGTAGCTTTTTGTATACCTTGAATTTCTGTCGGCATTTTCAATTGCAAAACTAAAGGGACACCACCAAAATTTTTCAAGAGATCAAAATATTGAAAAGCCCTCAAAAACTTAGCTTCAGCAATATATCTCTTCTTCAAAGATTCATCCTGAAAGGTCACACTCGGAATTTTTTCAATAGCTACATTGCACCTCAGAATACCTTTGTAACGATATTGCCAGAAGTTTTGACAACCGTCACTTGCCGAATATGTATTTCCCGTATAGTGAGCTAAATCACGATAAGCTCCCGGATCTTGAGTTGTGTTCCCCATCCACATGTCATCCGAACACATATCACCAATAATATAGAATTTCTGTATTTGCCACCAATCATCATAAAAAATAGATTGATAGCATCCAGTAACCTGCTGTTTGCATTCATCTTCTGTTTTAAAATACTCGCTCAAATCTTGTTGTCCCAGGACCGGTTCATCCAGGAAACTGGAACATCCGGTAAGAGACAATGTTAATGCGGCGGCCATTGATAGCCCTATGATATATTTTTTCATGGTCTGTAATTTTAATTAGAAATTCATATTTAATCCGAAAAGATAGGTGCGTGGATTAGGATAACCAGCCCAATCAATGCCCGCTTGGGTTACACTACCCAAAGAAGCTGCTTCCGGATCCATCCCCGAATATTTGGTGATGGTAAATAAATTCTGAGCTGAGAAAGAGAATCTCAATGTCACTTTCCTTATCAAGTTTTTCGGCAAGGTATATCCGATCTGCAATAATTTGCAACGGAAATATGAGCCGTTCTCCACGAAGAACGTAGAAGGACGCTTGTAATTCATATTCGCATCATTCACTGACAGACGAGGTATATTGTTGCTGGTTCCTTCACCATGCCATACTTTATTATATGTTCCTGCATATACATTTTCGCCACCTACGCCTGAGTATTTACCCTTAGTAGTATTAAATACATCGTTTCCCAAAGTTCCATAGAAATTAGCCAAAAGATCAAAGTTCTTGTATCCTACATGACCGTTAACACCTATCATCAAATCAGGGAATGGATCACCAATATATTTTTTATCTTTCTCATCCAGCACGCCATCATGGTTCAAGTCCTTGTAACGAATATCTCCGGGCTGAGCATTCGGCTGAAGAATTTCGCCATGTTCTCCGGTATGAGAAGTCACGTCCGTTTGATTTTGGAAAAGACCGTCTGCTACATATCCGTAGAACTGGCTGATTTTATGTCCTTCTTCATTACGGATAATGTAATCGCCATTAAAACTTCCTGTATAGATCGGTTCACCCAGCAATTTAACTGCTGTATTCTTTACAGAAGAAAGGTTCACTCCTATACCATAGCTGAAATCGCCTTTATGATCTTCCCAATTCACAGAAGCTTCCCAACCTACGGCTTTCATACTACCTACATTTTCCCACATTTGTCCGTTCCACATCGGATAACCCAAAACCAAAAGGTTATCTTTCTTCATCAACATATCATATGATTTCTTGTGAAACCAGTCAGCAGTTATGGTCAATCGATTGCTCAAAAGCGACATATCTACTCCTACTCCAAAATCTTCTACAGTTTCCCATTTTACTTTCGTATTCCCTATAGAACCGACTGATGTACCGATTTGACGGCTGGCATCCGAGCCAAATACATAATCAGAAGAACCGATAGTAGACTGATAGGCTGAATTATCAATATTTTGATTACCTACACGTCCCCAACCGGCACGTACTTTCAAATTATCAAAGATATGTTGGTTTTTCATAAAATTCTCACCGGTCACGCGCCATGCTACAGATGCAGCAGGGAATGTAGCATATTTGCTACCTTGCACAAATTTTGAAGAACCGTCCACACGTACGGATGCTGTTACATAGTAACGATCATTATAATTATACATTACACGTCCCAAATAAGAAATCAATGAAGAGTATGCATTAACACCCGATGATTTTTGATTTTGAGTACCTGCATTCACATATCGGAGCGTCTCATCATTTGAAGGAGTGTTATCACGTGATCCTGATAAGGTATAATCTTGAAAACGCTCCATCGTATAACCACCCATTAAATTTAAATTATGTTTCTTGTTGAACGTGTGCATATAAGTAGCTGTATTCGTCCAGTTCCAATCCACCCAATTTTCTGCAGAACGTTTGACCGTACTTGTTTCAGCCTGTTCCAAATTATCAATAAAAAATTGAGGAGTAAAACTATCCGACAAACGGAAACGTGCATTTATGCCGAATTGCGAACGAAGAATCAGACCTTTAATCGGCTCGATACTTACAAACGGAGTTGCCAACAAACCATATTCATCACTCTTTGAATCCTGACGGGCCAAACTCCCAGCGGGGTTCCATACCTGACTATTGTGAGAGCGTGCATAGTTACTGTATTGATTGCTTCCCCATTCACTTTGAGGACGCATCACCGGAGTCGTTGGATCCATAGCCATGATATTCCCCATCAAATCAGGAGTATCATTCCAATTCTCATATTTGGGAGTAAAATCAATTCCGGCTTTTACTACTTTATTGAAATTATATTCCATACTGAAACGAGCTGTTAACTTTTGCCAATCGCCTGACGTGTACTGAGACTTTTGCTTAAAGTAACCGATATCCGTTGAGAACAAAAATTTGTCTGTACCTCCGGAAAAGCCGAAATTGTAATTTTGAAGCAATGCAGTACTGCGCATACATTCTTTCCACCAATCAGTTCCTTCTGCATCAGTAATGTTATCCTCGCTATTATATACAGGTTCATTGCCATCATTGATATATCTTGCTTTAAATACATGTTCGTATTCAGATGCTTTTGCCATTTTCGGTTTTGCCAACGTCTGTAGACCGAGGGAAGTAGAAAAAGTAAACTTAGTTGCTCCTTTCTGGCCTTTTTTTGTAGTAATCAATACTACACCATTAGACCCTCTAGTACCGTAAATAGCTGCAGCCGAAGCATCTTTCAGCACTTGCATACTTTCAATATCATCTTGATTCAGAAAATTGACATTGGTCCCTACCGGCATTCCATCCACTACATACAAAGGGTCTGAACCGTTAATAGTGGATACACCTCTAATGATAACACGAGGTACAGAACCCGGGCTACCGCCTGTCGTGATCTGCACGCCATTTATCTTTCCCTGCAATGAATTCATTACATTACCTGAATTCAAAGTTTTTAGATCATCGCCTTTAATAGCTGAAATAGAACTGGTCAAATCACTCTTTTTAACCGTACCATAACCGATCACCACCACCTCATCAAGGCTTGAGACGTTTTCGGTCATTTCTAAATTAATAGAGGATTGTCCGTTCAGTTTTATCTCTTGGGCTTTGTAACCGACCATTGAAAAAACTATTGTAGCATTCTTTGATACATTAGTCAATGTGTAGTTACCATCCAGATCTGTCATAGTTCCGTTATTGGTACCTTTTACTATGACTGTCAGGCCAATCATCGGTTGTTTATCATTTGCTGAAATGACTTTACCGGTCAACTTTACTTGCTGGGCAAAAAGGCTCACAGTAAAGAATGATAATAATATGAATAGATATTGCTTCATGTTTTTATGGCATTTTATTAATAGACTCATTAATCAATAGGATATAATTTTGAACGTAGTAAATAAGTATCGAATTTAAACATATACTTACCACTCTTCTTTACGGTAACCGTACTCATATTCTTTCCAGCATTTTTAGTGTTATATTCATTTTCACCTGAATCAATATCTCCGTCTTCAAAGCGCCAGAATGGTTCAACCCACCATCCCCATGGGTGCTGAGGAGTAATTGTAAATTGAATTTGTGTACCGGCAGTAAGAGTCATTTGTCCATAGAAAAGAAATTTATTATTGGTATCCTGTGTCAGGATAAAAGGACTGGAAGTACTCCAGCTCGGTGTTCCCGGTAATCCAATTCCAGCCAATCCTAGTTGCAATGGCATCGTTCCGGCAGTAGGATCAGAGTCATTCAAATAAACTTGCTTTCCAATTCCCAAAGGCGTATCATTAGGAACAAATGAATTCACACTATACGCTCCTGTTTTTGTATTAAAAGTTATCTCATAATAACCTATTGCAGGCAGTACAATCGGTTGTGAATAATCGGGTTCATCTGTCAATGTGCTTGTATTATCAGGATTAATGCCGAAGCAGATTGGTGAAAAATCTGTTTTTTGCGGTATGAAACGGATCTTTGTATTGGCTGCTTCCGAATAATATCGTGCTCTATATTGATAAGCTCCGGTATGTTCCACTAACATAGGTATACCGAATAAATCACTTGTCAATTGCTTCACATCCGTTACATCTGTCAAATACATTTTAGCGAAATCAGGCATTTGAGATACACTCACAACACTGTTTGCCACCACTTTATTCGCGAATTTATCTACAGCGGTTATAGTCATTTTATACTTAGCCTCTTTTGAAGGAAGAGTATATGATTTGGTTGTTTCCAACTCTTTCACACCTCCGGCTGTAATACTATCCGATATATTCAGATCAGGAATAGTAATTTTCACATAATCCAATGCTTTATTATCATCGGCAGTGAAATGTACCTTTAATGTAGTCTGATCTTTTATCAACACCGTAATAGCCGTATCGGGAACTGTAGCAAATGTAGGAGCCGTAAAGTCTCCATCCATAGTCACCAGCAACGTAGCATCCGTGGTACGACCTCCTACATCGGTTGCAGTCACCTTAATAGGAAAGCTGTTGCCGGTTAGAGCCGTTGATGAAGTATAGTTATAATTTAAATCGTAAGAATTAAGCGGTTTACCATAGATGTCAATCAATTCTATAGTCTTGTCCAATGATAAATCCGAATTTTGAAGTCTGATAGACCGAAGTCCGTCATTGTCGGTCACTTTGCCGGAAATAGCAAAAGCACGTCCTAATTCTGTTTGAATGTGCTCAGTGCTTAATGTAATAATAGGACTCTTTCCATCCACCGTCGGATAGTCATTATCACTACATCCGATGTTGAGAAAGAGTGTTGCAAAAAATGTCCATAGTAAGACAGGATGCAAAAACTTAATCTGCTGATAATTCATAATAAAAGATGTTTTAAGATTAATAATCGATAAGCTCACATAGTATCAGATGTCTGAACTACGTGGCAAAAATAGGATATACTTTCCTTAAATGCCGTACACAAATCATGCATAAAAGGTATCAAATCATGCATTGAACGATTTATAGTCTAAGAATAGAGATTTTATTTTTATCTTTGCCACATCGAGAAACGAGATAAGGTGCACTGGTATTATGGAAAAAAAATTCATTCTTATTTTTATATTTTTGCCTTTGTTGTCATTCGCACAACCCTATGCGGTAAAGCAGCTAAACCTGGAAAAAGGGCTTTCCAATAATTTTGTTGTCAGCATCGCCCAGGACAAGCAAGGCTTCTTATGGTTCGCCACCGAAGAAGGATTGAACAAATTTGACGGATCCCATTTTATTGCTTATTATAAAGAACAAGGATCACAAAACAGCATTACAGGCAATGAATTGAATTGCGTACTGGATGATCCTATAGATTCAATACTTTGGATCGGTACACAGCGTTCGGGATTGAATGCCTATGACTATATACACGATTCATTCAAATATTATTTGCACAACGCCAAGAATCCTCATAGCCTGGTCACGAATGACATTACCAACATACAACCTGCAACCAATGGCAATTTGTGGGTGACTACTTATTGGAAAGGGATAGACTACTTTGATAAAAAAAGGCAACGTTTCATTCATTACAATCAACAAACGGTTCACAGTCTTGCCAGCAACCACGTGTGGAGCGTAGCGGACAGTGGCAACGGTATATTGTATATCGGTCATGTACACGAAGGCTTCAGTATACTTTATATTAAAGAGAAGCGGGCAAAGAACTTCAGAAATAATCCACTTCAACTCAACAGCCTCCCGGGCAATGATGTACATTGTGTATATAGAGACAAAACCGGAAATATATGGGTAGGTACTGACAAAGGATTGGCATTGTTTGATCCTGTTAAAGAAGATTTCATCTCTTTTTCCAAAAACAACAGCACATTGTCAAATTGCATTTTTGATATCCGTCAATTTGATGACAATAAACTATGGGTGGCAACTGAATTCGGTGGAATAGCCATTCTGGACTTATCGCAACGAATGTACCTGTTGTCTCAGCAAATACCATTGCAATACATAAAAGAGGGCGATGACAAATATAGCTTGACAACCTCCAGCGTACGTTGTATTTTTCAAGATTCCTACAAGAATGTATGGGCAGGATTATGGGGAGGAGGAGTCAACTTCCTTAGCTATGACTCATCTCTGTTTAATGTACTTTGCTATTCTTCGTTGCAATCATCGCTCAACAACCTCAATACTAAAGCTGTTATAAGTGCATGTGTAGACAAAAACGGTAAACTTTGGGTAGGAACAGACGGAGGAGGGATCAATGTGTTCGACAAAGGAAAACGAATACATGTCTATAAAAAGGAGACCGGAGATCTTAGTGGAAATTCCATTCAGGCTGCATTTTGTGATTCTCGGGGAAATTTATGGTTCGGTATCTTTAATGGCGGAGCCTATTACTATGACATGCACAACGGAAAACTTCGTCAAATATTTCCGAGTGAGAAAAAGAATGCGGATGTTCGATCTTTTTTTGAAGACAATGCTCATCAAATATGGATCAGTACAAGCGACGGAATCTATAAGGCAAACTTGGAAAATCAGCAGATAACCACCCATTATGGATTGACAAACAGTTTGGTGAGAAGCATTTTAAAAGACTCAAAAGGCCACATTTGGGTGGGTACATTCGGAGGTGGTGTCGGAGTATACACCAGCGACTTTAAATTTATCCGTATGTTCAACACCGATGCCCATTTTCCATCCAATACCGTCAACCAAGTATATGAAGATAAGGAAAAGCGAGTGTGGGTGGCAACCGGGGAAGGACTTGTTTGCTTCTCTCCATCAAAAGGATGGAACTACAAACTTTATGGATGGAACAGCGGATTGAATAATGTGCATATCAGAGCCATCAGCGAAGACAATCCTGGTAATATATGGATAAGTACCAACAAAGGCATCAGCTGTTTAATGAAAGGGCAAGAGAAATTCAGCAATTATGATCATCATGACAATGTGCCCATGGGAAGCTTCGCCAGCGGATGTATCACCCGACAAAATGATGGAACTCTCTACTTCGGCTCCATCAATGGACTTTGCTATTTCAATCCGAAAAAAGTATTGACCAAACGAAATGCTCCCCCTGCAATTATTACAGGAATGAGGATTTTCGGTTCACTAAATGAATCTGAGAATAGTGAAATGGAAGAATCATTGATATCCGACAAAAAAATCAAATTAAACCATACACAAAATAATTTCAACATTTCGTTTAACGTGCAAAACTATGCAATGGCCGATCAAGTGGAATACGCATACATGCTTGAAGGACTGGATGACGAATGGTATACAGTAAATGATAATAATATAACTTTCCGTAATATTCCCCCCGGAAAATACAGACTTCTGATCAAAACACGCATTCGAAATCAGGAATGGTCAAAAGATATCACAGCCAAAGATATACAAATTGCTCCTCCCCTGTGGCTCACCGGATGGGCAAAATTTCTCTACTTATTGGGTACTATAGTTGCATTAGTCGTATCTTTCCGTGCCTATAATCGTAAAGTTAATTTGGAATATCTATATGCCTCCGAAAAAAGGAATCATGAGCAAGAACAGGAACTCAACAATGAACGCTTGCGTTTCTACACCAATATTACTCATGAATTGCGAACCCCATTAACCCTTATTTTAGGCCCATTGGAAGACATGATTCAGAGTAAAACACTTCCGCCAAAGGATCAGCATAAAATTTCAATCATCCACCAAAGTGCACTGCGGCTGTTCAACCTGATAAACCAAATTCTTGAATTCAGGAAAACGGAAACACAAAATAAGAAATTATGTGTAAGCCGCGGAAACATAGTAGCCACCGTTTATGAAGTAGGATTGAAATATAAGGAACTCAATCAGAAAGCAGATGTTAACATTCAAATTCAGGTGGACCAAGAAGATATATCCATCTATTTCGACAAGGAGATTGTCACAATCATCCTAGACAACTTGATATCAAATGCAGTAAAATATACTGAAAAAGGAAGCATCACCATTAACATTTGCCAAACACAGATAGAGACTCTCAATTATGTGGAAATGAAAATTTCCGATACTGGATACGGTATATCTACTAATGCCTTGCCACATGTATTCGACCGCTATTATCAAGAAAACGGCGAGCACCAAGCATCCGGGACCGGTATAGGACTGGCATTGGTGAAAAACTTAGTCACACTGCACGAGGGAGAAATTTGGGTAGACAGCACATTAAATAGGGGTAGTTCTTTTTATTTCCGTTTATTGGCTGATAACACCTATCCAGGCAAATTGCATGCCGACTCGGAAAAAATAGTCGTAGACGATAAAACTATTTCCGACAATCATCAAGAAGAAGAAACTGAGTCTACGGAAAAGAACAGACCCATTTTGTTGGTGGTTGAAGACAACCAGGATATACGAGATTATATAGCCGACGCCTTCAGCGAACAATTTGATGTAAAAACAGCAGAAAACGGCAAACAGGGTTTGGAGCAAGCATTTGATTCTATTCCTGATATTGTCGTCAGCGATATTATGATGCCGGGAATGGACGGCACCACTTTGTGCCGAAAGCTGAAAGAAGATGTGCGTACCAGCCATATCCCTATTATCCTGCTTACCGCAAAGGACTCCCTTCAAGATAAAGAAGAAGGTTATCAGGCCGGTGCAGATTCTTATCTGACCAAACCATTTAGTGCATCATTGCTACTGAGCCGCATTCAGAATTTATTGGAACAAAGGAAGCGATTGTCTGAAAAGATTGCGACTGCTCCGATGCCCGATTGGGGCGAAAAACGAACGATTATAACTGATGCCCTGAACAAATTAGATCAGGATTTCATTCATAAAATAGACCATCTGATTGAAGAACGACTTTCCTCCGATAAAATTGACATCGGTTATCTTGCAGAAAATCTCTGCATGAGCAATTCTACCTTGTATCGAAAAATGAAAGCCCTCACCGGACTATCTACGAATGAATATATCCGTAAAGTAAAAATAAAACATGCCGAGCAACTCCTTCTTGAAGGGAAATACAGCATATCTGAAATTGCTTTTAAAATAGGAATTAACAGCACAGGCTATTTCCGCCAATGTTTCAAAGACGAATTCGGCATGGCACCTTCCGACTATTTGAAAAAGCTCAAATCGGAATAGGAATTTCCTTATAAAATGATGAATAAAAAGCAATTTGCCCCTCACAAATGGGTAAATTGCTTTATTTATATCCCTTTTTGAATGATATATCACCCTTTAACATACAACTTTTTATTTATATTTGCCACTGCTAATCATTATAATAGAAAACCATGAGAAACAATATTATTTTCTTTTTATTCTTTTCTGTTTTTATTCACTGTGGTAATATACAGGCGCAAAATCACCAAACATTTGCTATAGGTGACCGTACATTTCTTTTAAACGGAAAACCGTTTGTGATAAAAGCAGCTGAAGTGCATTATACACGTATTCCACGCCCCTATTGGGAACACAGAATTCAAATGTGCAAAGCATTAGGTATGAACACGCTCTGCCTCTATATATTTTGGAATGCACATGAACCACGTGAAGGACAATTCGACTTCAAGGGACAGAATGACATTGCTGCATTCTGCAAACTGGCACAAAAGTATGGCATGTACGTCATTGTCAGACCGGGTCCATATGTCTGTGCTGAGTGGGAAATGGGTGGACTGCCCTGGTGGTTGCTCAAAAAGAAAGACATCAAACTTCGTACTCTTGATCCTTACTTCATGAAACGAGTGGGTATCTTCATGAATGAAGTGGGTAAGCAACTCGCTCCATTGCAATTGGCAAATGGAGGAAACATCATCATGGTACAAGTGGAAAATGAATATGGATCCTATGGCACTGACAAGCCTTATGTGTCAGCGATACGAGACTGTGTGAAAGCATCCGGGTTCAACAAAGTTTCTCTCTTTCAATGTGATTGGAGCAGCAACTTTACTCACAATGCATTGGATGATCTGCTTTGGACCGTCAACTTCGGAACAGGAGCAAACATTGACGAACAATTCAAGAAACTAAAGGAACTGCGTCCTAATACGCCACTGATGTGCAGCGAATTCTGGAGCGGATGGTTTGATCATTGGGGACGTAAACATGAGACACGACCGGCTAAAGACATGGTACAAGGTCTCAAGGATATGCTTGACAGAAACATTTCATTCAGCCTCTACATGACTCACGGAGGTACAACCTTCGGATGGTGGGGCGGCGCCAACAATCCCGCTTATTCAACGATGTGTTCATCTTATGACTATGATGCACCAATCAGTGAAGCAGGATGGGTCACACCCAAATACACACTCTTACGTGATTTACTGAAACAATACGAACCTAAAGGATATAAACTGCTTGAAGTACCTGCTGCGAAGCCGGTCATCGCCGTTCCGGCTATACATTTCAAGAAAGTGGCTCCTCTATTTGACAATCTGCCTTCTCCAAAGTATTCAGAGAACATTCAACCAATGGAGCAATTCGATCAGGGATGGGGACAAATACTCTATCGCACCACCCTACCCGAACTCACGGATTCTACTCTTATCAAAATTACCGAAGTACATGACTGGGCTCAAGTATTTGTAGATGGGAAACTGATTGCACGCTTAGATAGAAGGTTGGGGCAATTTACCACCAAACTACCTCCCGTGCATCAAGGAGCACGACTGGATATCTTAGTAGAAGCCATGGGACGCGTCAATTTTGATAAATCCATACATGACCGGAAAGGGATCACAGACAAAGTGGAACTGCTACCAAACAACAAAGAAGCTGTTGAACTCAGCGGATGGAAAGTCTATAACTTTCCCGTTGACGACAATGCATTCCTCGAAAACAAGAAATACGCTACTTCCGGAAAATACAACGGACCGGCTTACTACAAAGCAACATTCAATCTTGAAAAAACCGGAGACACTTTCCTGGATATGCGCTCATGGGGAAAAGGCATGGTATGGGTCAACGGACATGCCATGGGACGTTTTTGGGAAATAGGACCTCAACAGACACTCTTTATGCCGGGTTGTTGGCTCAATAAGGGTGAAAACGAGATCATCGTACTCGATCTGAAAGGGCCGACAGAAGCTTCCATTCAAGGACTAAAGAAACCTATATTGGACATGCTTCGTGTAAAGACACCCACTGTACACCGTAAAGAGGGAGAAAAGTTGAACCTATCTGCCGAAAAGCCTATATTTACAGGAACATTCAAACCTGGCAACGGATGGCAGGAAGTGAAATGGGCACAACCACAGGAAGTCAACTATTTCTGCTTGGATGCAATCAGCTCACAAGACGAGACAAATGTAGCAGCCGTAGCCGAAATGGACATTTTGGACCAGAACGGCACCCCTATTCCCCGAACAGATTGGAAAATACGGTATGCTGACAGCGAGGAAATTCGTAGCGGCAACTATAGTGGCGACAAAATCTTCGACTTACAAGAATCTACCTATTGGATGACTGTAGACAATGTAGCCTATCCACACCAAATTGTCATTGACCTTGGAAAGAATTACTCGGTAAGCGGCTTCAGATATCTGCCACGTGCCGAAAAAGGATTCCCCGGAATGATCAAGGACTATAAGGTATATCTGAATAAAACTGATTTCAAATACTGATAGCTAATATACATGGTCATGCAAAAGATTCGAAAGACTATTTTGCATGACCATTATTTATGCTCACCACTCTATACTTATTTCCTGTATTCATATGTACTTTAGGGATATTCATTGCTACCAATGTTTTAATAAAACGATTGATAGTTGATCCACGCATGGCGGCTGGATTGGCTTGACATGCTTCACTGTAGAGTTCGGCTGCCGACAAAAACAACACATCCTTTTCATTGGCTCTTGCCGAACGAAAGATACAATTGAATACATCCTGTTCCACAAATATTTTGTTGTATTCGGTGTTTCGCTGCATTATTTCCGATTCATCTTCTTCGGTATACCAATAACGGGCACCACCTTTCAATTCATGTAGTAGTTGGGCATAAATCTGGCTGTGATCAATGGGTGAACAGTCTATTTTCCCTTCAGG
>WSSedB1CaDRAFT_10000030_pt1 | contig 78423 bp, 73 predicted proteins | sample WetSurSB1Cattail_FD_9460 | JGI IMG/M metagenome (IMG submission 9460)
ACAACAGTAATCAGAAGACTGACAGCGGTTTTTTGTCCTGAAGTCACAATATCTCCGCAATTAACTTTTACAAATAGTCTGCAAGTAGTCCTTACTTATCATCGGCGTATATCAGTAGAAATTTCAGTGATATTCTTTCTGAAATTCAGTATACTGATAACAATGGTAGAAATAAAAGAGGAACAGGAACGCAAAACGCGGTGCCTGCTCGTTGGAGCGCCCGGAGATAATCTTTCCGAGCTCAAAGGACTTGTTGATACACTCGGGATGGAAGTTGCACAGGCACTTATTCTCGTGAGGCTTGAAATACAACCGGTTTACGGTATGGGGAAAGGCAAGGCTGCAGAGCTTGCAGCGCTTGCAAAAGAGATTCAGGCTGACTGTATTATTTTTGACTTTCAAATTGACCCGACAAAACAGCGGAACTGGGAAAAACTTACCGGCTTTCCGGTATTTGACAGAGAAGAAGTAATTCTGCAGATTTTTGCCCAGCGTGCACAAACTCACGAAGCTGTGCTTCAGGTTGATCTTGCCCGCCTCCAGTACTCACTGCCCCGGCTTGCCCATACATACGGCGATATGGCGCGACAGCGCGGCGGCAGCTATGGTTCCAGAGGTACCGGTGAAACGCAGCTTGAACTTGATCAGCGGCAGGTGCGCGAGCGCATATATCAGACAAAGCAGGAACTGAAAATCGTGGCAAAAGGGCGCGAAACCCAGCGTAAACGCCGCGACCGCGTTCCTCTTCCGTCGTGCGCTCTTGTCGGCTACACGAATGCAGGTAAATCAAGTCTGCTCAACGCACTGACAGGTGCCGGTGTTTTTGTGGAAAACAAACTGTTTGCGACACTCGACCCTACAACTAAACGGTTGTCCCTTAAAGACGGCGGCAGCCTTCTGCTTACGGACACCGTCGGATTCATCAGCAACCTGCCGCATACGCTCGTCGACGCCTTTAAATCAACTCTCGAGGAAGCTGTAAAAGCAGACCTTCTTCTGCTTGTGATAGACGCTTCCGATCCTGAGGCGGAAAATCAGTACAAAACAGTCTGCAGCGTCCTTGATGAAATTGGTGCCGGAAAAAATCCCCGCATCGTTCTGCTCAACAAGATAGATAAACTTGATACCGACGGCATACAACTGGCGCAGCTCAAAGTCACATTTCCGGGTGCACTTTGCATAAGTGCAAAACAAAAATCAGGATTTGACGAACTGGCTGCACGGATGTCAGCGCTTCTTCTCGGAGAACAGCATGATTATATACTACCGGTTGCAGAGAAAACACTGCTTGCAGAGATCCGGAAAAACGGATTAATTCTGAGCGAAGAATGGATGGATGACGGTATTCACGTAACAGCCCGTACTTCCGGAAAACCGCTTGCGCTCATAACGCCGTATCTGGTACAGTAAAAACATGAAACTGACTCTGAACCGCATACTCGGCATCACAGCAGCATCTCTTGCCGGTTTTATTATCGTTGTAACCGGCATTTCATTTGCCGTAAAAACCGCAAAGCCGGGAAAAAATCTGAGGGCAGCAGACCCCGAACCGGGTGAAATCATAAGCAGAAGTGACAACGGAAACGGCAAAGTTGCGGCGTTTACGGGACTGGGCCGTATCCGTGCCGTCACAAAACCGGATCCGAGGAAAAGCAGCGGCATGGGAATACCTGTCGTCATTACACCCTGGTTTTCCTATCCTGACGGCGATACAGTTTTTTATGAGGAACTTTCCCGGAAAAGCACTGCTATGCAGGTAATCATTTCACAGTATTTTTCCCATTACACGGAGGATGAACTCCGCTCTATGGGTGAAGAACGGATAAAAGCGGATCTGCTTGAACAGCTTAATGCCCGTTTTTCGCTTGGAAAAATCATGGCAGTCTATTTCTCAGATTATATTTTTCTGGAATAAGCGCAACTTTTGATCAAAGAGAGTGTCTAACGGGGGAGACCTGAAAAAAAGAGGTATTATCATATGAACGAAACAGCATCATACGCAGCCCAAATAATAATAGCAATTGTCCCGATTGTTGGAATCGGCATCGGCGGTATAGTCATCTTTTTCTATATTTTATGGCGCCACCACGAAATAAAACTCCAGATAAAAACAGGAACGTATAATCCGCCTAAATTCGACTATAAAACATTTTCTCTGCTCTGCGGACTCCTCCTTACATCAGTCGGCGCCATTCTTACGCTCGTATTTGCCATTATAGATCATTTTTCTTATACGCTGCTCGGAGGCCTCATTCCTTTTGCCGCAGGTATTTCATTCCTGCTGTTCTATAAATTGAATCCGGATTTTCATAAAAAAGATGGCAAATGAGCTGCTCTCCGAAATTGAGCATTCCATAATAAAAAAGCGTGATGCACTTCTTGTAAAATCAACACTCTCCGGTGACAAGAATGCGTTTGCAAAACTCATGAGCGCGTACAAACAGCGGATATTTGCCCTCGGCATGAGTTTTTTCAAAAACGAAGCCGACGCAGATGATTTTGTGCAGGATGTATTCATCAAAGCATATACTCACATAGATTCATTCAAAGGCAACTCGCTCTTTTCAACGTGGCTTATCAGGATAGCATATAATACGGCAATCAATTCAATAAACAGGCGTAAGGAATACCTTCCGCTTGTTGACGAAGAAATTATCGTATCGACAGATACTTCCCCGGAAGAACGCCAGATCCGCCTTGCAACAAAAGAAGCTGTACATGAGGCGCTGAATGAACTTCCGGAGAAATACGCAGTTTGTCTTGACATGTATTTTTCATATGATATTCCATATATGGAAATAAGTGAAATTACAGGGTTTCCTGTAAATACAATTAAATCACATATTTTCCGCGCAAAAAAAATTCTACGGAAAAAGCTGGAGGAACTGGTAAAATGAATAACGAAAAATGCAATAAAATCATGGATCAATATCTTGAACTCGACAGAGGACAACATCTTCCTTTATCCCTGACGATGCATCTCCTTTTCTGCAAAAAGTGCCGCAGGGAAATCAAATGCATGGCTCATGCAGAAAAAATTCTCCACGAACCGATACGAATTCCTGTTCCGCTTACAGACAATACGATTGAGTCTGTACTCCTTACAATTGATCCGCAGTTTTCAGATTTGAAATTAAAAAATCCCATATCAATGGTAAACTGGATAATAAGCGGTATTCTTATGATTCTGTTTATGGTTGCATTTGCATTTTCTACGAACAGCAACAAAGATCTTGACGTAGCCATGAGCCTCGTGTTTGCAGGCTGCGTCATTACTTACATACTGATATTCGTATTCAGCAACATAGAGTTTTTCGTGAAGAAAATTAATACCATGAAAATGGCTGTTTAAGTCCGGAACAAAATGTTTATTTCAACAAACCGAGAGGGTTGACTGTCTTGCCGGATTTAAACACGGTAAAATGAAGATGAGGTCCCGTGCTCAATCCCGTATTGCCTACCCTGCCGATCCTTGTATTTGTGTCAACATTTTGTCCCCTCACTACGAGAATAGCACTCAGATGACCGTACAAGGTTTTATAACCGGAATGATGCGATACGATGATATAGTTACCGTACGTTGCACTATATCCCGTTGAAGACACCTGCCCCGCAAGAGCTGCATATACATTTGATCCCATCGGGCAGGCCATATCAATTCCTGTATGGAATGAACGCTGTCCTGTAAAAGGACTTTCCCGCCAGCCGTAAGGTGATGACAGCCAGTAGCGGACTTTAACGGGACGCATAAAAAGATCCCCGTTAATTTCCTGCCGTGTCACCCAGTCAAGCTGGGCATCGGGAACGAAAAGCGTAACACCCGAATCAAGTTTAAAATCTCTGGTCAGAGAATTTACTTTTGCGCATTTGTCGGCGCTTACTTCAAATTTTTCAGCTATGGATGAAGGCGTCTCACCGTCCTGTTGCACTGTATACAAAATGCCGGGCATTGAAGGTATTTTTAAATACTGACCGACCTGCAGGAGGCGCGACTGACGGATACTGTTTACACTTATAATCGTATCCTGTGTCACGCCGTATTCATCGGCAATAATGCCTATCATATCACCGGATTTTACACGGTACGTCTGATAATATAACGTACCTGCGGTTCCGGCATCAGTGGAAAGTAACGAAGCAGCGGCATCAAGTTCATTATCAGACGACGAAAGCACACCTCCTGAAAATTCAGGAACACCTGTGGTTTCAAGACCACCGATGCCTTTCTCGGTGTTTATTCTGCCCGACACAGTCACAATTATGCAGCCTGCAATTGCACACATGCAAAAAGCTGCAGCACTGTACGCCGCAATTTTTTTGGCACGAGTATTACAAATCGTACCAAACGCAGAAGTTACCTTACTTTTTATAAAAACCAGTACTTTATTTACATGTGTCATAAAATGCCTAGGCATCTATTTTACTCCTAATCACTACCAATTGCAATCAGTTTTTTACACATCGTTATTACTATTTGCGGTCAAGCCCTATAAGATACGTCTCAAACGATTCCGAACGGCATGCCTCGGGTTTAAATCCTTTTGCTGTCGTAAATAATTCACGCATTTTTTTTATAAACACCTGCTGATCACCGTTCTGAAATATTTTGACAGCAAAATTTCCGCCTTTTTTGAGCATATTTTCCGCGTACCAGATAGCCATTTCGACAAGCTGTTCTGAACGTGCCGTATCGACAGTGCGGTTCCCGGTTGTCAGCGGAGCTGCATCGCACACGACGCTGTCATACGGCCCCAGAGCCTGTATCCGGCTGCGGATATCTGCATCATTCAAGTCTCCCTGGATAAATGTGAGCTTGTCGCCCTTTACGTTTTTTGCAAGCGGATTCAGATCACAGGAAACAACGCTCCCTCCGCTGCTTAATTTTCTGAGCAGGAAAACAGTCCAGCTGCCCGGAGCAGCACCAAGATCAAGAGCCGTACCGTTTCCGGGTATAAGTCCGAACTTCTCATCTATTTCCTTGAGTTTATACACAGAACGCGCCGGGTATCCTTCGGAAAACGCTTTACGAGACCAAAAATCTGGTTTTTCATAACTATTTGCAGGCATATATATGAATTTTCGGCACATACAGTAAAAAAAGTTACAGATTGCTTAGTATCATTTTTTTATATATATTAATAGATATGGATACCATATTTTCCAGCCGGCTTGATTCTATTGAAAAAGCACTTGATAAAGCGCTTCCCGTCAAAGTAAATTCACTGTGGAAGAAAGATTCTTTCGGCGATATCCCGGATGAAGTAAAAGATGTATACCTGCACTGCCTTACGGAACCGTGCAAAAATCTTATGAATCTCGGCGGAAAAAGGTGGCGGCCGCTGCTTCTCATACTGTGTGCGGAAAACGCACGGACTGTGCACGCCGGAACAGCACTACTTTCCCCGGAAGATACCTATCTTCTTACCCCCCTCGTCGAATTCGTGCACACGGCAAGCCTTATCCATGATGATATTGAAGATTCATCTGATACACGCCGCGGAAAACCCGCTGCATATATCACTTACGGACTTGATACGGCGCTCAATGCGGCTTCATGGCTGTACTTTGAAACCCCTGTCTGCATCGATACGCTGGACATTTCCCCGGACGCAAAGAAAAAACTGTATGCGCTCTATGCAAAGGAAGTCCGGACGCTGCATCTTGGGCAGGCGATGGATATTCACTGGCACAGGCAGAATGATTTGTTCCCGTCCGTAGAAGAATATACTGCCATGGTTAAAAACAAGACGGGAACGCTTGCGTCGCTGGCTGCACAGGCGGGTGTTCTGGCAGGCGGAGGAACAGACAATGAGGCTGAACGGGCAGGAAGGACTGCCGCAGAAATCGGCGAAGGATTCCAGGAACTGGACGATGTACAGAATCTGACGACCGGCAATCCCGGCAAAAAACGAGGTGATGATATTGCAGAAGGTAAAAAAAGCCTGCCAGTCCTGCTTCATATAAAAGATCATCCTGAAGATAAGCAGCTTATTGCATCATACTTTGAACAGGCGCACAGAGAAGGAATTGAGTCAGCTGCAGTCGAGCAGTGTATCGGACTGCTTACAAAAAGCGGAGCAGTCAGCGGTGCGTTCGCTCACGGAAAAAAACTTGTTGAAGAAAAAAGCCGTGAGCTGGCGGATATGTATAAGACAACGGAAACAAGCGGAGAGGGAGCACGGATCATCAGTTTGTTTACAACGATGCTGGAAAAGCAGAAAATATAATACAGGAGGTGCACCATGCTGAATGAAACGGCAGAAAAACTTAATAATCAGGCTATTATGCTCGCCTCCAACGGCGATTACCCGGAAGCTATTGCATGCTTTGTACGGGCTCTTACAATTGAAAACGGCAATTCCCTGCTCTGGTTCAACCTTGGCGTTACATACCGCGATGCGGGGAATCTTGACAGTGCAAAAGAAGCACTTATAAAGGCGCATAAAATAAACAGCACCGACGAAGAAATTATCGAGGCGCTGTCACTTGTCTGCTACAGCCTCGGCGAATTCGACAGCACGCTGAATTACTGTGTCGAAGGGTTGAATTACAATCCCGGCAATCCCCATCTGTGGAATACAACCGGTGTTGTTTATTTTAACCGTAATAATTATACCGATGCGTGCAGTGCATTCGAACACGCCGTTTCGCTTAATCCTTATTATTACGACGCGGTTTTTAACCTGCACGACACATATAAGGAGCTCGGCAACAAACAGGGCGAAGAAGAATGCATTATCCGCATGAAGGAAATGGAAAAACATGGAGAACCGAAATGAACGCACAGTACATTGTAACAGCTGTAAACACTGATTCAGTGACGCTTACACCGGAAAACGATGCAAGTGCATGTGCCGGATGCGGAGGGAATTGTACTGCATGCAAAGTCCGCTTTTCAGTCGCAAACAGCCGGCATCTCGACGTAAAACCGGGACAGAAAGTAAAAATCGGAATGTCGGCAAAGCATGAGGCTCTGCAGGGGATTTTATCACTTGTATTCCCCGTGTTATGTGCTGTCGGCGGTTTTTTTGCAGCCTCTCCCCTTGCCATCCTTTTCGGTAAAACAGCGACAGAAGGAGCACGTGCGTTCTGCGTACTGCTGTTTCTCGCAGCAGCATGCGTTGTCGTTCTGTACATAACGCGAAAAAAGCCGAACCCGGAGAAACTTGAAATAACTGAAATTTGTTAGAGATGTTCCCGGGCAAGTGCACTTATGGCATCAGCCATCTGCATAAGCGGGACCTGCTTCTGAACAGCCCCTAACTCCCATGCAACTTTAGGCATACCGTAAACTATAGAGGATGCCTCGTCCTGGCCCAATGTCCAGGCTCCCTGTTTCCGCATCTCGGCAAGCTCTCCCGCACCGTCGCGGCCCATGCCTGTCATTATAACCCCGAGTGCGTGATTCTGATAATTCTTTGCAACAGATTCAAACAGATAATCTGCAGACGGGCGGTGACCGTTCCGTGGAGGATCCTGAGAAAGCCGCACAAATACTCCCGATACTTTTCTCTCAACGTAAATATGATAATTGCCGGGAGCAATATAAATATGTGCATCTTCAACAGTGTCTCCGTCTTTTGCTTCCGTAACGGTAAGCGGACAGATTCTGTCAAGGCTGTTGGCAAATTCTGCGGTAAAACCGGCAGGCATATGCTGAACAACAAGAATAGGCTGCTTAAAATGGGGATCTATCATTTTGAACACATCGCGAAGCGCATTCGGACCGCCCGTCGAAATTCCAAGTGCAACAATTTCTATGCGGCCGCCCTCTCTCACGGGAGTAATAATGGCAGGCTCTTTTTTCTGCGGCTGGGTCCACAATGTAGGAACAAATGTTTCGACCTTCTCCGGACCAGCAGCCGGCTCACCTTTTTTCTGCGCAACAAACCGTTCGGCATCGCGCATTTTACTTTGATGAACAAAAAATTCGGGATCATTCGGATGTTTTCCGATAAGACGGGCATAGGCCCCGCCGTAAGATGAAACCATTTCGGTCAAATCATCGGAGACAGTCGAAAGATCCATCGATATGGATCCGCCCGGTTTCGTTATAAAATCGCTTGCGCCCAGTTCAAGACACTGTATGGTAACCGCAGCACCCTCTGTGGCGACGCTCGACAAAATAATAACCGGAATATCCCATTTGCGTGCTTTCCGCTCACGGAGAAATTCCACACCGTTCATGACGGGCATTTCAATATCGAGAACAATAACATCAGGTTTTACAAGCGGTATTTTTTCAAGAGCAAATTTGCCGTTCATTGCAGTGGCAACAACATGCATCCCCTGATTTTCATTCACAATCCGCGATATGAGGTTGCGCATCAGCGCGGAATCATCACAAACAAGTACTGAAATATCATCCATAATCTTATCCTAATTTACACTTTTCTGATACAAACAAGCCCAGTCAGTCTTGAGAAACTGAAACTGAGTTTTCATTCCGAACAGCGATTCCGAATGACCGATAAACAAGTAAGAATGCGAGCCCATCGCATCCCAGAAACGGTTAATAACGGCCAGCTGAGCCGGTTCATCAAAGTAAATAAGTACATTGCGGCAGAATACGACATCAAGATTGCGTGCACCGGAATCGTTCTTGAGATTATGGTAGTCAAAATGAACGGTATCCATGATACTTTTCTGCATTTGATATCCGCCGGTCGATTTTGTAAAATATTTCTGCAGATAATCCGGCGGGATGCCTTCAATCCTGTTGTCCGCATAAAATCCCTGCTGGCCGACCATAAGGGATTTCAGCGATATATCCGACGCGGTAACCGAAAATGTGTAAGATGGAGGAAGAATCGTTTTCAAAATCATCGCAATAGTATACGGTTCCTCTCCGGTCGAACACCCTGCACTCCAAACCCGTACCATTGTGTCGCCTGTTTTCTTTTTTTCTTCAAGAATATGGGGTATGACGTAATGTATAAGAGCATCAAAGTGAGGTTGATTGCGGAAGAAACGGGTCAGATTCGTTGTTACGGAATCAAGCATCACCCTCATTTCTTCCTTATTAGCCGTTATGAGACTATAATATTTTTCTACAGAATCAATTTTCTTCTCACGAAGAAGTTCTTTTATACGACTGTCAAGGATAGAACGATTAGTTGTTGAAAATGTAATTCCGCTCTCACTGTAAATAACTTTCCGAAACAGTTCAAATTCCGCATCCGTCAATAAATCTGGCATATTTCTAATTATAACACCTTTTTTATTAAAAAGTAAATGTCTCTAAAAAGTACATTTAAACACATTGACAGAATATGCAGTAAATGGGAAAATTAGAGGCTATGAGTAAATATATACTGGTTACAAGCGGGGTTTGTTCAAGCCTGGGAAAGGGAGTTGCCGCAGCATCAATCGGAAGTCTGCTGGAATGCAGCGGGCTCAAAATCTCGATGATAAAGTGCGATCCTTATATCAACCTTGATGCAGGCAATATAAGTCCGTTTCAGCACGGTGAAGTATACGTTACAGAGGACGGAGCCGAGACGGATCTCGATTTGGGCAATTTTTCACGTTTTACCAGCGTAACTATTACGAACGATAATTGCATTACAATAGGAAAAATATATAATCAGGTAATCCAGAACGAGCGTGCGGGACGTTATAACGGACGGACGGTACAGGTTATTCCGCATATTACCGATGAAATCAAGCGGAATATTCTAAATGTGGGGTCAAGAAGCGGTGCTGACGTCGTCATTGTTGAAATCGGCGGTACAGTCGGTGATATTGAGTCAATTCCATATCTCGAAGCAGCCCGCCAGCTGATTCATGAACTCGGTAAAAATCAAGTGTGTACGGTACATCTTACGCTTGTTCCGGTTATTACCGGCGGCGAACTCAAGACAAAACCGACGCAGCATTCCGTAAAACAGCTCCAGGAAGCCGGTATTCAGCCCGATATCCTGTTGTGCCGCTGCGAAAAAGTACTTGATACAGAGATGTGCAAGAAACTTGCACTTTTCTGCAATGTTTCACCAAATGCGGTATTTACGTCGACGGACGTGCAGAAATCGATTTATGAACTTCCTGTTATATTTCACAAAGAAGGAATTGATGCGCAGATTCTTAAAAAACTCGCAGTCACTCCTGAACGCTGTAATATCAGGCCGTGGACATCATTCCTCGAAAAATTGAACGAACCAGGGCCTGTTGTCCGTATAGCAATGGTCGGAAAAAAAGACTATCTCGACGAATTCTACAAATCGGTGAGAGAATCGTTGTTCCACGCTGCCGTTACAGGCTTCGGTGCTGAACTTGAAATCCTCAAAATTGATGCAGAAACGCTGGAATCGTTTAAAAACGCAAAAGATATAGAAGCTGCTTTTAAGGATGTAAACGGTATTGTTGTCCCCGGCAATTACGGGCAGCGGGGCTTTCTGGGCCTGCTCATTGCTGTAAAATATGCAAGGGAGAACAATATTCCGTATCTGGGAATCGACCTCGGCATGCAGTTGATGGCAATCGAAACGGGGCGTTCGCTGTGCGGGTGGGCGGATGCTGACAGCACGGAATTCATCCAGAACTGCGGCCACGCAATCATCAGTCTGCCGGAAGAACAGGCAGGACTTTCCGCCGCAGGCACTATGAAACTGGGAGCAGGAACTGTCCGTCTTGTAAAAGGGACAAAACTTGCAGGTGTTTATAAAAAATCGACAATAGTCGAGCGTCACCGCAATAAATATGCTTTCGACAACAGATATGCAAAGGATATGTCCGAACATGGTCTGATTACCTCTGCGACTTCGGAACCGGACAACAGAACCGAAGCATTTGAATGGGCTGGCCACAAATGGGGCATCGGCGTTCAGTATCATCCCGAATTTGTCTCAAGGCCGACGAAACCGCACCCGCTGTTCATGGCGTTCATCGCAGCATCTCTTGCTGTAGAAAAATGATCTGTTACCGCCGGAATGCGATTTGTTTCGTTCTCCTGTCCTGCCTGACTGCGGCAGGGTGTTCGCTGAAATACAGCGATGATGTCCGCAGCGCAGAAGACAGTGTTCCGGAATTTATTTTTTCCGATGCGGATTTCTCCCGCTATGAAAACAGCAAAAATACGCTTTCCATGCATGCAAAAAGGCTTGAACAGTATAAAGATGGAAACAGAACGTATGCGGACAACATACAGTTTAAGACCTGCGATAAAGACGGAAATATCGATACGGAGGGAACCTGCGGCCTGCTTGCCTCTGACTCATCTCAAAAAGAGTATTCTCTATACGACGGCATAAAAATATACAATCATTCAAAAAACGTTCAAATAGATGCGGATCAGTTGAGATGGAATGGTAAAAACGAACAGCTTACAAGCGGCCGTAACGATACAATCACAATTAAAAAGGAAGGAACTACAATCCGCGGGTCAGGTTTTTCTGCAAGCGGGGCAAGCAACGAATTTGTATTTACAGGGGCAGTTTCCGGTACTGTAGATACAACCGATGAACCGGCACAAAAGGATGCAGGTGATGGGAACTGATTCTCTGTTTCGTAAAATTCTAATTGCCGCTGCTCTTTTCGCGTCCGTATCTGTATCAGTTTCAGCGGAACGCATTTCTTTTTCTGCCGACAGCATGTCAGGAACGGCAGGAAGCACGTCCGACACGACGACGCTTGAAGGAGACGCATACGTCCTTACATCGTCAATGGAAATTTCGGCTGATTCAATAACGATGAGCGGCCGGAATTTCCGGTACATAGAGGCGTCAGGCAGCATTGAAGGTAAAAACCTTGACACAAAGATGGAATTTAAATGCAACAGTCTCACATACGACAGAGAGACAAAAATAGTACTTCTCAAGGATTCTGTACATCTTGACGATACGGAAAACAGTGTTTCGGCAGATGCACAGATCATCGAATATAATCAAAATACCGATACGGCCATAATGCAGATAGACATAACGCTCAAGCAGAAAGACAATGTGTGCAACGGTGCATATGCAGTATATCGCAAAAAGGATCAGATGCTTGAATTAAGCGGCAATTCTCAAATCAAACAGGGAGCTGATACGTTCCGCGCACAGGAAATCACGTTAAACCTGGATACCCAGGAAATAACGCTTGACGGCCGCGTAAATGGTTCCGTCGTCGACGACAAGAGCAAAAAAGATGCTCAGCCGCCTGAAGACGGTGCCGGATTATCTGCAGACAAACAGCCGGGTGCGGCAGATGCAGTTCCGGGGAAAGATAAAACAGCCGGGGAACCGCCACCCGGAGACGACAGCAGCGGAATGCCTGATGGAAAAGCGGACAGCGGAACAGGAGCAGGACTATGAACGATAACGAGAACGAGAACAGCGGAACAGCCGCCGGACAGGAAACTGATTCTTCGGCCGCCGCGGCAGATACGGCACCGCAGGCCAATTTCCACACACTCCGCGTTTCAAGTCTCTACAAAACATTCGGGCGCAAAAAAGTCGTACAGGGAATCGATTTTTCAATGAATACCGGCGAAGTTCTCGGGCTGCTCGGCCCGAACGGTTCCGGAAAAACAACAACATTCTACATGATAGTCGGATTTTACAAGCCGACAGCCGGAGAAGTATTTCTGGACGGCATCCAGCTTACATCCCTTCCCATGCACAAACGCGCCCGCCTCGGTATTTCCTATCTGCCGCAGGAACCGTCCGTATTCCGGAAGCTTACAGTTGAGGAAAACATATGGTCAATTCTGGAAACCCGGAAGGATTTGACACGGGAAGAAAAAAAAGCCCATCTTGAAGAACTTATAGACGAATTCGACATACAGCGTATACGGAAACAGTCCGCATTTACGCTTTCGGGAGGCGAGCGGCGACGGACAGAAATTGCACGCTCGCTTGCCATCGAGCCGAAATTCCTGCTGCTTGACGAACCGTTTGCAGGAATCGATCCTATTGCCGTTGCCGATATCAAAGGCATGATAAATCTGCTTGCGGCACGGGGAATCGGTGTGCTCATAACCGACCATAACGTGCGGGATACGCTGGAAATAACGAACAGGGCCATCATAATCAGCACCGGACAGATTATGATGCAGGGATCGAAACAGGAAATTCTTGCCTCGCCTGTCGCACGGGAAATATACCTCGGTAAAGATTTTTCAATGTAAAAAGCTTAAAACACCCTCTAAATCTCTATGAAGTAAGGATTTTCATTCTTTCAGTTTGACATTCTGAAAAGGTTACGTTACTATGTAAAGTGAACTATTCCATAATATGTGTAAGGAGAAAATAAGTGAATTTAACAATAGTTTTATTCATTGTTCTCCCGGTCGCAGGAATTGTTCTTGGATGGACTATTCGATGGCTTTATGCCAGATTTCAACTATCTGCGTCAGAACAAAAGGCAGAACGTGTAAAACAGGATGCAATCAGGGAAGCAGAAGCACAGAAAAAAGAGATTTTGCTCAATGCAAAAGATGAACTCATTCGGGAACGAAACCAGCAGGAACGGGAAAACAGAGACCGCCGGGCAGAAATACAGCGTTATGAGGCCCGCGTAACAAAGAAAGAAGAACTTCTTGATCAGCGTACAACAGAATACGACAAGAAGGACAAGGAACTTGCAGAGCGTACCGATGCCCTGCAGAAGCGCGAAACATCTGTTCAGGCGCAGGAAGAAGAATACAGGAAAGAACTTGAACACATTTCAGGTCTTTCGCAGCAGCAGGCAAAAGAGCTGATCATTAAAGATCTTGAGAATGATGCGCGTCACGACGCACAAGTCCTTCTCAATAAAATCGAACAGGAAGCTCAGCTTTCTGCGGAAAAGAAAGCCAGGGACGTCCTTGTTACGACGATACAGCGTCTTGCTCCTGAAGTTACAAGCGACATCACCGTTACGACAGTCTCTCTGCCGAGCGATGAAATGAAAGGACGCATTATCGGAAGGGAAGGACGCAACATCAGAACGCTGGAAACGCTTACCGGCGTAGACATTATTATCGACGATACGCCTGAAGCTGTTGTCATTTCATGTTTTGATCCGGTGCGCAAGGAAATTGCAAAAGATTCGCTTGAACGGCTTATCTCCGACGGACGTATTCATCCTGCACGCATTGAGGAAATCGTGCAGAAAGTGACGCACGAAGTTCAGAACAAGATTTATGAGGAAGGTGAAAAGGCTCTTTTCGATCTTGGTATTCACAACATGAGTACCGACGGCGTAAAGGCGCTCGGACGCCTGTACTTCCGTACAAGTTACGGCCAGAATGTGCTGATCCACTCAAAAGAAGTGGCAATGATTGCATCAATGCTCGCTGCGGAGATTGGAGGAGACAGGGAACTCGCAAAGCGTGCTGCCGTTCTCCACGATATCGGTAAAGGTGCTGAAAGCGACAGCGATCAGAACCATGCAGAAGTCGGAGCGGAGATGGCGCGCAAAATGGGTGAAGATCCCCGTGTCATCAATGCAATCGCAGCGCATCATAACGACGTAGAGGCAACAAGCATTGAAGCCATATTCGTTCAGATTGCCGATGCTATTTCGGCCGCACGTCCGGGTGCACGCCGTGAGACTATTGACAACTATGTAAAACGGCTCGAGAACCTTGAGCAGATTGCAGAAAGATTTCCGGGTGTTGAAAAGGCATATGCCATTCAGGCCGGACGTGAACTGCGCATCCTTGTCGACAATGCAAAAATCGCGGACGATGAAGTAAAATCGCTTGCACAGAACATAGCAAAGCAAATCGAATCGGATTTGCGTTATCCGGGAAGGATCAGAATTACGATGATCCGCGAAACACGCATCGTAGAATACGCAAGATAATTCGGCAGTACAGGTAACAAAAAAGTCCGCAGTTATGCGGACTTTTTTTATGCTTCAAAAAGAATATCAGAGTTCAAGCGAAATATAGCCGGCAAATATATTATCGTACATATTGTCTCCGCAGGGCATAAAACGGTAATAAAATCCTACCGCCGGGATATATTTTTTGTTGAGCAACTTGGAAAAATCATATTCTAGTCCGATCCGGAAGCCATTGCCCCACTTTGCGTTCGATTTCACAGAATCTCCGTCCGTTGTATTATAAAAATCGCTGCGGCTGCCCAGTGCATATGCACATGAAACGGCAAATCCTTTTGAAAAAGGATATACCTTCATTCCAAGTAAAAACGCATAGCCGAAATGATACGAATAAAATCCGTCATTCCAGAGAAAATCTGTCAGTATATCGGCACCTGCAAATATGTGCACAGGTTCAACAGGTTTGTAAAAAATATCCCCGCTGAAACCTACAATAATCCGTTTATAGCCGTTTGTATTTGTAATGGAAGAGACAGAGTCGTTTGTTGTCTTTCCATAAGACGGATATCCGGAAGTCAGCCCAAGGTCAAATCCGATTACTGACGCATTCTCTGCAAAAAGAGACACGCCGAACAGAAAAAATGCTGCAATGACAATAATACGCTTCATCAGTACTCCTCACTTTGTTTCACTTTAAATTAAATGCTTTATCAAGGTCAACAACATCGCCGCCGCTTATGTGCACTATATCGCCAAGAGCCCGGGCTGCTATGACCGATTCAGCTGCATAATCAGCCACTTCCATTCTGTCGAATGCTTTCACAATCGTTGTGCCAATCGTTACCAGACAGGTGTTCTTTACAATCAGTGCCGGACATGATTTCTGAAGCAATGACGCGGCTTTTTCCGGAGCGGCAAAGAACTCCGCCCGGGAGAGCGTTTTTATATCGACAAGCATCATGTACGTTTCGGGAATAAGCTTAGGATCAAACACGGTACTGCATATTGTAAACGCGCCGATATTCGGAGGAAGCGAGCTCGTAACGGCCTTTATGTCCCTGTGCTGCTTATACACAAGGCTGTGAAAATAAGCGGAGTCGGCCGGCACTTTCCCCTCTTCAGAACGCCCTTCCATGACAAGCACCAGATCCTGCGCTTCAATATATTCCCGGTCCCCTGCCTCGGGCGTAATAACAAACGATCCGTCGGAAAGAGCCGCGGAATACACCCCCAGCGCGCCGGTGAACAAATGCTGGCGGCACGCACGGTGGATATACTCAATAAGTTCTCTGCGGACAGCGCATTCTTCCGCTGTCGGTTCCGTACGGGAAAACGTACCATACGCTGGAAACAATGCGGTACCGGATGAAAAGCAGTTTTTGCTGTCAACAGAACCGAGGCGGAGCGCATTCAGCTCAATTTTTGCAAAATTTTCAAGCGTTTCAAATATACGGTACGACTTAAAAATATCATCTGTACCGATACAGATGCCGTGGTTTTCCAGTTCGACAGTCTGGCATCCATCTTTAAATTTTCCGGAAATATATTCTCCGAGTTTTGTGCTTCCGGGTACGGCATACGGTGCCATGCCGATTCTGCCGCAAAGCTGCTGTATTTCAGGAATAAGTGCGACGTGCGGAATTTTACGTACAAGTGAAAAAGTGATAAGGGCGGGAGGATGGGCGTGAAACACAGTCTTTATGTCAGGGCGCATTTCGTATACAGAGCGGTGAAATGGAAGCTCCATCGAAGGTGCATGAGGGCCGTCCACCGTTCCGTCTGCCTTTACACACATAATATCCGCACGCGTAAGGGCACCCTTGTCGTAACCGCCCGGCGTTATCCAGATATCGCCCTTTTCATCGATTATGGAAAGATTTCCACCGGACGTACTCGTCATTCTATTGGAATACACCCGGTTCATCACCAACACAAGCTTGTCTGCGGGATGCATCATTTCGTTTTTCATATGGAAAAGTATATCACTTCTCTTTAGAAAAAAAAACGAGACCGATTATGCACGCTCCAGGACGATTTGAACGCTCTGGCCGCATTCAGGAATAAAACTGATATACAGACCAGCATTCATCAGTTCCGCACCTCCATACAACTGCCCCTTTTCTCCCGGTATATACATATTTGGCTTACGGACACTTGATTCAGTCACGCGATACATCATATTTTCGTCAAGACCGCGCAGTCGTATATTTTCAGGAGGCACGTTTGATTCAGCATAGGTCCATACAACGATTAAAACAATCTGACTGCCGTCTTTAGCAACATTTTCCCATGCACTGTAATTGGTTACCTCGTCCGGAGATTTTTCAGACCACGGCGTTTCAAGCCGGTACAAATCACCAAACTGGACTGTATGTCGAATTTTTTTATATAGCTGTACCTGCTCACTGATCTGAGTAAGCTCCGCATCCGTTAATCCTGTGAGATCAAGTTCATAACCGAAAACACCTGCCATTGCAACATGCGCACGTTGTTCAAGTGGTGTTACTCTTCCTGTCTGCTGGTTTGGAACGATAGATACGTGACATGACATACAGCACGCAGGGTAGACAATACTTGTCCCCATCTGAATCTGTACCCGCGAAAGGGCGTCGGTATTATCGCTCGCCCAAGTCTGCGGCATATAATACAACATTCCCGGATCAAAACGGCCGCCACCGCCTGAACACGACTCAAACAAAATATAGGGAAAGCGTGTCGTAAGAGTTTCAAGCAGACGATACAATCCAAGTATATACATATGTGAAATTTGTTGACTTACTTCAGTAGGGCATCTGTTGTAATCCCATTTTACATACGATATATCAGCAGATGAAAACACATCGATAAAAACTTCTTCAAGATACGACACGACCTCATCTCGGGAAAGATCCAGTACACATTGATTCCGCCCGAGAGTTCTGCTTCTTCCGTCAATATGTATACACCAGTCAGGATGTAAACGATACAAGTCACTGTCAGGTGAAATCATTTCAGGCTCTACCCAGAGACCGAATCCAAGTCCACATTTATTCATGCCGTCCGCAATGGCGGAAATTCCTCCCTGAAGCTTTATTTCATTTACATTCCAATCACCGAGTGAACTATGGTCATTGTTGCGCTTTCCGAACCAACCGTCGTCGAGCACAAATAGCTCCATCCCTGATTTTACGCCTGAAGCTGCAAGATTAAACAATTTCTCCGGTGTAAAATCAAAAAAAGTTGCTTCCCAGTTATTAATTACAATCGGACGCTCTTTTGTTTTCCATGTACCGCGGCACAGATTGTTTCTATATAAATCGTGATAGATACGGCTCATGCCTCCGAGTCCGTTCTCAGAACGTACCATGACTACTTCTGGAGAGCAGAATGATTCACCCGATTTCAAAGTCCATGAGAAGCTGTCTGGATTAAGTCCGACCTGCACACGCGTCATATTGAACTGATCAGCTTCAACCTGTGCAGTAAAATTTCCGCTGTATACAAAACTGAATCCGAATACCTCTCCGTTATTCTCATCTGCATTCTGTGCAAGAAGCGCAATAAAAGGATTCTGCTGATGACTGCTCATTGCACGTCTACTGTCGATTCCCAGAAGCCCCGGTTCGATACGGCGCAGTATTACATGACGCTCCCGGGCATGCGCTCCTGAAAGCTGCAGCATTTTGTAACGTGTACCAAAGAAATCAATACTTGTACTCATAATCCGGCGGAGTAAAACAGGTTCTCCTCTGTTTTGCACAACCGTGTGGCGGCAGATCACATCATATGTATTCCATACAGTATAACACAGGGTCACAACAAGGCCTGTCTTCGTATCCTCCAAATCTATTTCAAGTGTATCGGCATCGTTTTCGTCGCAGACATACGTTGCAGGAAGTCCCTGCAGTAATGGCTTTCCCTGTATAATCCTATAAGTTTTATACAGCAAATCAAGCACATTCGAACCATCCTGAAGATCCGCTTCAAGTGCCGCCATCCGGAAGTCACCTCTTCCCGCAGATGGGTACTCAGACGGTTGTGAATCATGCGAAAATACAGACTGTCCGTACGTTTCTGCAGGATTTGGTGAAAACGAATGATCAAGAACCGGTGGGACACACAGATCAGACCAGTTTGTTATTCTTCTGAACCAGCCGCCATGTAAAAGATACAAACCGCTGAAAATACGGATTACATATGTTGAGCCGGGAGTGTTGAGCAGAAAAACCTGTTTGTCTGCATCAAAAATAATACTCATACAATTCCCCCAATTTATATTATTAATTTAAAAACCGACGGACGAATGATTCATCCGCCGGAAATACAATACTACTTGAACAGAGCATTTACTTCTGCATTTGCAGAGCTCAATGCGGCGCTCTCTTCTTCTTCTCCCAGAGATATTTTGTCAAAAGCTCGAGTCATTATTTCTGTTACTTTTGTTGCATTATCAAGTACGGGATATACAAATGTACAATCAGGATCAGCAGCTTCATCGGTAAAGGCCTTTACATTGATACCTTTGTCAGCATAAGTCTTGAGCGCTGCATCCACGCCACTCTGGATTGCAGGAAATACGACTCCATAAGAACCGACAATTTTCTGTGCTTCTTCCGAAGCAAGAAATTTCACCCATTGCCAGGCCTCTTCGGAATGTTTTGTACCAGCCCAGATTGAATCAGCAAGACCATTTGTCATGCTGCGCCTGCCTTCAGGGCCTTTGGGCAACAGTGCAAAACCGACAGGAATCGCTCCATTCGATACATATGTTCCTATCATCCATGAGCCATCCAACAAAGTTGCAGCCTTTCCTGAAAAGAGCAGCGTATTAGCTCCATTATTAGTATCTGCATACGGAGCTTCAAATCCCTTAAGTTCCATCCTGTGCAGCCATTTTATGGTAGCAATAAAACGGGGATCGTCATAATGATAGGAATGATTATAAAGTCCGTCTGTATACATCCATCCTGTAGAAACGGCGAATGAACTGAACTGCCCTTGTCCGCGGTCATCACTGTGATTTAGTGCAAAGCCATATTGAGCTACATTATTTTTATCAAATTTTGGATCAAGTCCGTTACGTCCCGATGAATCAATCGAAAGTTCTGCGATAAATTTTTCAAATGTTCCTCCATCTGCTGGGTTCCATGTAAGATTATTCGCTTCTGCCTCCGTAATACCGGCTTTTTTTAGTGCATCAATATTATAAACAATAGCAATTGTATCCCAATCCTTTGGGAGTCCGTAGCACTTCCCGTCTTCGGTCTGCCACAACTTCTCAAGGCCATTTAAATAAATCGATGCATCCACATTATCTCTTTTGATATATGAAGTAAGATCAATAAGCTGCTCTTTATTTGCAAATTCTTTAAATTTGGCAAGGTGATCTGTAAATACATCACTTGCAGAACCTCCTACCATCTCCGTCTGCAAACCTGTCCAGTAATCACCCCAACCAAGTTGTGTAATTTCAATTTTAATATCCGGATTTTTTTGCATAAACACATCGGCACATTTCTGATATGCCGGTAACTGAGCCGAATCCCATAACTCGTACTTTATCGTCACCGGACCTGACGATTTTTCCGTCCTGTTTTTACTACTGCATGATGCAGTAAAAAAAGAAACTGCCGCAATGAATATGCATGCTGCTCCAGCAACTGTTTTCTTCATATATTTTCCTCCTGAAAATAAAAACCAATGTTAAATAATTCCGGCAACAGACTACCGGATACCTGCTACCGAAAACCGCTGAACTGAACAGAATTGACAATTTTTTTCCCAAAGACACTGTATATAGCAAGTGCAGGAATAATAGCTAGGACAGTGCCTGCTGTAAGCCCGCTCCAGTCAGGCTGGCCCTGTGGTGTCTGAGATCGAAAAACTCCAAGCGCCACCGTGAGCGTTCTGATTTCATTTTTTTTACCGACGATAAGCGGCCACATATAATCGTTCCATGTATTGATAAATGTTGTTACAGCAAGAGTGACAAGAGCCGTCTGCATAAGCGGTAGAATAATAATAAAAAACGTCTGATACAGTCCTGCTCCGTCAAGATATGCTGCTTCCTCTATTTCTTTATTAACTCCCAGAAAAAATTGACGCAAAAAAAATACCGCATATGGCGTCATAATAAATGCAGGAGCCATTACACCTGCATACGAATTAAGGAGTCCAAGCTGTCGGACGAATACGAAATTGGGTATCATCATAACGACCCCAGGAACCATCATAGCTGCAAGAATGAGATAAAAAAACTTGTCGCGTCCGGGAAAATGAAGCCTGGAAAAGGCATATGCAGCCATTGCACTGAACAACGTCGAAAAGACCGTCACTCCTACAGCAACAATAAAAGAGTTTTTCAAGTTCACAAGAAAATTTACAGCCTGACCGGTTCCCCCGAGAGCGACGGATGTCGTTGCATCTACAAGTCCCAAAACACGCCGATAATTTATAAAGGTCGGAGACGGAGGCAGCAACTTACCTGCATCAACATAAATTCTGCTGTTCATGGTAAGTGATGTACGTATGACCCAGTAAAAGGGAAACAGCGTCACAATAATAAGAATACCAATCCCTGCCAGTATAAGCAGACGCAGTACCGGTGATATATCGCTTTTATTTAATTTTTTGGACATCATTCCTCCTAATCGGATTCATTACCTTTCATGATTTTCATTTGAACCGCACTGATACATACCAGAATCGCAAACAAGACCATTGCCGCCGCAGACGAATATCCCATTTTGTATGATTCAAAACCGTTTTTATAAATAAAAAGATAAATCACATATGTTGCTGTAACAGGCCCCCCTCTTGTCGTAACAGCAATCGTATCGTAAATTTGAAAAGAACCTATAACAGTCGTAATAAGAACAAAAGCCATAACAGGCCGTATGTATGGTAAAACGACAGAGAATAATTTCCGTACAGGTCCTGCACCGTCAATTACAGCAGCTTCCTCGATTTCTTTAGGCACACTCTGCAGGCCGGCAAATACAAGCAAACCTGTATATCCCATATTCCTCCAGATATTTATCATGGCAATTGACGGAAGGACGGCACTTGTGGAAGTAAGAAAATCTATTCCCTTCATTCCGATAAAACGAAGAAGCACATTCACAATCCCGACAGAAGAGTCAAGCATCCACAACCAGAGAAGCCCTACAACCACGTTCGACATAATCCAGGGGGTAAGTAAAATACCGCTTATAAACCCATTGTGTGCTGCCTTATTCATAACAAGTGCTATCAAAACGGCAAGAATCGTTTGTGCAGGAATATTAAGCAGAACATAGAGAACTGTTACTTTCATAGCCGTCCAGAAATCCTTATCCTGGAATAATCTGATGTAGTTCTGTACACCAATAAAATGGGCTTTATTGAAAAGATCCCAGTCAGTAAAGCTGTACCACAATCCGCGGAGTGTAGGCAGCATATAAAATGCGGCAAATCCTGTCAGACATGGAACAACAAAGCTAAACGCAATGAGATTCCGTTTCAAGGCGTATTTATTTGTTTTCATAGGAATAGTATAGCATTGTTTTTCAGTCTGTCAATAATTTTTACATTTTTAATGTAAAAATTTACATATTATATAATTTCATTTACATTATTTAAATTTTCAGTATACTATACTTACAAAAGGAACAGTAATGACTATTACAGAAATAGCTAATGCAGCAGGAGTTTCTATCGCAACCGTTTCACGGTATCTCAACAAAGGTCCGGTAAAGGAAGAAACACGAAAAAAACTTGAAGGTATCATCCTGAAACTCAATTATGTGCCGGAATCAATAGCGCACCACATTGTTAATTCTCCCACGCAGTCAATTGTAGTTCTAACGCACAGCCTTTCAAACTACTACACAATGGAATTCGCTGAAACTGTAAATGAAGAATATACCAAACGTAACATAGCATATTATATTGGTTGCAGCACAAATATTTCGACAGAATACAAATACCTTATGGACCTTATTTCACGGGGAACAGACGGTATAATCATACATGATCCGGCAATGGATCAGACTCAAGTTGATATATACAATCAGATTTCCGAAAATCATGTTCCGATCGTTCTTGTACATTCATTCCCCATTGATTTTGCATATAACACCATTACGGTAGATCAGAATATTGGTATGAAAAAGGCGATGCAGCATATGCTTGGGCTTGGACATAAAAAAATTGCATTTGTGCGGGGAGCAATCGGGTATTCTTTCGACTTGAAAGAACATATCTGGAGAGACGAAGTTAAAAAAAGTGGTGTTGAACCGGAAAAAGAAGATTGTCTGAAAATCAGCAATTCGGACGACGAGACGGGAGTTGCACAAACACATAAAGCAGTCATCGATTATTTTAATACCGGAAACCGTCCGTCAATTATCTTTACCTGCAATGACATTATGGCACTTGGTACACTTCAGGCACTGCATGAACTGGGTCTTTCCGTACCTGACGACATTTCACTTATGAGCCACGATAATACAGTTATCTCAACAGCACTCGGACTCACCTGTGTCGACATGAAAACACGAAGTGTTGCTAAAGGAGCAATTGATTTGCTCGATTATGCCATGCATGGAAACGACACAACGCCAAGACATATATCCATTACACCAGAACTCGTATTAAGAACATCTGTTATATATGCAAAATAAAGGAGCGTGTTCTGCACCTGCAAAACACGCTCTCAGTCCCATTCTGTACCGACTAATTCCGTACTGTAATAACTGCGCCAAGCACAAGAAGGTGATAAGCGAGAGCTTTCAGCCATCTGAGTATAGAAGCGAAATTTCCTGCCGGTAAAGCACCTTTTTCAAGAAAATCGATAAGGATGATTGAGGCTATCCATGCGATCATGATAATGACCATAAGAATTGTATCGATTGGAGAACTGAATGTTACAAACATCCGGAGCAGCAGGAAAATACCTGCAAGGACTTCGATAATGCCGAATACGATGCAGCTTATCTGGGCGCTGTCGCCGCTCAGGACAGATTTGATTGCTACTGCTATTTCGTTCCCGGAACTTCCCTGCAGTGTCCATATGCCGCTTACAAGGAAAAATAAGCCGAGCGCCACCTGCAAAAACAAATAGCCTACTGAATGTTCACGCTGTAATGCCATATATTACCTCCTGAATAATATATTATTATCTTCTAGCGGTAGACTACATGAAATGTCTGAAATACGAGTTTGATATCGGGGGTAAAATCGAAACCTACTACCGACCCTTCATCCTCCAGATATTCCCTGTGTTTTTCACGCCATACTTCAAGATTTTCATCCTCTCCTTCCAGCTGTGCCATTTCCCACGTCACTCCGCTGAAAGGAACAATTGCGACACCTGTCGTTTCAATAATGCAGCGGGGTGTACCGGCTCGATCAAGCACAACGTAAAGTTCACCTGTCACGGGAAAAGGTTCGTTGTCTGCCGCATATGTAGCATAACTTGTAAAGAGTGCTGTTTTTCTTCCTGCAAGCACAAGTGAAAGAAGTTCATCACCGACAAAACCGTGTGCCTCAAAGCTTATGTCGCCTGCGCATTTTTCATCCTTATCGCGGCCGGTATCCCGCAGAAAGTGTCCCCAGTATACGTCTGCAAGTCCCATTATCTGCTCCTTACAAGCATAAGAATAAACGCAAGTATAAAAAAGCAGCTTGGAATTACGGTGAACAGCAGCGTTGCAAGAGGAATACCCGCAACGGAAACCCCTCCGGGAATAATGATGCCGAGCCGGACCATCATATCGTATACAATACCGGCGTAGGATGTAACAGCACCTGCAACGAGAGACATCCATGCAGCATCACGCGTCTTCGACCACAACATTATAGCAAGAAATGCCGTAATGCCTCCAAGTACGAGCTTTACAATAAATAACAGCAATTCAGACTGAACCACGCTCCGCCTCAAACGAAAAATTCTTAAGTTTGCTGAATACTCCCTTGTCTGCTCCGAAAGGAACGATTGACGGAATGTTGTAATCGGGACTGATGACAAGTCCGCAGTCAAGACAATGAAGGATAAAAGCTCCGTAGTTTGTCTCGTCAATTTTCGGATACAGATACGGGCCTTTCCGCGTCCAGTAGTGCGAAAGTACCGTATCATAAATGAACCAGTCCTTTTCTTCACGATACTGAAGGGCTGAAATCATGTCATAGAGAGAACGGACGGAAGCAGCTGAAAGTGCTGCCGGAATGCGCGTACTTTCAGGCATGGGGTTGTCCGCTGCCGCATTAATCTCAGAAAGCAGAGGTTTTACAGCGACAAAATACAGCGAAGAGGCCCAGGGGAGAGGCGGAATAACGATAACAGCATCAACATCCCGCCAGTCAATATGTTCCTGATTCCATGGTTTCCAGAACGAAGTATTGTCTTTTGAAAAAAACAGAGCTGCTTTTAAAGCTGCCGTGCGGTCGGTAAAAGTATAAACAGTCCGGTCTCCTGCCAGCAGATCGCTCACGGCCTTTGCAATACGGGGTGTATAGTCGGAATCAAAACTTCCCGTAAGCCCGCGGTTCAACACGTTTTTGAACATGGTAAAAGCAGAACTTCCACCCCAGCCAAGTACAGCCCGGCCGCCTTCCTGATACATATCAGTGAGCCGTATGCCTTTACGCGTATAAAGGAAACATCCTCTGGCACGCTGTATCGTACCATAGCGGTTTGTAATCTCTGATGCCAAAAAATCAATCGGTAACATTTGTGTCAGTATAGCAGAAAGCAGTACTTTCTGCTACGTTACAGCAGTCAGTAAAAACTGCAAAAAAATCGAAAATATGCTAAAATGAATTAATATGGAAGATAACAAGACGGAGAAAAAAATACAAAAAAACATACGCACTGCGACGGTTGTTGTTCTCGCTTTTCTCTTCCTCGGTTTTTATGTCTTACTGTGCATTTCGTCCCTGAAGATAATAAGTACCAGTACGGCAAAACAATATGAAACTGACTGTAGAAATCTTGCACATGCCTATTCGCACAACATTACACAGCTCATAGACCGCTATCTGTCAGACTTAAGAGTTTTTTCTGCTTCAGACATATTCAAGACTGGAACAGAAGACGAAATCATAAACTGGGTTTATCATCATGATGAAAGAAGACCCTCTTACTTTTTAAACCTGTTCTACGCCGACAGAGAGGGAAAGCTCTATTCGTCAGGCGGCCTTTCCGCAAATATAAGTGACCGCGATTATTTCAGGGATATTGTTCTTAACGGACAAGCAACGGCCGTAGATGATGGTTCCATTTCCAGAACTACAGGAAAACTGGTGCTTCATGTAGCCCGTGCAGTTTACAACGGCAAAAAAGAATGTATAGGCATAATCGGAGCTTCAGTTGAATTGACTACGATTCGGAAAATCCTTGACAATATAAAAATAGGCAGGGACGGATATGCAGCCATCATCAACGATAAGGGCGAATTCATTTCTCATCCTGACGAATCATTTCTCCTTAAAAAAAATGCAGCACTTATTCCCGGAAAGACGGAAACAAATGCCCAGTACATTCATAGAAACGGTTCCGGATATTTTAAAACCATTTCTATAACAGGTGTACCAGTTTCCATAGCTTTCGAGCCGATTGAAGAAACAAAAAGCACTCTTTGTATAGCGATTCCGGAATACCAGGTACAGGAATTGTACAATTCGGTGCGTCAGTCCCAGATATCAATTTTTTTCACGATGACTCTGGGAATATTAATCTGCATCATAGCAGAAACGATAATCCTTCATATTCTCAATGAAAAATTCATAAAAGATGCCGATTATGATAAGCTGACAGGTCTGCTTGTTCGTACGAAATTTGAGCAGGACGCACAAACCTTTATTAATAATAATCCCGGCAGGCAGTTCATGTTCATCGATGCGGACATCAGAAGTTTCAAAGTACTGAATCAGTCATACGGTACAGGCAAAGCCGATTCAATTCTGCTTTTTTTCTCCAGACTGCTGCAGCAGGTTACGGAACAATACAAGGGCCTTCTCGGACGAGGATATGCAGACAGATTTTATGCACTGTTTATCATTGTCAACGAACAGTCTGCAATGATAAATTTCAGGAACAGCTTGAAGCAAATCAGTGAACAGATAAAAAAATCGGAAATGCCTTTCTACACCAAATTCGGAATCTCATTTTCAAATCCGGTGGGTAAAAATGTAACTGTCCAGGATTTAACAGGCAAGGCTGCATTTGCAAAGGGAACTATACGAAACAATCTTTTGTATCAATATGCTGTTTTTACGCCGGACATGCAGAGGCAGATAAATGAAGAGCAGGAAATCGAAAGCTGTATGGAAAGCGCACTTGCAAAATGCGAGTTCTTTGTCGTATATCAGCCCAAGATATCGCTTACTACAGACAGAATAGTCGGTGCAGAAGCTCTTGTACGATGGAATAATCCGAAGTTCGGCATAATGTCCCCTGCAAAATTTATCCCGACATTTGAAAAAAACGGATTTGTTGTTGAACTTGATTTTTATGTCTATAACGAAGTATTTAAATTTCTGCAGAAGCAGATAGACGAACACAATACTGTCGTCCCTATTTCATTGAATATGTCAAGAAGCCATACGAATCCTGAACAATTCGTAAAACGGTTCAACGCGCTTTTCCGGCAGTATTCAATTCCGCCGTCGCTTATTGAAGTGGAAATCATTGAAAGAACATCTGAAACAGGAAAGTTCATGCTGCTTGAAACTACCCGTCTGCTTCATGAAAATGGTTTTAATGTCGCAATGGACGATTTCGGAAGCGGAGAGTCATCGCTCAATATGCTGAGTACAATTCCCGTTGATGTCCTGAAATTCGATCAGATATTTCTCAAGCCGGAGGAATATACTGACAAAACTTACGGTCTCATAGAAAAACTCGTCGAGCTTGGGAAACAGCTGAACAAGCAGACGATTTTTGAAGGGGTCGAAACAAAGAAACAGATAGACTTTCTCAAATCAATACATTGCGACGAAGTCCAGGGGTATTTTTATTCACGCCCCCTTAATGAAAATGATTTTATAAAGTATATCATCGACCATATATAAAAAAGCTGCCCTGTAAACATGAAGTTCAGGACAGCTCCTCTATAATCAATTTTGAATTCTACTGGATTTCGGAAAGTTTCTTCTGAAGAAGGTCTGTAGACTGTTTCGGGTTTGCTTTTCCATGAGACTCTTTCATAACCTGTCCCATAAGCCAGCCGATTACATTCGTTTTCCCTGCCTTATAATCAGCAACGGCTTTCGGATTGGCCGCGATAACACTGTCAACAACCTTTTCAATCGCATCTGCATCGCTCACCTGCTCCAGCCCGTCTTCTTTTATAATGACATCGGCTGTTTTATTCGTTGCAAGCATTTTTTCAAATATACTTTTCCCCTGCTTGCTCGTAATCTTATTCTCTTCAAGTGCGTCGGCAAGACCGCGGATATGGGCAGGTGTAATCAATATATCAGTAATCGTCTGCTGCTTTTCATTGAAGACGGCAAGAAGTTCTGTAAGAATGAGATTCGCAACTCGTTTCTGGCTCTTTGCTCCCTTTACAGCCTCTTCAAACCACAATGAAAGTTCACGCGTAGACGTAAGTGTTTCGGCATCGAATTCCGAAAGTCCGTATTCCTTAATAAAACGGCAGCGCTTTGCTTCAGGCAGCTCACCGACAGCATTTTTTGCATTTTCAATGAGCTCCTCACTTACGCTGAACGGTTTTATGTCGGGTTCAACGACGAACCGGTAATCAACAAATGAATTTTTTGTACGCTGAACTATCGTCTGCCCGTTTACTTCGTCCCAGCCCATTGTTACTTTAAAACCGGGATTAAATTCCTGGCGATCCGTTTCAAATTCCTTGAGCTGACGAAGCGCTTCATACGCACACGCATCCTTTATAGAACGAAAAGAGTTCAGGTTTTTTATTTCGGAAATGGGAGTATGATACAGCTTTCCGTCTTCCCACACATTGAGGTTGATGTTTGCGTCACAGCGCATATTTCCTTCCTCAAGGTTACCTTTCGTCACTTTTACATAACGGAGGATTTCCTGAACGGTTTCCATGAAAAGTGCAGCCTCTTCAGGGCTCGTCATGTCAGGTTTTGTGACAATCTCAATAAGCGGCGTGCCGCAGCGGTTGTAGTCGATGTAGGAATGTTTCCCCTCAAGATGAAGCGACTTTCCCACGTCTTCCTCAAGATGGATACGTTCAATACGGACACGACGGTATTTATTATTAATAATGCAGTTTTCGCCTATGAAATTCACCGGACGAAACGCGCTGCCGCCCGGCTGCTGTTCCTCTGGAAAGTGTATAAACGGAAGATCAACATAACCATTTGTGCACAACGGCATATCGTATTGTGTAATCTGGTACCCCTTTGCAAGATCCGGATAGAAATAGTGCTTCCTGTCAAATTTTGTAAAACGGGCTATCTGGCAGTTGAGTGCCTGTCCAGCGACTGCGCCAAGTTCCACATAGCCTTTACTTACGCGGGGCATCGCACCGGGAAGGCCGAGGCATACAGGGCAGACACGCGTATCAGGCATGCCGCCGTATCTGTTTTCGCATGCACAGAACGCCTTTGTCTTTGTCAGCAGCTGCGTATGTATTTCGCATCCTATTACAATTTCGTATTTATCTATCATAAACGTTTACCTACAAATTAATAATTTCCAGCACAGTGCCGCATACAAATGTGCGGCAGGTACATATTTGCATTGACCGATATCAGTATGAAACCGGAGACCCGCATCCCTGATGTTCGTTTTCCCAAGACTGCGCTATCTGCAGTATTTTGAGCTCGCTGAACATCGGGCCGGCAAACTGGATGCCGACCGGCATTCCGCAGGAATCGCTGCCGCAGCCGGCATATACTCCGGCTGCATGACCTTCCGTAATACCAGCCTTAATTCCGGCGCCGCCTGTATGTCCTGCAGGTACCGAAAGAGACGGAATACGTGCAAGATTTACGAACGTTGTAAAAAGATCACTTAAATACATTGCAAGCGGGTCATCAACTTTCTGTCCGAGCCTGAATGCAGGGGTCGGACAGGTAGGACAAAGTACTATATCGTATGTCTCAAATAATTTTGACATTTCACGCTGGATACGCGCACGTACAGTCATACCTTTTTTATAGGTATCGCCCGAGAACTGCTCTGACAAAACATAATTACCGATAATTATACGGCGCTTTACTTCGGGACCAAACCCCTCGCTCCGCGTATGCACGTAGAGTTCGTCGTATCCCTCTCCCGGATCGACACGGTGTCCGTAGCGGATTCCATCGAACCGGCTCAAATTTGAAGCAGCTTCCGAAAGCGCAATAACATAATAACTTGCAATGGCTGCATCAAGAACAGGAAGATCGATAACATCTATTTCCGCACCTTTGTCTGCAAACCAGCGGCGCGTTTCATCGAACACAATGCCCACGTCTCCGTCAAGGCCTTTGCTTTCGAGAAACTGGCGGGGAATTGCAATTTTCAGCTTTGCAAGCTCTGCACTGCTGCAGGCTGTAAGATTTCTGAGATTTTCCCTTTCAGGAAGATCTTCGCTCGTATCATCGTACGTATCCTTGCCGCACATCATTGAAAGAGGTATGGCTATGTCGGACGGCGTGTGTCCGAGAATACCGACCTGATCAAGTGAACTGCCGTATGCTACGACACCCCACCGGCTCAGAACTCCGTACGTAGGCTTGAGCCCGTAAACACCGCAATAGCTTGCGGGAAGACGGACAGAACCGCCAGTTTCGGTTCCAATGCCGAACAGCGCCTGATTTGCAGCAACAGCAGCAGTCGATCCGCCGGAAGAACCTCCGGAAACATACGCGCGGTTTATAGGGTTGCGGGTAGGGCCATATACGGAATACTCCGTAGAAGAGCCCATTGCAAATTCATCCTGATTACACCGTCCGAGCGGAATTGCACCGGCCTTTTCAAGACGTGCAATGACTGTCGAATCATAAGGGGCGACATATCCTTCAAGAATTTTGCTTGCACAGGTAAGACGTTTACCTTTTGCTGAAATATTATCTTTATTTGCAAACGGCAGGCCAAGCAGCGGTTTTTCCGTAAACAGCTTGTCAATCGTTCCTTCGCTCCGTGCTTTTGCAATTTCCTTGTCTGCCGATTCAGCTTTTGACTCAGCATCGTCGTACATTTCAAGAAACGCGTTAAGCGGCAAAGCAGATTTCTTATCAGTTTCAAATGTAGCAATAGATTTTTTTACCAGCTCAGCGCTCGTAACTTTTCCGTCTTTCAGCGCCGTCTGCATATCACGTATAGTATAATTCATAGTTCCTCAACCATTTACAGAACTTATTGCCGCGCAAAACCGCACAGCCGCTGTACTGCATGAACAATGTGCAGCAGTCAGCCGGCAGAATACGTCCACGCTGTCTGAAAACACTCAATGTATTTTCAGGCTCCCTCTCCCAAGACTTTCGGCACCTGAAAATAGCCGTCCATAAAGTCTTTCGATATTTTCTTAACGTCGTAAATCTCAAGTCCCGGTACTACATCATCGGACCGGAGCTTTGCAACTTCGGTTGAGGGATATGCATTGTAAGGATTCTCGCTGTCGTCGTATTTTGAAAGAATTTCAAAGTAGCCGACAATATCGTCGACCTGTTTTTTTAATATAGTAAGATTGGTGCTCTCCGGGGAAAGCCGGGAAAGATACAGAAGCTTTTCAAGTGTATCTTCATCAATAGTCTTGTGTGCTGTCATAACGCATATTTTAGCGGATTTGCCTGAAAAGTACAATTGTAAAAAGGAGGAACCCGGTATTATAAACGTATTCCTCCTTTTTATTTACTGCGCGAATGAATCGAGGACTTCTTTAAAAATGGAGAGACCAGTATTTATCTCTTTATCGGTAATCGTAAGAGGAGGGAGGAAACGGATAACATTACTGCCTGCAGTTGACACGCACAAGCCTTTATCCATGCATTTCAATTCAATGTCGAACGGTTTTATCGTATTAACAATTTCCACTCCGACCATAAGCCCCTTTCCCCGAACATCTGTCACGATGGGAGAGTTCCAGCTTTTTACGGTGCTGCGGATATAATCACCTTTATGATTCACATTGTCAAAAAATCCCGGTGCGGTAAGCGTTTTTAATACGACCCGGCCTGCGGCACATGCAAGAGGACCTCCCGCGAATGTTGACTGGTGATCTCCTGCTGCAAATACGTGATTTGCCTTTCCCCTGAAAAGGCATGCTCCCATGGGAATGCCGCCGGCAATTCCTTTTGCGAGAGTCACCACTTCAGGATGAAAACCGAGCTGGTCGCTTGCAAGAAGCGTTCCCGTCCGGCCTATGCCTGTCTGTACCTCATCAGTCATGACAATTGCGCCCGCCTTCCGGGCTGCATCTGCAGCAGCCTGAGCCCATTGAGCGTCAACGAGGTTTACGCCGCCTTCGCCCTGAATACATTCAATAAAAAGTGCTGCTGTCGTATCATCAAAAGCAGTCTTTATTACATCCCAGTCGTTTGCCCGGATTGTCCTGAAACCTTCAACATATGGTGCAAAATATGCAGGATGAAACTGCTGCTGCCCTGTTGCAGTAAGCGTCGCAATGGTCCGTCCGTGGAATGACTGTTCAAGCGTGTAAATTATACAGCGTTTTTCTCCGCCGTTCATATATCCGTATTTACGCGCAAGTTTAATTGCCGCTTCGTTTGCTTCTGCCCCGCTGTTTCCGAAATAGCCGCCTTCGTAGCCGGTCGCTTTGAGAAGTTCATCTGCAAATGCAAGCCCTGAATCAGAAAGATAATAATTTGAAATGTGTATTTCACGCGCAGCCTGTTTTTGAATCGCCTTTACAAGGGGCTTGTAATTATGCCCCAGGCAGTTCACTCCGATTCCGGCAATAAAGTCTATGTACCTGCGGCCGCGATCGTCAACAAGCGTTGCATTACTGCCCTTTACAAACACTTTGTCAAAACTACCGTAGTTATTAACAATTTTCTTTTCCATAGCAGACTCCTTATTAATAAAAATTCTTCACATTTTAGCCGATATTACAGCTGCAAGTCCGAATGTATTTTTCCGTATATAATAACGGTACTGGACACCCGCTGTGACCTGCAGAGATGTCATGAATCCGACGACAGGTGACAGGACTGCATCAGTTCTGAGGTATACATAGTCATTACATGTTGCCGATTTCAACACATCAATATAATCACTGATATTGCGCAAGTCTGGTTCAGGAAATGTAACTGTGTCATAATTCAACTGCAAATCATATCCAGCCTTCAATCCTATGCGGTGGAGATACAAATTCAGTATCGGAATACCGAACTGCGATTCCCATCCGACTATCAGCACTTCCGCATTTGTATCGCAGGAAGTTCCGCTTACACCATACCACTGAGACTGGAACGAAAAGGGCATTCCTATCACAAAATTATTAAGATAGGGAAAGGGCAGAAGATGCGGTAGTTTAAAACCCAGTTTTATCACAAAACCGATTCTGCTCGGATCAGTAATTCCATCGTCTTCTTCAGTCGTTTTCTGCGAATCATAATCAAGTACCAGAGTAACATCTGTTTCAAAACCAAGCTGTTCATACGCACTTATACCGGCCTGATGATAATTATTGTATGCACCCGTAAGTGAAAAACAGTTATCTTTGTAAGCTTCCCAGAGCGGCGACCAGGCGGCAATTTTTTCCGTCACTTCCGTATCAGTATCTTTGTAGCTTGTCGACAGCGTAAACAATTCCTTCACAGAAAACGAAAGATTATGATAGCACATATCAAGCGGAACAAGCCACTTTACCGCACCAAGAGCCTGAAGCGTGTAATCGCCATCATTTGTAAACTGCCATGTACCCCCTAATGCAATATCAACAGGCAGGCTGCTGTTCTTTACATATGCCGAAAAAGTATAATCGTCGTCGAACGTCAGATAATTCGTAGCGGGATCAGCGAATGCAGCACTGAAGGACAACACACCTTCGGTACTGTCAATCGGGTCGCTTTGTGTTAAATAGGTGACGCCAAGCCCGGGAGCAAGCTGATATTCGCTGTCGTCCAGTGAAAACTGATACAGCGGAAGCATCGGTATCCATGTTCCGCGGAACATGTACGGCAGCGGATTATATCCGTTCAGCTGATAATCATTAAGAAATTTCTTCGTCTTTGTTATTCCGAAGGAATCTGTAGTTTCCTTCTTTTCTATTACAGGAATATCTTCCGGATCAAAACGGGGAAGCTGACTTTTACGTTCTTCAATTTCTTCAGTTTCAAAAGAAAGTTTGTCAAATGGAATTGTGCGGATTTCAAAATAAGACGCTTTGTGCGCGCTGTACATTAACACCCCGTCCGCTGCTGCAGGATCATGAATTCCTCCGGAGACGTCAGTATTCTGCAGCGACAGGGATACAGGCATACCGTCATTGTCAAGCTGAATATATCCGAACCGGGAAAACGAGCCGGGTTCTTCAGGTAAATAAGTAAACATCATTTTTTCATCGGTACACTGCAGGCTCGTTATCATATAGGGAAGAGTCCATGAACGTTCTGTACCGTCGTCAATATTGGCGGAAAAAAGTGTCAGTTTATTCTCACAGAGTGCGAGACAGGCTATCGTTCCGGTATGCGGTGACACAGTGATATACGGTATGACATCAGGAGGAAAAGCACGTTGATACAGTATGTTGTCGTTATCATCCATTCTATAAACACGAAGCTCCGCATGCTGTACAGCCGGATAAATACCGGCAACTGCAAAAGTTCCGTCCGCATTTTTTATAATACAACTGTCCCTCAGTGGAAAATCATCATGCAGAAAAGTTCTGCCGGGTACATCGTAAATGCGTACCCGCTGTTTAACAAAATGATTCCTGCAGCCCTCTGCTTTATACGATACTGCAATATACTGTCCGTCCGCCGACAGGGAAAGGTGCGTTACATCAGTTGCCGTGAACAGGCGTATTTTTTTATTTCCCGAAGTAAGCATTTCAACTTCATGACGGGCATCATCATACCAGATTGCACCATAAGGACTCTGCAGAATATATTTTGCAAGGCCGTCCTGATCATTCGGAAATACAGCAGTACTGCATGAATCAAGTACTTTCATTTCCTCAATATCGGACGGGAGCGGAATAGTATCTTCAAAATCTTTCCATGCATCACGTAGATCCACGTTATACACAGTCTTGAATATCCCTGCAGTAAGGGCAAACAGATGCACATCTCCGGATGCATGCCAGAAGTCGACATACTGCTGCATTCCCCAGCGCTGCTGCAGGTACGCAGCGAATGCACTCCCTGCCGCCTGCGCCGTTTTTTTACCGGGATAAATGTCACGCACGCCGGAAGCCTGCATCCACGTAGGAAATTTATTTTCCAGTTTTGCCTGAGAAAGCAGTTGAAGCGATGCCCAGTCGTTGAGACAGTCAGCGTCATCCGTATTCCCCATCGTTGAACAGATGCCTTCAACAAACGAAAGCGGCATGTTGAGAAGATATGCAGGCTGGAGTGCGTCTATTGATAAAAATGAGGATAAAAACTGCCAGGCGGGACTTCTGATGGACAAACTTACGCCACGTACGACTTCTCTGTTGAACTGATTGAGGACTGTGTTGCCGTAATATGCATTTTCCGCATCAGGCATTGCATCATAAATTACAATGCGATTATACGGAGACGCAGAATATGTAACGGACAGTACATCAGAATCCGGAGAAATAACAACAGGCATACGGAAAAATTTCTGAAGCTTCAGCTCTTCGCCTGCCTTTTCGTACATTTCATCGCAATGCTGTGCAATAAGCTGTGCGGTATGCGTACATTCCCGGGGGAATATAATGTCGAAATGTTTCGTCGGAAGCACAGAAACAGACCGTATCTGTTTGTATTCCGCCGCATAGGAGGACAGGCTCGTAAAGAGCAGCAGTAAAACTGTAAAAAAATTCTTATGCATTCTATTGGAGTTGATAATCATATGGTCATTATTTCAATCAGTAAATCATTGTACCGATACCACGGTCGCTGAACATTTCAATAAGAAGAGAATGAGGTACACGTCCGTCAATAATATGAGTGCGCGGGACACCCCCCTTGAGCGCGGTCATGCAGCATTCTACTTTCGGAATCATTCCGCCGGCAATCGTTCCGTTTTCAATAAGCTGAGGTACCGTCGGCATCGGAATCCGCGTAATAAGCGATTTCGGATCGTTCATATCCTTCAATACGCCGGGAACGTTCGTCAGCTGCACAAATTTTTCGGCTTTTAGTGAAACGGCAATTTTAGCGGCCGCTGTGTCGGCGTTGATATTGTAGCGGTTCGTATCGCCCTGCTCTCCCAGTGCAACAGTAGAAATAACAGGAATAAAGCCCCTGTTAAGAAGCGATTCAACTATTTCAGGATGTACTTCCGTTACTTCCCCGACGAAACCAAGATCGGCACCATCCTTATCAATCTTTTTTGCGCGGAGCATGCCGTTGTCGACGCCGCTCAAACCGACAGCCTGCCCGCCTTCCTGCAGCAGAAGCCCGACGATTTCCTTATTAAGTTTTCCGGTAAGCACCATCTCTACAATTTCCATCGTCTCTGCATCAGTATAACGCAGTCCATTAACAAACCTGCTTTCCTTGCCTACGCGGTCGAGCATTTTATTAATTTCTGGTCCGCCGCCGTGGACAAGAACAACGTGTATGCCGATTGTATTAAGCAGCACAAGGTCTTTCATTACCGCGGCTTTCAGCTCATCGTTAAGCATTGCATTGCCGCCGTATTTTACGACGACAATTTTACCGACCCACATTTTAAAATACGGCATTGCCTGCACAAGCACGTCCGCCCAATGCGCATTATCGAGAGTCCGTCCGCGGTTTTCGTCCTTCTGTATTTCTATATCCGACATAGTCTGCTCCTTGAAACAGCGCCACGAATGGCGCATCTGTACTCACTAACATAAACCCAAAACTGTTCGTTTCAGGAGTCTTTCCGCAAAAAATGATCCGCCCCATATAAAACGGCGGGACATGCATTTCAGGTACGGTAATCGCCGTTGATTTTTACATAATCGTATGTAAGATCACATCCCCACGCGCGGCCTTCCGCACAGCCGTCTTCCATCGTAACAAGAATTTCGACAGCCTCTTCGCTTAATATTTTTTTTGCAAGGTCTTCGTCAAAGGTAAGCGGCACGCCCTGATCAAACACCTTTATCTTCTGGCTTCCGTTAATTTCATCATCGGAACCGGGGACAAAATAGCGGCGGGCATGCGCATTGCTTGAAAAATACACGGATGTCTTTTCCGGAGTAAAATGTATTCCGCTGTATCCCAGAGCACACAAAACACGTCCCCAGTTTGCATCCTTACCGAACATTGCAGCCTTAACAAGATTCGATGAGATGACTTCCTTTGCAAGCGCACGTGCAGCCGGAACATCAGCTGCGCCGGTCACCGTACATTCTATGAGACGCGAGGCGCCTTCCCCATCAGCTGCAATTTTTTTTGCCATAACAGTATTCAGGGTGTTGAGCGCCGCAAAGAATGCATCAAACTCTTTTCCCTCTGCAGTGATTTCCTTATTCCCGGCCATACCGTTTGCCATAATCGTAAGCGTATCGTTCGTACTTGTATCACCATCAATCGACACGCAGTTATACGTGCCGAGGATGCTTTCGCGCAGAGCCTTATCCAGCATTGCAGCAGAAACTGCACAGTCCGTCGTAATAAATCCGAGCATCGTTCCCATGTTGATGTGGATCATACCGCTGCCCTTGCACATTGAACCTATCGTTACAGTCTTTCCGTCAAGCACAAACTGAACTGCACATTCCTTGTACTGTGTATCTGTCGTCATAATCGCAATACGGGCCTGCTCATGATTCTGTCTGGAAAGGCCCGCCTTCAATTCCGGCATTTTCTCTTCGATTTTTTCCACAGGAAGCTGCTGACCTATAACGCCCGTCGAACAGACAATCACGTCGCTGGGAGAAAGGCCGAGCGCATCCGCAGCCGATTTTGCCATACGGTATGCATTCTCCGCCCCCTGCTTACCCGTGCACGCGTTCGCGTTACCGCTGTTGACAACTGCAGCCTGCATTCGTCCGTCTGCAATATTTTTTTTCGTGAGCTTTACACATTCTGCCTGGACACGGTTCTGCGTAAAAACACCGGCAGCCGTACAGGATTTTTCAGAAAATATCAGAGCTGTATCATTTATTTTCCGGCTCGATTTGATATGGCACAGCACTCCATTCGCCGTAAATCCCGCTGGCGCCGTAACACCGCCGTCAACAAAGCGTATATCAGACTGCATATTTATACACTCCTAATACATAAATATACTGGGCAGTATAGCGCAAACACATAACTATGGCAATAACATTTTTCGTTTTCCTGTTCCGATATGATCCGATACGTGCATCACATTGATTGCAACTTCAGCTGTCACGAACTACAATAGTATCATGAAAATGCATACTATCTATTCATCACCATTCGGAAACAGGATTCCGAATTCGGCAGTACGGTCTGCCCGCATAACGTATCATATATGTCATTTTCTTTTTGACAAAAATGACATTTCCGTTGTTCCGGCTGCAATTCCAGCAGGAGAAGCATATAAAGATTTCGGCATGTTTACCATTGTAGACAAAAACAAGACGACAGAAGCTGTCCGGGAAATAGATCCTGAAAATTCCATCATAATCGGTACTGTCCGGATGGGCTTCGGCCACTGGCGCATGGCAATTGCAATGGCGTCGGCAGCACATCATCTGGGATATACGCCTTATCTGATTGATCTTATGTCGTTCAACGGGAGCACTGCGCAGAAAACGATAAGATTCCTTGAATACTGGTATGATGAATTTTCCCGTATTTCCCAAAAATCAAAATGGTTCAACAAGCATATCTGGGAAAAAACAACTTCAATCGGAAGCAAAAATCTGAAGTCGTGCATACAGCAGCGGTATCTGTCGCAGCTTTTCATACCGATATTTTCAAACCTGCCGAAAAACGTTCCGCTGCTTTCAATGCATCCGTGGATCGGCCACGCAGCTGTCATGAGCGGAATGGCAAATGTTGTAAGCATCATTCCCGACAATCTGCCTATGGCATTCTGGCTTGTCGAAGGAAGCAGGCACACGGTACAGTCTCCGTCTGCATACATGGGATACCGCACACTTCTTTCAATGGATGCCTCATACCCTGTGGAGCATTGCCTGCCGCCTGCAATGCTGCTTGAAGCCGGTCATTATGTTGATTATGAAATTGTTTCAACAATTGAGCGCGACTGCAACCGCAGGCTTGAGCGGTGCAACAGCAGAAAGGCACGCCGCTTTCTTTTAACAATGGGAGGAGCCGGCGCACAGGCGAAGTGTTTCGCAGACATTCTCCGCATCTGCCGTACATCGGTCGATGAAGACAAAGCTGCGTTTTTTATAAACATGGGTGACCACAAAGGACGCTGGGCAGGACTGAAAGAGGAACTTGATAAAGAGAATTTTGCATACGTACTGCATACGGACTGGGAGAGTACAAAACAATTCGTTAATGATGCTGCACTTGAAGACATACACGGCATACATATCTTTCTCCATGAAGATTTTTACGCTGCCGTTTATCTTACGAATCTGCTGATGCATGTAAGTGACATCATGATAACAAAACCAAGCGAACTTTCCTTTTATCCCGTTCCGAAACTGTTCATACAGCGTGTCGGCAGACACGAAGCATGGGGTGCAATCCGCGGCTCTGAGATGGGGGACGGCACAATAGAAACGGAAAGCCGGGCAGACCTGCACAGAACTCTTCTTACACTCATAAACAGTAGTGATCTGCTTAACATGTATATACGTCATATTAAATTGAATGACAAGATGGGAGTATATGACGGCGCATACAATGCTGTTCTTTTCGCATATCGAAAAGAACAGGAAGCGCAGTAATGATTCATAAAATCTGTTATAATCTATAGCATATGGAGGATATTCAATGAAGAAATTAATCTGCATGACACTTTTTGCTGCGGTACTCATTCTTACATCGTGTGCGACCGCAGGTGCAATGGTGAAAACGCACATTCCAAATCCTGATGATTCATCAGCACCTTTGAACAAAGATGAATATATCGTACTTGGAACTGTTTCAGGTACAGGATACGTCATCGCATCTGATAAGGAAATAAACTCTGAACGCAAAGCTGCTTCAGAGGGATTACGGCCGGCGTATGATATCATTCTCGAAGGTGATACACTCCGCTACGGTTACCTTAACGACCGCGCGTATCCGTTCCAGACTGCAGAAGAAAAAGCAGTTGCAAATGCAACTTATAATATGATAGAAACGGCCCTTTTCAATGGAGCTGATGCTGTCGTCTACGTAGCGAACCGGGTCAGTATTATTCCTGTCGTAAATAAAGACGGAAGCCGAAATCTTTTTAACCCCCAGAGCAAAATTACTGCAAAAATTTCGGGCATTGCAGTCAAACTCAGGGACAGAGGTACCGGCATACAGCCAGGGACAGGGGAACAGGAAAATCTTGATCCTGCGACAGCAATAAAAATGAAAAAGGAAGCAGAAAAAGAGGCTGCGGCCAAAACAGCTGCAGAAGCAAAGGCTTCGGCAGAAAAAGCAAAAGCTGCTCAATCAGCAGCAGCTGCAAAAGACAATACAACTGTTTCCGATACGACAACAACGCAGGAAAGCCAGACATCTTCCGCAGCGGCGGCAGATACGGCCCAGTAAAGCTGTCATCCAGTAAAGTACCGTATACAGCAACGGCTGTATCAGCAAGTCCGCCGGTTTAATCAGCGATTCCTGCAGGTACAGCCGTTTATGCATGTAAGCGTATGCAGTTGCAAATCAGAATTCTTTGAGCGTACGTTCAATCCGTTCTATTGAGCGGTCGACGCCGAGAATCAGAATTGAACCGATAAGAGGCGGGCTCACCTTACTGCCTGTCGTCGCCATACGGATAGGCATCATAAAATCACCCATCTTTATTCCCATCTCTTCTGCCCGTTCGCGGGCAAGATTTTCCGCAGCCTCATGTTCCATACCCGGCAGCGCTTTTACGAAATCCTTCGCTTTTTCAAGCACTTCCTTTGTTTTTGCTGCATCGAGTTTTTTGGGGATGATGTCAGAAACAGGCGGAACAGCAGGTTCCGTAAACAGGAAGTGCACTATTTCCGCAGCATCGGTAAGATAGTGCAGCCGCTCCTTTATAAGGGGCATAAGTTCCATAAGCACGGCCTTAACGTCAGTGCCCGACATGTTCATATTTTTGTCAACACAGACAGGCTCCCCGTCATCACCGAGAGCGATGCCTGAATATTCAGGTCCCGTGTGCGGAGCAGGAAATTCATCTGTTACATTTATCGGTAAAGCAGCATCTCCCGTTCCTGTAATAAACGGCAGCGTCCATTTATAAAGATCCTCATCAGAAAGGAGCCGGATATACTGTCCATTATACCATTCCAGTTTTTTGTAGTCAAAAACAGCCGGCGATTTGTTGAGGTGCTCGATTTTGAACCCTTTGCAGAGTTCATCAAGAGAATACATATCCCTGCCATCCTCGTACGAACAGCCGAGCATCGCGACATAATTGATAATAGCCTGGGGCAGATAACCGCGTGCACGGAATTCATTTACGCTCGTCGCTCCGTGACGTTTAGACAGTTTCTGTCCATCCTTTCCATTAACCATCGGAAGGTGGCAGAATTCAGGATGATCCCAGCCGAACGCACGGTACATCTGAACGTGCAGCGGTGTTGAAGGAATCCACTCCTGTGCCCGCATAACATGTGTAATATGCATAAAATGGTCGTCCACAATGTTTGCCAGATGATATGTCGGGAATCCGTCGCTTTTGAGCAGCACAGGATCGGGACTTATATCCTCATTCTTCCATTTTATATCGCCCAGCAGATAGTCATGAAACTCCGTCTCTCCGGAAAGAGGCACCTTTAACCGGATAACGAACGGTTTACCGGCATCCAGATTTGCTTTTATTTCTTCCGGTTTAAGGTTGCGGCAGTAACGGTCATATCCCGGAGCCATTTTGTTCTCAGTCTGAATCTTACGGATACGCTCAAGCCGTTCCGCGTCACAGAAGCAGTAATACGCCTCACCTTTTTCCAAAAGCTCATATGCGTATTTTTTGTACATTGCAAAACGTTCACTCTGAACATACGGGCCGTACGGACCGCCTTTTTCGCCACCCTCATCCCATTTTAAACCGAGCCACGCCATTGTATCGTAGAGATTCTGCACATATTTTTCATCATACCGCGTACGGTCTGTATCCTCGAGCCTCAGAATGAATTTACCACCCTGCGATTTAGCAAACAGATAATTAAAAAGAGCGGTACGTACACCACCGATATGCTGCATTCCCGTCGGAGACGGAGCGTAGCGGACACGAACTTCCTTATTTTCCATAAATATCCTCAAAATTGGTTCACACGAATGTTGTGACAGTATAACAGAATAAAAGACAACGGACAACTAGAGTGACTTTAACAGTGCAGTGCAGCCCCTGCTGATATCGAAATAGGTTGCATCAAAGTCGTCCGTATACCAGGGATCGGTAACATCACGTGCAAGGCCGCAGAATTCCAGCAGTTTATGCATTTTATGCGAACGGTCCGGGCCGAAACAGCGGCGCATATAGTACATATTCTCGTCGTCCATACCTATAAGCAAGTCGTACTCGTCATAATCTTCCGGAATAATCTGACGGGCACCGCGCCGTTTGTACGGAATCCCCGCTTCATCAAGTCTCGCCCGTACGCCCGGATGCATATCGTTGCCGGTTTCTTCGGTACTTGTCGCAGCCGATGCTATTGCAAAATCATTTTCGCGCCCTGATTCTTCCGCAAGATATTTCATGACGAATTCCGCCATCGGTGACCGGCAGATATTTCCGTGGCAAATGAAGAGTATCCGGTGCACTTATGCAGACTCCCGTTCGACAAGAGTTAAAGGAAGCAGAATGCTCATAGCCTTTTCATCCTGTCCGGAGGTACCGTTAACAATCATTTCGACGGCACGCTCCCCCATCGCCTTTTTCTGTACGTTTATTGTAGTCAGGGGCGGATTCGTATATTCAGCCATTTCTATGTTATCAATGCTTACGACAGCCACTTTTGAAGGAACGGCAATATGGTTTTTATTCAGATAATGCAGTATGCCTATCGCAACCTCGTCAGAACCGGCACATATCGCGCGCGGCGGTTTTTCCGCAATTTTTTCCATAGCAGAAAAACCTCCCTGCATATCAATAGCCCCTTCTATGATGCATTCGGGTACGCCTGTCATGCCTTTATCAAACAGAGACTGTCTGAAACCCGTTACACGTTCATCAAGTTCTCCGATATAGGCAATATCCGTATATCCTTTCTGCAGCAAATATGATACGGCACTGTGCGCAGCTTCCTGCCTGCTGAAGCCGACCGACGAAAGATTCCGGTGCTGCCACTCGACGCACACAATGGATTTTATGCGCATACGCATTTCGTCCAAAAGTTTTTCATCTTCATCTGATTTTATGCACTGATCCACAGCCACAAGAATAAGTCCGCCGATTTCCTCCGGGTGGATAAGTTCGTTCAAAAGTATGGGATTCTTGAGTTCGTCAAAAAACCTGATAAAACGGACATGGTAATTGCTCTCATAGGCAGCCGTATGAATCCCTGCAATAATTTCAGCATAATAAGGACGCAGGAAAACATCTGCATTGCTGAGAATTATCCCCAGCTGTTTGTCAGCAAGCGCTGTATTCCCAAGCTGCAGCGCCTGTGCGTATTTATTCGGTTTATATCCAAGCGCAGCAATTGCATTCAGAATACGCTGTTTCGTCTCCGGAGCAACAGATTTGCCTTCTGTATCGTTCAGTACGTATGAGACCATGCTGCGAGTAACACCGGCCGCCCTTGCTACGTCATTTTGAGTCACAGGTTTTTGTACTTTTCCGTCGTCATTTCTCATTATAAACTCTTCTTTTCTATATTATACATACACAAATAGTAATGAAAAACGGCTCCTGTTTCAATTAAAAAAAGGAGCCCCGCCAACGGCGGGGCTCCAGAAAGGAGAGGAGAAAGCAAATTAGATTACGTTTGCTCTTGCATTTACATAATAAACCATGAGTTTTTCCGAAAGTTACAAAAACTACTATTTTTTTATAATTGCCGGATTAACATATAATATGAATATAAACAGCAGACTCACCACTATTTGAAGCACTTTCACATTATGCTGTTTTCGCATATACTATCTGAAAATGAAGAAATCAGAGAAATTACTTATAATTAATCCGCTTACTGACATAGAAATAATTAAGGCACTTGCTTCCGAACCGCGGATGCAGATGCTGTCTCTTATCAGAAAGCAGCCGTGCAATATAAATGAAATAAGCAATGAGCTTCATCTCCCCCAGTCTACGGTAGCCACACACATTGAAAAACTCGAAGAGGCGGGACTGCTCAGGGTTGAAGCGGTAAAGGCAAAAAAGGGAAGCCAGAAAATATGTTCACCGGCATATAACAGTTATCTCATTAAATTTCCGGAAAATGAACTCGACAAACGAAACAGTATAAGCGTTGAAATGCCAATCGGACTCTTTACAGATTTTCACGTCTCATCACCATGCGGATTATGCAACGCTGAACATATAATCGGCTTTCTCGATATGAGTGATTCTTTTTTCAGTCCGGCGCGCATGTCCGCCCAGCTTCTCTGGTTTGCGACAGGATATATCGAATATAAATTCCCAAACAACTCTTTTTATGATTCGCGTAAAATTGAAAAAATTGAATTCAGCGCAGAAATATCTTCGGATACGCCCGGAACAAATCAGGATTATCCTACCGACATCACGCTTACAATAAACAACGTAGAAACAGGTACATGGACTTCTCCGGGGAATGCAAGCAGCGAACATGGAAAGTATACTCCGCGCTGGTGGAATCAGAAAGAATCCCAATACGGTCTGCTTAAATCATGGACTGTAACGGAAGAGGGAAGCTATATAGACGGAGAACGAATTTCCGGAATTACCCTTGCTGATCTGCATCTGGCGGAGCATCATTCAATAAAGACGAAGCTTTCCGTTAAAGACAGTGCAAATCATCAGGGCAGGCTTAATATTTTCGGGAAGGGGTTCGGAAATTATCCGCAGGATCTCATCCTCAAAATATATTTCAAAGACTAGGCCAGCCGTCTTTCCATACGAATTGTTCTATCATAAGCGAAGGAGCGCCGTTGTGCAGGCGGTCATACGCATGATAGACAAGATACTGTTTTCCATCCTCTGCAAAAAGAGAATTATGACCGGGTCCTGCCCATCTGTCGAATGAAAATCCGTCACGTAGTGTCGTACCGCCGCTTTGCATCATATCTACATCATCCATATCAAGATACGGCCCTGTAACAGAACGCGACCGGCCCACAACAATATGATAGGTACTTGCACTTCCCCTGCAGCAGAAGTCGTGGGAAGCAAAAAGATAATACCAGCCTTCATGAAAAAATATATATCCGCCCTCAATGGGATTCGGATCGGTACAACGGCTGGCAACACTGTATCTTTCTGCATTTTCTATAGGCATACCGTCCCTGCCGATACGCTGCATTTTGAGGCCGCCCCAGAACGAACCCCATAAAAGCCAGTCGTCCCCGTTTCCGTCCGCTATGACGGCAGGATCAATCGCATTGAACCCGCTGCCTTCTTCCGACAAAAGCACCGGTCCCCTGTCTGTCCATCCGTAATCACCGGAATCCGTATCAAGAGTCTTCGATACGGCAAGTCCTATTGCAGAACGACAGCTGCCGAATGTAGAGACTGAGTAATACACCCTCCATTCGTCACCGCGGCGGATAATTTCAGGTGCCCACAAGTTGGAACAGTTTGGAACAGTCTTATCGCACCATGCAGGGTTTTCCCTGAAAACGGAACCGGCCTTACGCCAGCTGACCAAATCATCTGATGTAAAAAAAGTTAATAAATCACTTGTTTGAAACCTGAAATAAATCCCGTGGTCTTTTACGATCACGGGATCGTGTGCCCGGATATCTCCTGTAACAGGAATAAGATTCATGCCGGCACCTGTTACTTCAGACCTGTCATTGCGACTGATGCGATAATCTGCTTCTGGAATATAATAAACACTATAAGAACAGGAAGAAGTGCAAGTACAGAGGCTGCGAGAATTGCAGGATAATCTGTCTGGATAGCGTAATATGCGTTGAGCGACTGTATCATGACCTGAATTGGCATCATCTTTTCGTCGTTGATATAAATGGACGGCGCAAAGTAATCGTTCCACGAACCCATGAACCACAGAATGGCCTGGGCGGCAATTGCAGGTTTTGCGTTCGGAAGCATAATTTTCCAGAATATAACCGGATAACTTGCACCGTCTATGCGGGCAGACTCAATCATGGAAGACGGAATGCCTGTCATATACTGGCGCAGAAAGAAAATCATCGTAACATTCCCGAGAAGCCCCGGAATTATAAGCGGATACCATGTGTTCAGCCAGCCAATGCGGGAATACAGTATAAATTGCGGAATCATAATAATGGCAAAAGGAATCATGAGAGTTCCAAGCAATGCTAGGAACAATTTGTCCTTTCCCGGAAACCGGAGTTTTGCAAAAGAAAATGCCGCAAGTGACGATGTCAGGGTCCCCACAGAAACAACGACTATGGCAATAAATGCACTGTTGAAAAAACCGTGTGCAAGGGGCTTCATGCTCCATACGCGGATAAAGTTGTTCCACTGAGGATTTTTCGGAATACGAAGATCAAGCTGCTGGACAAGAAACTGCATCGGCGTCTTGAGCGACGAGATGAACATCCACCAGAGCGGTACAACCATAGTAGCCGCACCGATAACAAGAAATACATATACCCAGAAATTACCAATCTTTCGTTCGGCACTCTTCGAACCATAATTACTATTTTTCATTTCACTCATGTCTTACTCCAGATAGTTATCGCTTTCGGGACCAAATTTGAATTGTATGGCTGTCACTACGAAAATAATAATTGCCAGTATCCATGACGCTGCACACGCATATCCTTTCGCATCCGCAGAAGAGAAAGCTTTTTCCCAGATATAGAAAACTATTGTTGCAGCACTGTAATTAGGACCGCCGTTGTCAGTCATAATCTGCGGTTCGACGATCATCTGAGCACCGCCGATAATGCCGGTTATTACAATAAAGAATGTAATAGGCCTCATCAGCGGCCATGTAATTTTTCGGAAAATCGTGAACGGCGAAGCGCCGTCCACATAAGCTGCTTCGTAATAAGATGAAGGAAGATTCTGCAGTCCCCCGAGATACAGCAGTGCGGTAAAACCGACACCTTTCCATACGGCCATAGCCATTATGCCGGGTTTTACAGTGGCTTCGTTGTACATCCAGTTAGGTCCTTTTATGCCGAATGCCCACTCAAGAAACTGGTTAAGAAGTCCATAGTCGCCGTTATACAGCCATCTCCAGAGAATAGAGATTGCGACGATCGATGAAACAACCGGAATATAATAAATTACGCGGAAAACTTTCACACCCCTCATGTTCCTGTTGAATGACAATGCAAGAAACAAAGCCCAGAACATGCCAATCGGAATACCGATCATATAGAAAAAAGTATTCCAAAGCGATTTCCAGAACCGCGGGTCTGCAAAAAGTTCTTTATAATTATCAAGTCCGACGAAATCATGATCACCCATCGAATTCCAGTTCGTAAAACTGGCCAGAATGGAAAAGATAAACGGACCAGCAGTAAAAAGCAGGAATTCAACAACAGGCAGCATCGCAAACACAAGGCCCCATTTCGCTTCATCATTCCATTTTTTTCTCTTATTCAATACGACTGTATCTGCCATTATTTTACCCTATACGTACAAAATGAATGCAGGGGAACTTATCACCCTTTCTTATTAATCAAAACAGCTGAATCAGATTATTTCTTTTTCAGTGAACTTTCCATTTTCTTGTTCGATCTGTCGAGAAGCTTCTGCATTCTTGGTTCCATCTTTTCGCAGTATTCTTTCGCAGAAACTTTTCCGTCAAGCACATCCTGAACACCGATCCAGAATTCATCGTACCAGACTCTGTCGTATGTATAATCGAACGGCCATGAGCGGCCGTAATCCTGAATAATCTGCAGATACTCTTCTCTGTTTGCAGGCCGGCCTTTTGCAAGGTAGCGGGGAGCAAGTGATTTGAGGTTCGGAATCTGAAGATCAAGATCACAGAACATTGTATTGGCCTCTTTATCAGCAGAAAGGTACAGAGCAAGTTCAGCAGCTTCTTTCGGATGTTTTGTCGAAGAAGAAACGCCGTATCCTACACCGCCTCTGAATGTTGCAGTTTTTGTTCCTTTGTAATGAACCGGCCACGGAATAAGGTCAAAATCAAACGGAAGATTTTTGAACGCAGCAAGATCCCACGGGCCTGCAGGGAAGAATCCAAGGTCGCCCTTGAGCCAGCGCTGATATGTATCCATGGACTGAGCCTGTTCGTTACTCGGAGTCATATGAAGTTTGAGTGTCATATCCGCAAAATACTGAAGTGTCTCTACAAATTTCGGATCAGTGATAGTTACTTTTGTATGTGTCGGATCAAGGAAATCGGTACCATTTCCCCATACGAACTGAATGAACGACCAGTGAATATTTAAGCCTGTTCCGTACGTATCGTCCTTGCCGTCACCGTTCGTATCGCGTGTAAGCTGCTGGCATACTTTCGTAAATTCGTCCCAAGTATACGGAACATCTTTATCAGGCAGCGGAATTCCGTATTTCTGAAACAAAGTTTTGTTGTAAGCAAAAGCAAACGGCCCGAAATCCTTAGGAAGTGCATAAATATCACCTTTGCCGATTGTAGTTCCGTCATACCGATATGTATCTACTGCCTTTTCATACAAATCGTTGAAGTCGACTCCTTTTGCAGTCTTTACATAGTCGGTTAATTTCAGCAGTTTGCCGTAATCGGCATATTTGCGGACAGATTCGGGGCCCACATAAAAAACATCAGGCATCGTATTTGCCGACATGGCAGCCTGAAATTTTGCCGTATACTGATCCTGTGTTACCGTAATCATTTTTACGGTTATTCCGGGATGTGTCTGTTCAAAACGTGTAATAACTTTATCGATTATCTCTTTTTCCTGCGGCTGAGCATAATTCATTAATGTAACTTCTTCTGCAAACAAAAATGATCCCGCCAGCAGACATGCCAATAATGCAATGATCTTTTTCATACTGTATCCTCCTAATTAGCGTTGCTGCATATTGCAGCTTGTATTACGAAATCAATTGTTACACCGTTTTTTATATATGTCAAGTTTTTTTGATAAATTTCTATAATTATTGATATACACATTATTGAAATACTGGAAACCCTGATTTGTCCCAGCTGAAATGTTTTACCCATGTGTGGCGGTTCGGGTCGTACAGTGCAAAATTCAAGTCAACATCCGCATATGGGCGGGCGTGATACACAAGAATATCCTCTTTACCGCTGCGGTCCGTTGTAAAACAGCTGTGTCCAGGCCCGAATATTCCCTTTGCTGCGTCCGTTGTATATACCGGTTCCGGACTCTTTTTCCAGGAATTTTTATCAAGCAGATCGGAAGAATCACCGGCAGAAAGGAGTCCGATACAGTATGTTGCATCGGTTGCGCTTGCAGAATAGGTAATGAATATGCGTCCGTTTCTTTTTATCACCGACGGCCCTTCATTAACCTTGAATCCCCTGCACTCCCATTCATACTCCGGACGTGAAATCATGACCTGTGGATACTCAATTGTGTAAGGATTCGGCATACGGGCAATGTATAAACATGAATTTTCCGTACGTTCCTTTGATTTTTGTGCCCAGACTGTGTATAGGCTGCCTGCGTGTTCGAACACGGTAGTGTCAAGCTGAAAAGAATCCCACTCAGGAATGAGTGGCCCCTTTTCTTTCCATTCTCCTGCAAACGGGTCGGGACTGTCGCATTCAAGAATCCATGTACGTATATACCAGGGTGACTCTGCCTGCCCTGCTGCAAAATAGATGAACCATTTTCCATTAATAAAGTGAATCTCAGGAGCCCAGACATGCCAGCTCATCGGCCCCTCTGCGTGTTTGTGCCAGATAACACACGGTTCGGCATTTGCAAGTCCTGTGATTGTCCATGAGCGGCGCAGTTCTATACGGTCGTATTCAGGAACAGACGCGGTGAAATAATAATACCCGTCGGTATGAAAATACATATACGGATCGGCACGCTGAAAGATTAGCGGTTGTTTTTCGGTTTCAGCTGTAACATCAATCATATGAACACTCCTCGTGTAAGTCATACGTATACTACAGCTAAATAAATATCAAGTCAAATGGTTTTATATCAATTATTTCAAAGTGGTTTTTTCTTATATCTGCATCAGAAACAGCCGTGACAGACAGGGCTGCCCCTGCTGTTCCCGTTTACGCACCGGGAACAAACTGCATAAACAGCTTGATTCCCTGGTCGTAATTACCGAAACCGCGCCCGAAAATATTCATTCCGCCGGGATGGGCTGCAGTATCTTTAATTCCGATTCTCATCGTAATCGAATGGTGTTCGTTCAGATGTAAATCGTCAAAACAGACAGAGGAAATCCTGATACCGTCTATGTAGCTGCCGTTTTCTGTTACGCTCCAGTGTTTGAGAAGACCGTACTGGGAACCTTCCAGCTTCCACCACAACGGCGTATACTTGCCGCGCCTGTCACCGAAATCTCCGGGTGATGTCCACGTTCCTATATCAACACCGTTGAGCCACATCGTTATATCGGAAAGCCAAGAGGGGTTCGTTCCGGGGGTTTCGGACGAAAGTTCCATGCTCAGCTCAAGTTTTGAAAGTTTATTCTGGCTGGAAAGCGCGTTGTTCGGGAATTTATATTCAATAAATCCTGTCGTACACCATATAAGGCCTGCCGACATGCGGTTCGGATTAAGGAATGAATCGGGCATATCGAGAAAGCCGATGATTTTTTCGGTACTGCACAAACCGCACGGAGCTGTAACATGAAAATCAGTAAACAGACCAATCGGCATCTCCACTTCGACGGAATTATCCTCTTTCTTGTCTTCCGGAAACTGGACAAGGATTTCCCTGAAAGACGGGGCACATATTTTCTGATTTCCTTTTTTTGCCTTTACCGATTCGGAATCGACAAGCCCTGCTTCTTCAAGTTTTGCAATATGAGTTGCAACGGTCGACTGAGGCAGACTGAGTGCTGCACTTATTTCGTTGACGTTCAGCGCTTTTTTTCTGATAAGATCAAGAATCTGGATACGAGGCTCTGAGGCAAGTGCCTTAAGAATTTCTATATTTTCCAGAGGATTCACCATCAAAACTTTTTCTTCTTCACTCATCATTAACCTCTTATTCAGATATATATACTTAAAATGTGATATATATTATACTCTTGCTGTACTGTTTTTTCAAGCAGAAACAGTAAAAGTGAACTAGTATGGGCAAAAATTATTGACACACTGAATATTTACCTGTAGGATGAGTGTACGTTCACGCAATCATTTTTGATGGAAGTAGATATATATCATGTCTGTAAGCGAAATTGCAAAATTAGCAGGTGTCTCTATAGGAACGGTTGACAGAGTTCTTCACAACAGGGGCCGCGTATCAAAAGAAACATATGCAAAAATTCAGAAAATAATTGCAGAAACCGGTTATCAGCCGAATGCACTTGCGCGTCATCTTAAACTCAACTGCGAATACCGCATAGGAGTCCTTATTCCGGACATCACGGCGGAAAGCGGCTACTGGAAACAGCTGTACGACGGTATCTGCCGTACGGTGGAAAATGAGCTTAGCGCGTTTTCTTTCAGTACTGAACTATTCCAGTTTGTACGTCCGATACGGACATCATTTGCAGAACAATTTCAAAAAATGCTGGACTCGGACTGCTGTGCATATATTATTGCCCCTGTCATGCAGGAGGAAACTCTTTTTCTGCTCTGCGACAGCAACATAACTCATCCCTACTGCTTTATTGATTCGGCACTGCCCGGCCCGAATCCCGTCTGTACGGTTGCGCAGGATCCTTTCCGTGCAGGATATCTTGCAGGACGTATGACAGAACTGACTGCATTGAAATCAGGTATATTCGCAGTCATAAAGTCGGACACGGAAGCATATAACCAGAATGAACGCGCACGAGGATTCTGCGAATGGTTCAGGCAGAAAAAAAACGGATGCAAAGCCGTTCTTGTTCCCGGCACCAGTTCAAAAGAAGACGGTATTTCACAGGAAATAGACAGGCTCCTCAGGGACTATCCCGACACGGCCGGTATCTGCATGGTAAACGCTTCGACTCATATTGCGGCAAAACACCTGGAGGAACTGGGGCTGACAGACAGAATCGCTGTAACAGGTTTTGACCTTGTGGCCGAAAACTGTAAAATGCTGAAAAACGGCGCAATTGACTGCCTTATATCGCAAAAACCGGCGGAGCAGGGGCGGCTGGTAATGGTACAACTGTATAAAAAGCTTGTACTGGAAGAAAATTGTGAAACATCAATCAACATTCCGATTGATATTTATTTAAAAGAAAACATTGATTAGTAATGAATGCTAATTTTAACAGGAGAAATACTATGACGACACAGGAAATTGCAAAAGAAATCACATCCGGCAGGGCAATACTCGGTATTGAATTCGGATCAACAAGGATCAAAGCGGTACTGATAAATTCAAAGAACGAACCGGTTGCTCAGGGTGCTTTCGACTGGGAGAATTCCCTCACGGATGGCATATGGACCTATTCGCTCGATGAGATTCACCGCGGACTTGCAGCAAGCTATGCCGGAATGAAAAAAGATGTGCAGGAAAAATACGGCGTCAGGCTTACAAAGCTGCACGCAATGGGCGTAAGCGCAATGATGCACGGATATCTTGCATTCGACAAAGAAAACAACCTGCTCGTTCCTTTCCGGACATGGCGCAACACAATCACCGGCGAAGCATCCGCAAAACTGTCGGAGCTGTTTAACTACCCTATTCCCGAACGCTGGAGTATTTCACACCTGTACCAGGCTGTTCTCAAGAAAGAACCGCATGTCGGCAGCGTATCGTTCTTCACGACGCTTGCAGGATACGTGCACTGGCAGCTCACTGGGAAAAAAGTAATCGGCATCGGAGACGCGTCAGGCATGTTCCCGATAGATACTGCAACCAAAGATTACAATAAAAAAATGCTCGGACAGTTTTCGGCTCTTGTCGAAGACAGACACTACGGATGGAAAATCGAGAATCTGCTGCCGGAAGTACTTTCGGCAGGAATGAATGCGGGTACGCTCACAAAAGAAGGTGCCGCGCTTCTGGATGCTGAAAAAGACCTTGAGCCCGGAATTCCGCTATGCCCGCCGGAAGGTGACGCCGGAACAGGTATGGCCGCTACAAATTCTGTTGCAAAACGAACTGGCAACGTATCAGCAGGAACGTCGGTGTTCGCAATGGTCGTTCTGGAGAAGGAACTTTCAAAAGCGTACAACGGAAAAATCGACCTTGTAACGACCCCCGACGGCTCGCTTACCGCGATGGCACATGCAAACAACTGCACGGGCGAATACGACAAGTGGATTAAACTGTTCGGTGAAGCCGCATCCGCACTCGGTGCGCAGATGGACAAAGGTAAGCTATACGATACACTTCTGTACGCCGCACTTAAAGGCGACAAGGACTGCGGCGGACTTATTCCGTATAACTACATCTCCGGTGAATCGATGACAGGACTTAATTCAGGAAGGCCGCTCTTTGTCCGCACGCAGAACTGCAATTTCAACCTGGCGAACTTTATGCGTGCACAACTTTTTACATCGCTCGGTGCGCTCCGCACTGGTATGAATATTCTGTTCGATAAAGAAAACGTAAAACTTGATACACTTGTCTGCCAGGGCGGATTCTTCAAGACAGCAGACGTCGGTCTTAAAATAATGGCAGCAGCAATGCATACTCCGGTTGCCGCGCTCAGCACGGCAGGCGAAGGCGGCCCGTGGGGTATGGCAATACTTGCCTCATACATGGTAAACGGCAGAGGAAGGCAGCTCGAGCAGTACCTGAACGAAGACGTCTTTACATCAAGCGAATCAAAGACAGTTCAGCCTGATGCAGCAGACGTGGAAGGGTTCAATAAATTCTTCGCCCGGTATACAAAAGGCCTTGCGGTAGAAAAAGCGGCAATTGAAAACATCGATTAGATTAACGGAGGACTAGTATGGCAGGTATATATCAGACACTAAAAGAACAGGCATATGAAGCAAATATGCAGATCCCTGAGCAGCACCTTGCGCTGTATACATGGGGCAATGTTTCCGCATTTGATGCGTCTAAAGGCGTCTTTGCAATAAAACCGTCAGGCGTTCCCTATCCTGAACTTACGCCGGACAGTATGGTCATAGTAGACCTTGAAGGAAACGTCGTTGAAGGAACGCTCCGCCCGTCATCAGACACGCCGACACACGTCGTACTGTACCGCGAATTTGCCGTAAAAGGCGGCTGTAAAACAGGCGGCATTATCCACACACATTCGACAGCGGCAGTTTCCTGGGCACAGGCTGTGCGGCCGGTACCGCTTTTCGGAACGACCCATGCCGATCACATTCAGACAGCAATTCCATGCACTCCGTATCTGTCAAAGGAAGCCGTCGAGCGCGATTACGAAAAAGAAACGGGAGACCTTATCGTCGCCCATTTTAAGGAACACGGACTTAATCCCGCAGAAGTAAACATGGTGCTTGTCGGCGGGCACGGTCCTTTCGCATGGGGAACGGATGCGGCAAAAGCCGTATACAACGGAGCTGTCCTCGAAGAAATATGCAGAATGGCGCTTAATACAGTGCTGATAAATCCGGGAGCGATGCCCCTTCCCGACTATATAGTGAACAAGCACTATCAGCGGAAACACGGTCCTAACGCTTACTACGGACAAAAAAGGTAAACGCACGTTTATTATGCATTAGATTTCTGAAAACTAAATTATTGTCGTGCATTTGTAAAAGAGAATGCTCCCGCAGAAAATAATCCGCTTAAGCTCCAACTTCGCTCCGCTCAGGGTCGCACGCGGGCTTATTTTCTGCTCCGCATTTCCTTTTACGCATGGTATACAGAATATTTTTCCCAAAGGGCATGTAATAATAGACTCCATTAAGAGAACAAAAAAACGGAGTTCAGGGGTGTCCCCGGTCATACAGGGAAAAGTAAATGATTTGGAGAGAGAGCACGGACAAAGCTGGTGCGTATGTCCTTGCTCTCTCTCCAAATAAACGTACGACGAAACAAGAAATCCCCGCCATGGATGGCGGCTTATGCAAGCGGGAATCCCGGCGAGCTCGTTGCGCGAGCCGGGGCAATTCCCGGTAAGCAGGATTTGCATGGATGCAAATCCTACGTTTATTTGGACACTAATGCCGGCGATACGGCGCCGGCTGTTTCGTCTATTGTAACGAGTGCCCACTGGCCGTCTTCAAGGAAACCGGGCAGATTATATTCGATAAAACCGAAATCAGTATAGTTGTACATGTGCGTATGTCCGTCAAACAGAATCTTCACGTTGTTGCTCTCTAAATATGAAATCAGAAGATTGCGCTCGGTTGTATCCTGCAGGCAGTAATAAAAATATCCCTGCGCATATACCGGATAATGCATGCATACAACTTTCGGCGCACCGTCATTCTGGATGGCAGACACAAACGTATTGAACTGATGCGAACCAAGCGTTCCGCTTCCTGTGTCAAGAAAATACCAGCTGAAATTATTCGTTTTAAAATGATAGAACGATGTTTCCGGATACACAATCTGTTTCCAGTTTTTCCATCCGTTATTATACAAGTCGTGATTTCCAAGTACTGTATATACCTGTATACCATATCCGCGGATTTTATCGCAGAATGAGTCATAATCTTTCATCTCTCCTTCGTACCCGTGTTCCGCTATGTCTCCAAGACAAATAACGAACTTCGGAATTTGTCCCTCAGAGTTTAAATTTTCGAGCCATGACAGGAAAGCCGCATCTACGCTGCGTTCTTTGTCCGCCCCGAAGTGAACATCGGTGATGACAGCAACAGTATACGATACACTGTTTCCGACTGTTGAAGGTGCTGCGAGTTCAGTAAGATTTTCCGCACGGGTACGAACCGTATCGTCGCGTCCGAAAAAATTATGCAGGCCATAGCTGGCCAAAACGCATGACGAAAACAGCAGCAGCAGCACTGCACCGAAAATTATAATTATACCCCGCATCAGAATACCCACTTTGTAAATAAACGGATTTCACAGTTGTTAAAACAGGAAGACAGCGTCATCATATCGATATACTGAATATTAAATTCAGCACCAACAATCAGTCCGTATTTGAACCGCCAGTCAAATCCAGTCATAAAATCAGGGGCGAAGAAAAGATAATACTGATATACTGAATAGGAACTGATGCAGAAGTAAAAATCGAGATGGTTAAGGATAAACCACTTCCATGTTGACCTTACGGCCAGACTCCTGTTCGTAAGCCACGGAATATATTTTTCCACTGCATAAATTCTGGTCCATTTATAAAAATAATCGACATCTGTCGTCAGGGAGAAGTCTCTGTCGCTGTATCTGAAAAAAACACCCGGAAGAATATCCTGTTCAAAAAACATATCGTTGTATGAAAGAAAATGATATGTTACTCCTGCTCCGACGTTCAATCTGTTCCAGAAAAGCGGCCAGTATGCAGTACTGGCCGTAAAATCGACAGTATTCAGCGAAAAACGCATTCCCGATTCCGCAAACAGCTGAGGCATTTCAAATTTATACGAAAAAAAACAGGAAGGCACAAGAACGCTTTTACCATCGACATACGGGGAAAAACCTGTATTCGTATCCATCATGATTCCGCCGGACAACGTATGCTGAACCTCCGGCGTAAACAAAACTATACGGGCAGAGCACAACGCACTGCCTGTCAGAAAGACAAAAACAAAAATAATTTTTCTCACTGCACTCTCCCCTTTTTTTATTTTACATTATCTGCCTGCATCACGGAACTGCCCCGCGATATAACCTGCATCTTTCGTCCGTACAAGGGCTCCGCTTTCAAGCGGATACTGTATGTACAGCACACACGGGTGGCCGTCAAATGCCCACTTCCTCATCGTTCCGGTTTCCGGATCAATCAGCTGCCACGTCCCCGGTTCCACCGCCTGCACGGCCCTGTCAGGAGTAATAATTTCAAGCAGCTGCGAAATGTCCGTCTTGTTAAGAGGCGTAAAATCATACATATACCATCCGTTTTGCTGCTGCGACGCGACAGGTACTTTTTCCGGATGTTCACGTAAATCGCGATCCCGGGCTGTTTTCGCCTCAGGGCATAAAGAATCAAAATTTTTATTAAATTCCCTGACGCTTTCCGCACCTCTTTCAAATATCACCGTCTGCCCTGCCGCCGGAATTTCCGCACCTATTTCGGCGGCAAGCAGATACGGACTGTCGGAAGCACCTGACGTTGTTTTGTCGGCATCGCGGCGGCTGTAATAAAATCCGGTAGTCGACTCCCTGTGTGCGACATTGTCAAGTTCGGCAATAAACGGAGAAGCTTCCTCTTCCGTAATCTTTCCGTCAAGGGCATCAAGAGCTTTGCGGTATGCCCGCGTGACAAGCGCAACATAGTACACGCTTTTCATACGCCCTTCTATTTTCAGAGAGTCGACGCCCGCAGTTTTCATGTCCGCAAGATGATGAATCATATTGATATCTTTACTTGAAAGCACTGCAGTAAAATCATCACCCTCATACACAGGAAAATATTCTCCGGGCCTTTTTCCTTCTTCAAGTGAAAGATAACCTGATTCCGCCAGTTCTTTTGCATTCCGGGCGACAACGCTGTAATCCCAGCGGCACGTATGAGAACAGAATCCGCTTTGCGCGCTCCGCCCCGTAAGATATGCGCTCAAAAGGCAGCGTCCGGCGTATGCAATGCACATGGCACCGTGGCAGAACGCCTCCAGTTCCATATCCGGCACTGCATCCTTTATCTGCCTGATTTCGTCAAGTGATACTTCCCGTCCGAGCACGACGCGCTTAAAACCGAGGGCTTTATACATCCTGGCCGCTTCATAATTTATGCAGCTTGCCTGCGTGCTCACGTGAAGTGCGGCATCGGGAAATTCTTTCTGAAGCAGTGGGACAATCCCAATATCCTGCACGATGAATGCATCAATCGGATACTGCCTGAAATAATCAATATTATTTTTGAATGCTTCTATGTCGTCGTTGTGAAAAGAAATATTAAGCGCACAGTGCAGTTTCCGTCCAGGAAACCGCTGTTTCAGCTCTATGACTTTTTTGTATTCCTCATCATAAAAGTTATCCGCTTTTACTCGAAGCGAAAATTTTTTGAGGCCGATATAAGCTGCATCCGCGCCGTACGCATATGCATAATATAATTTTTCTACATTGCCGGCAGGTGAAAGAAGTTCCATAGTTTTTATGTATCAGGCGTCTGATTTTATACTTTCTTCAAGACGCGGTTTGTTGTCAATGCATACCTGCGAAGGCCGTCCGCCCGTTTCAGAAACAATCTTTCCAAGCTTTTCTATTGCAAGATGTGTTTCCCATAAATAATCATCCGCAAACTGAAACAGATGCATCATGCCGGGCCATACATCAAGCGTACATTCCACCCCGGCGGATTCCATAAGCAGTTTGAATTTCTGCGCGTCACCGAGGAGTATTTCTTTTTCACCCATCTGAATGTACACCGGCGGAAAACCGGCCAGCAATTCCTTCTCCGACTTCAGGGGAGACACAAGCGGATTACCGAGATTGGAAGCATACGTATATACCAGACCGCTGTGATGCAGCGAATCTCCCCACATAACTTCATCGTACATTTTTTTCCCGTCAAAAAGAGGAGAGTCCGTCGACATGTCCAGCCACGGAGAAAGGAGGATGACATGTGAAATGCATGCGCGGTAGCGTTCTCTCAGATTGAACAGTAAAGCCATTGCGATGGACGCGCCGGAACCGTCAGCGGCAATAATAATTTCCGGCATTGCGGGTTTCTCTGCCGTATTTGAATCAAGCGCACATGCTACCTGCTCCTCTGTAAAAAGAGCGCGGAACACAGCCTGCATATCTTCAATTGCTGCAGGAAACGGATGAGCAGGCGCAAGCCTGAACTCAGGCACAACAATGCGGCTGTACGATTTGTTTGCAAGGCGCGCGCAAAATCCGCGCCATGAAGCCCGCGATCCTCCGACAAATGAACCGCCGTGAATATACATCATGACGCGCCGGGACGCATAAATTTCAGGTGCCAGAACGTCACACACGACACCGCCATAATTATGCTCTGAACATTCCACATGATTAGGCAGAATGGGGCAGGCAAACGTTTCTTCTATTTTGTTTCTAAAAGAATTTATTTCAGATTTCGGAGTATACACAAGAAGCCTGAGCCTTTTTACAGCTGCCCTCCGGTCAAAAGACATACTCATAATCTGCAGTATAGCAGAAAAACAGCTCTTCTGCTATACTATTCTTGAATATGCCTATAAAAATACAATCGGATCTGCCGGCGTGCAGCATCCTTGAACATGAAAATGTCTTCGTTATGACAGACAAACGGGCTATGGCGCAGGATATCCGTCCGCTTAAGATTGCCATAGTAAACCTTATGCCCACAAAAGAAACGACGGAAACCCAGATGCTGCGGCTTCTGGCAAATACGCCGCTTCAGGTGGAAATATCGCTTATCCGCATGGAAAATCATATATACAAACACACAGGCGAACAGTACCTTGAAAAATTCTATATTACATCAAGCGAACTCATAAAGCAGAAATTTGACGGCATGATCGTCACCGGCGCGCCTGTCGAACAGATTCCGTTCGAGCAGGTCGACTACTGGAATGAACTGTGCGGTATTATGGATTATGCAAAGCAGAACGTATTTTCCACTCTGTACGTATGCTGGGGGTCTTTTGCAGGACTGTATCATCTGTACGGCATTCCAAAATATCCGACAGATAAAAAACTGTTTGGTATATTCATGAACAGGCGTCTTACTAATGCAGACCCGCTGCTGCGCGGATTCGACGATGAATTTCCCATTCCGCAGTCACGCCACACGACGATTCTCTTTGAAGATGTCATGAAGCATCCTGAACTTACTGTGCTGGGCGCATCGGAAGAAGCAGGGGCGACGCTCATAAAGTCAAAGGACAACCGGGAAATATTTATGACAGGTCATCTTGAATATGACACGGATACGCTCTCGGATGAATACTGGCGCGACAAAAGAAAAAGTCTCCCGATCGAGATTCCGCAGCATTACTTTCCGAACGATGATCCGACAAAACCGCCGCTTTCCACATGGCGGAGTACGGCACATCTTTTCTATTCAAACTGGCTCAACTACTACGTGTATCAGGAGACTCCGTTTAACTTTGTATAACGGAAAAAAATCAAACAAAAAAGGCTGCCTTCGTGTAAGGGCAGCCTTTTTCATCAAATCACAAAAATATGATCAGTCTTTTGCACGCTCGACGAATGAACCGTCCCGTGTATCAATAACAATTCTTTCGCCCGAATCAATAAAAAGCGGAACGTTCACTTCAATTCCTGTATCAATAGTTGCAGGTTTCGTTGTTTTACCGCTCGTGTTGCCTTTTACACCGGGTTCACAGTATGTAATTTTGCGTGTTACGTTTACCGGAATTTTTACGCCTACCGGTTTTTCGTTGTAAAATGTGATAGTAATATCGACATCGTCGTCAGGGGAAATATAACCGGCATTGTCTCCGAGATCATCTTTTGACATCTCAAGCTGTTCGAATGTTTCCTGATCCATGAATACGTATGTATCGCCGTCGATGTAAGAAAGTTTCATTGTCTTCTCATCGAGGTCGACTTCATTAAATTTTTCGCCTGCATCGAGACCGACATCCTGTGTCTGACCGGTAACGACGTTTTTTACACGAAGGCGAGTAACCATTCCAGCGCGGCCGGATTTCTGTCCAAGCATGCGCTGTACCACAAGCGGTTGATTCTCATACATGAATGCTGCACCGACTTTGATTTCTGATGTTGTTAACATTATATCTACCCCTAAACAAAAAAAGGACTAAAGAATACACATAGTATAGTAAAAACGCATGGTTATATCAATCCTTCTATATATTGCAGTAAACGTGCAGTAAAGTCTCCGTTACTTCTTAAATCCGACGCAAACGACGAAAAACTGTGTCTCAGAACAGCAGTATGTTCCAGAAGTCCGTACAGCACTGAATCACATGAGCCGGACTGCCCCGGCGTCATTGTCGTATTATACGAAAGCCAGTATTTTTCAAGCAGCGCTGCATCTTCCGGGGAAAAATATGGTTTCATGCGTTCCAGCAGAGCCTGAACTTTTACCTGCTGATACTCGCCATCCTGCGGATATGCGTGCCAGACAAACGGGATGCCTGCAAGACATGCGCGGGAAAGAGAATCTTCTCCGCGTACGAATAGAAATGACATTGAGCACAACAGATCGTCCCAGTCAGTCTGGGAAAGAAACGGCAGTTCAGTTACGGAAAACGGTTTCCCCGCTTCATCCCATGCATCCATAAACGATGCCTTTCCGCGGCCGTCTGCTGCAAACACCTGCAGACGGAATGAGGCATCATCAGTACGGCGTTCTTTCTCAAAACATGACAGCGTATGCACAACGGACGTAAAATCCCGCTCGTAACTGAACATCAGCACCCGGAAAGCCTGCGGCGGGCCGGAAAGCAATCCCTTCACGGTACTGCCTGCATGTTCAGATGCATAAAATGACGGTGTGGGGGATGCAAAAGAACCGTCAAGCACAAGCCCTCCCGTCTGATGAGTAAACCCGGGCATAAAGTTCACCTTCCTCACTGCCGCCGAACGAGTCAAAGACGCCAGACAATGAAAATCATCAGCATACTGTTCTGCCGTAAGGTAATCTATATTTATCACCTGGACTGCCTCACTGCATGTAGTCGTAAAAAGAAGTGTTTCAAGCCATGCAGGATACCCGCACTGGAAACATTCAAGAATAGTCCGCGGCTGTTCTGAGGAAAAAGAGCTCGTACACACATCGACAGCATTCCAGTCGTACACGATCCAGCCGTTGTACTGCTGTACAGGCGCATAAACAGCAAGTCCCGGAGCAAGAGACGCAAACGATGCAAGATTGTCAGTTACAATACGCAGTTTAAGTTCCGGCTCAAGTGCAGTAAGTGCCCTGGCAAGACGGTACACGAAGCCTATATCGCCGTAATTGTCGACAACTTTACACAGAAGTGTAATATCGGAAGAAAAAGCCATGAAAAGAGTGTACACAGAGGCAATTACGGAGTCAAGAAACGATATATGCAACATTTTTTCTTCTATATTGTAAAATATCATGCATTTACTCTATCAATTAATCTGCTATCGTGATAGACTTTGAGACAGTACAGGAAGGATATTTCACTTTTGTATCTAATCAGTATATGTACGCTGATTAATCTTTAGAAGCTCATAGAAGCGAGCAGGAAAACATGGGAAAAAAAATTTATGTAGGTAATCTGTCCTACAACACAAACGACACAACAATTCGTTCATTATTCGAGCCATTTGGCACGGTAGTATCAGCAAGCGTAATTACCGACAGATACAGTGGATCATCAAAAGGTTTTGGTTTTGTAGAAATGGAATCAGCAGAAGCTGCTGGAAGCGCAATCGCATCTCTCGACGGAACTGATGTTGATGGACGCAATATCAAAGTAAACGAAGCAATCGACAAGCCCGCACGGCATGGAAATAACCGCTACTAGACATTAAAAAAATAAATCCCCATAATTCCCAGGGGAGAGGGGGATTTATTTATATGATTACCTGGTATTCCATCGATACGGCTGGAAAACTTTTTCCATCCGTATCAAGTAATAACAATTCTTCTTTTTTCCGCATAGCTGCGGTTCTGAAAGAACCGATAAATCAAGATATTTTCCAGGAAACAATAGACAGGGTGCGTCCCCGTTTCTCATTTTTTTTCGTCCGGCTGAGAAGAGGTACGTTCTGGAATTATCTGGAAGAAAATAACGAACCGTTTCTTGTACAGCAGGAAACCGACTGCCCCTGCACCGCATCCCAGTTCGGACGCCACGATTCACACCTGATACGCTTTCTCTATTTCGGAAACAGGCTTTCCATAGAACTTTTTCATTCAATTACAGATGGAAGGGGCGCAATAGAGTTTATGAAAGCAGTGCTGTTCACCTATTCTGTCATTGCAGCAGAAAGAAACTGTGATAAAGTTTTACCTGTCCCTGAGGAAAAAATAGTAAACATACAGAGTACACCGGTAATTGATGATTACGAGAACAGTTTCCTGCGTTTTGCAAAAATCAATAAAAAAGGGTCAAAACTCGAAATACGCAAGTTCCCACCGGCTTCGTATCATATAGAAGGCACTCCTGCTGCGCAGAAGTGCGTCGGCGTTATTACCGGACTTATTTCCTCAGAACAGTTAAACCGGTATGCAAAATCACTCGGTACTACAGTTACCGGCTATCTTGCATCCCTGCTCATATACAGCATCTACAGTGCACGCATAAAGTTCAGCACGGAAAAAAAACCTGTCGTCGTCTCCGTGCCTGTAAACCTCCGCAGACGTTTTCCGTCAGTTACATTCAGAAATTTTTTTGCCGTCGTCAATATATCTTTTTCGTTCAGCACTATAGAATCGGAAAATTCAGCTCCGCTGTTTGATACAATACTGGAAAGTGTTTCACAGCAGCTTGAACATCTGACCAGAAAAGAAAACCTGCAGCGTGAAATCGATAAGAATATTTTTTTTGATAAAAACCGTATAGGACGCTGGGTTCCGTTGAGAATAAAGCACTTATTCGTACGGCTGGGCTTCAATTTATTCGGCGAAGTAAGAAGGACTATCACGCTGTCAAATATGGGCGAGATAGACCTTCCGTCGGGAACGGCACAACTCGTTGACCATGGAGAGGCTTTGCTGTATCCGAGCTTAAAATGCCCGCTTAACTGCGCTGTTATCACAGTCAACGACAGTATGTCAATCTCATTTACAAAAGCAATAGAAGAAACTGATGTTATCAGGAGCTTTTTCCTGCTGCTCAAACAGCAGACAAATCTGCAGTTACAGGTTTATTCAAACATCAGCAGGGAGAAAGTATGATTTGTCCTTCATGCGGCATTGAGATACTTACCGGAAAAAGTTTCTGCCCGTTATGCGGCATGCATATAAAACATCTGTCTGAAGATTCAGCTGAACTCAGGGAAAGAGCCACTGCCTGCAGGTATCCTGAATATAAAGAAAAAAAACCTGATACGGTAAAGACAGCAGTCTTTTTTTCAACGTGCGTAGTAAGCATCGTCAGCCTTTTTATAAATTATCTGACTTTCGCGCAGAATCACTTCCTGTGGTCGCTGCTTGTCATAAGCGCAGTCTTCTTCATATATAAGACAATATTTATCTGGACATCCCGGGTATATTATATCGGTGCAAAATTATTTACACAGTTCTTCTGGTCTGCCCAGCTCATGATTGTCATAGATGTACTTACAGGTTTGTCCTTCTGGTCTTTTTCGCTTGTCATTCCCTGGTTTTCTGTCGGAATAACGACAATACTGACAGTCCTTGCGGCATGCAACCACAAAAACTATGAAGAATACACGGGATATATGACTGCAGCTTTTTTCCTGTCGGTCGTCCTGTTCATTATCAGTCTCTTTCCATTCATAAGAACAAAGTGGCCGTCATGGGCTGCAATGCTGTATGCAATTCTGACGGTCTTCGCGCTATTTCTCTTCTCAAGAAGACAGCTCAAGGAAGAATTAAAAAAGAGGTTTCTGCTCTAAACTGCTCAGGACTTCGGAACATTTTTCCGCACTTTATTCGTTAAGAACAGAGCCGGCAGGATACTCACAAGCATAAAGAAAAGGCTTGTAACAAATCCTGCATGGTAAGCGGCGGTAATGCCTGCAATTCCGGTTTTTGCTCCGGTCTTCAGTACACTCCCTACTACCGTTCCGAGTATGGCAGAGCCGAAAGCAGCTCCGATATTCTGAATCGTCCTGGTAGCCACACTTGCCGCAGCAATCTGGCCCTTTTCAAGTCCGACAAATGAATCGCTCATTACAGGAATTGTAAAACCACCAAGACCCATACCCCGTATGAGCAGAACAAACCATATAACCCACTGGCTGGTTTCCGCATTAAAGAACACAAACGGCAAAGTCCCTGCAAGTACTACAATAACGGAAGGAAGCGTGACAAATCTGGCACCGATTCTGTCTGTCAGTTTTCCGACCTGGGATCGTGTTATAAGCATTCCCACACCCTGCGGTATAAGCCAGAGGGCTGATATGGTGACACTCAGTCCGTGTACGTTTTGGAAAAAAAGAGGAAAAAGGAGCAGCGGCCCGTTGGTTGCAAATCCTGCGAGAAAAAGCAGAATGAACGACGCGCTGAAGTTTTTTGATCTGAACAGAACTAAAGGAATCAGTGCCTGATTCTTCTTTTTCAGAGCATAAAAAATATATACCAGAAGCGAAAGCGCCGCTGCCGCAAATGAACAAATGGCAATTGTCTGCCCTTGTACTTTCTTTATCTCAACAACGCCGAAAACGGACATTGCAGATATCAGGGCAAGCAGCAGAATCCCGAACCAGTCAAGTTTTGAAGATGTATCGGCAGCTTCAAAATGAGGCAGTTTCCACTGCATCAGGATTAATGCAATTGCCCCTATAGGCAGATTCACAAAAAACAACCAGTGCCAGTTTAAATACTGGAGAATCAGGCCGCCTATAATCGGGCCTATAATCGGGACAAAAACAATCGGAACTGAAACGATTGATATAAGGCTCCCGATGTTCTCACTACCTGCTATCTGTGCAATCATAGTGGTCAGTGTCGGAAGCATGAGTCCGGAAGCCAGTCCCTGAAAGATACGGAATACAATCAGGCTCGGCATGTTCCATGAAAGCCCCGAAAGCAGGGAACCCGTCAGAAAAAGCAGCAGACTTCCCATCATCACTTTTTTGCCGTCACACTTTTTCATAAGCCATCCTGAGAACGGTACGGCGATTCCCAAAGCAAGGACATAGCACGTAATCACCCATTGAGTAGTAGTCAGCGTACTCGAAAACTGTTTTACAAGATCGTTTACCGCTATATTGACGATTGTGGAGTCAAGCATTGCCGGCAGTACTGCAAGTACCAGAATCAGGGAGATAGTCTTAATCTCACCCGGTGATTTTTCTTTTTCCATCGTTAAGCCCCCAATAAGATACATATCGTATCTTATTGGGACTACTATATATTTTCCTAAAATAAAGTGCAACATGTATCTTATATTTTTTTCAAGCTGATGCTATACTGATCCGGTAAGGAAACACAGACAAAGGAGATACATTTTATGCAGGAAACAGGTGTCAATACACGGAAACGCGGTGATACGCTGACGGAAAGCATATATGATGCATTCATAAAGCTTGTAAAAGAAACCGGCTACTCAAATTCTTCTTTACAGCAGATTGCAAAGGAAGCAAAAACCAGCCGCAGCGTGTTGTACCGCAGATGGACGACAAGGTTCGATTTACTTATAGATATAGTGGACGAGAAATCGGAAAAGGCCCTTGGCGGACAATTGATCGACAAAATTGAAGATACAGGAACTTTGCGGGGAGACTTATTAATACTGCTTACACTTTATCAGCGTATATACACAGAAATCGGCCCGGAGCTTCTGAATGCGTTTCTATTTGAAATAGGACAGGACAGTAAAAAAATTGCAGAGGAAAAGACAGACGTCAAAACGAAGAATCTCCTGGTCATGAAGAAGCTGTTGAATAATGCAAAATCAAGAGGTGAGAACATAAAGGAGGTCAGCGATATTACGTTGTTCCTCCCTTTTAACCTGCTCCGTATGGAAAACATCATATACAGAAACACCGTAGATGAAAACCGTCTCGTATTACTTGTCGATGAAATACTGCTGCCGGTTTTCACCGCATGACATTATTGTACTTTTCCCAGCCCCTGATAAGTCGTAACATGCTCCTTCCAGACAAAACTGTATTTTTTAAGCAAATCTTTCGGCTCTGCAGGTTTTCGTCCGGTGAGCTTTTCCACTGTATCGGTTTCCACAGCCATCAGTCCGTCACGGATACCTGATTCGTTTGTTACCATATCGTTAGCGCACCACGGAACAGGAGACTTTGAATAATTTCCGCGTGATGTCCGTGGAATATAAATTGAATCGAGATAATCGTAATAATCGTTTTCTTTTAACGTAATATACGTATAATCGATTCCTGAAATTTCACGAATCATATTGCATATCTCATGTTCGCTGATCAGCCGGCCTGTCACATCGTAGTCCCTGTTGTTATCCCCCTTCCCAAGGAGCAGCGCAGCAGCTACACGACCGCTGTCGTCTTTCGGAATAAACGTTGCTTTTCCCTCACCGGCTGCCGTCACCCATCTGTTGTTGTCCAGATTCGCCATCATTACGGAATTAAGCAGATAATTTTCCAAGTACAGATTATTCCGCATAATGTTGTATGCAACTCCTGACTCCTTCAGATATTTCTCTGTCGCAGTATGATCGGGCAAAACATACTGATAATATCCCTTCCTGTTTGCCCCGAAAAAAGATGTATATGTTATGTGTTTTACACCTGCACTGATGGCTGCATCTATGACATTCTTATGCTGCTGAACCCGTAAAGGTCCGATGAAAACACCGGATACCATATACAACCTGTCACCGCCCGTGAAAGCCTGTATCATTTGCTCTTTATTGTCATAATTGGCTTCCCTTACTGTTACGCCCTTTTCTTTCCATGATTCAGCCTTTTCCGCATTCAGACGTTTCATATCAGGACAAGTAAATAGTAATTCATCCCCGGAAACTTCCTGCAGCATATTCGCTGCAACTCTGCCGCCAAGCTGACCATCCACGCCAGTAACAACATAACGCATTGTACACCTCCACTAAAAACTGTTCATACCGTGAATTGCCGCTGATTCCGAACAGAAACAAGCAGGCAATCGTTTTTCCTTTCCGAAAATAATTCCGCGTCAGGAAAATTCTTATATAACTATATAAAATCCGCGGGTGAAAGTAAAATCAGAATATGTTATACTCGATAAAAGATTATTATAAACGGGGCCGCGTATGTTTCTGAAGCAACTGAACTGTTTTGTCAATCTGGCTGAAACGCTGAACTATTCAAGAACTGCCCAACTGCTTTACATCACACAGCCGGGAGTAACGCACGAAATCAATACGCTGGAAGATGAGCTTGGACTTAAGCTGTTCATCAGAACAAAAAGAAAAGTGGAACTGACGACTGCCGGTTTTTCATTATATAAAGATATGAAAGACATTCTTACCAGGGTAAACATTGCAGTCGCAAAGGCAAAACAGTATTCGTGTGATTATGAATCGAACATTTCCATCGGTTACGACGGAAATACGGAAGTAAAACATCTTCCTGATATATTGAAAACATTTACAAAAGATTTCCCAAACGTGCACCTGTACCTGAAAACCGCGGATTCGATGGAAAAAAGAACATTATTTTCCAATTATAATCTTGATATTATTTTTACCGTGAAAGAATTGATAGAAAACATTCCGCAGACAGACTATATGGAACTTTTCACAGCCGAATTTGTCTGCGTCGTACCAAAGAATCATTCTCTGGCGGCAAAGGCAATAATCAGAAACCCGGATCTTGCCAATGAATCCCTGATTTTTCTGGATCCGCTGAGATGCCCCGCGGAAATGGGACGCATTCAAAGAGACCTCCAGGAACAGTGCCCGGTTTCAGGACTCTATTTCAGCGACAGTGCGCAAATCAGTTACACAATGATAAAAGGACAACTGGGAATAGCAGTAATGCCCGATTTTGTCTGCCCGGAAGATGCAGGACTTGTACGCATACCGTTCGAAACTCACGAATCACTATCATATGGAATCGCCTGGCACAGAAACGGGATCAGAAAAGAAATCTGCGGATTTCTGGAAGCAGCAAAAAAACAATATCAGGTCAACTGATTCCGGAATGGCAGTACGAAGACGGTTTCCGCAGCTGTCTTACCGGAAGCGGCATTATTGTATAAAACACCTTTTTCGTGTACCGTTCCTGCATAACAGGTATATATGAAAAAACAGATTATTATCATCAATTATCCGCTGAATATTACTCCCGACCGTACAATGCTGCAGAACTGCGCACCGGAAGCAGAATTTATATACGGCAAAGACGTGCAGAACTTGCCGGCCGGCCGATTTGAAGAAGCCGATGCCTTAATCGGCGATCCTCCTGCACAGGTTAATCTGATGCAGATAAAAAACTTAAAATGGTTCCAGCTTTTGAGCGCCGGTGCTGACCAGTATACGAAACCAGACGTCCTGCCGGAGCAGACCGTTCTTACCTGCGCGTCGGGTGCATACGGAAAGGCTATGGGCGAATACATGATCTGTGCGGTGCTGAGCCTCATGCTCGATTTTCCCCGGTACAGGGACAACCAGCGGAATCATCTGTGGGAAAAGGGAGGACAAATCCGGCATATAGCAGGTACGACGGCGCTTGTCGTGGGACTTGGCGATATCGGAAGCGAATTTGCCGCACGGTACAAGGCGCTCGGCGGATATGTTATAGGAATAAAACGCACGAAAACGGCACAAAAACAGGACTGTGCAGACGAACTGTATGCGACGGAAGAGCTCGACAAACACATCCCTCGCGCAGACGTCGTCGCACTGAGCCTGCCGTCTACGAAGGAAACGGTGCATCTGTTCAGCGCGGAAAGGATCGGACTCATGAAACGGGATGCCCTCTTCATCAATGTAGGCAGGGGAACGGCCGCAGATACTGATGCACTTTCGGACGCTCTGTACACGGGAAAAATCGGAGGGGCTGCGCTCGATGTGACTGACCCGGAACCGCTTCCACCCGCCCATCCGCTCTGGGACGCGCCGAACACGATAATTACGCCGCATGTATCAGGCGGCTGGGAAATACCGGAAAATACGGAGCGCGTGCTCGGCATTGTCTACGACAACCTGCGGCGTTTTGCAGACGGACAGCAGCTCTGCAATATTGTAGACCGCACAACGGGATACCGCACGCGCTGATGCAGGTCTGTATGCAGCGCTAGTATACGTACAATCTGTAGAACTGCCTGATATGCTTTTCCAGGCTGTCCAGTGATTTCTGCTCGCGGGCAGGATCGGCATAGCAAAGTGAAACCAGCATATAAATCGGTGCATAGAATTGTACCGCCGTTGCTTCAGGATCGTCAGTATGCACATACCCTGCTTCTGCAAGGAGCTTAAATAAAATATTCTGATAATTAATCATGCTGTCTACATATTCATGCATATACAGCTGAACAAATTTTTCGTTTTTATACTGTTCAAGCGTAAACATCTTCAGGAACCGGGACGTATATGAATCATGAAAAAAGAAGTTGAAAAAACTTATACCGACAGCTACCAGCTCATCCTCCGACATGTTCTCATAACGGGAAACATCTTTCGATAATACATCAGTCTCGTGCAGATGCATGGATTTCCCCAGTTCGTCATACCGGGTTTTCATTATATCAAGCAATGCCGTGAAAATCTCCTGTTTGCTGGCAAAGTGTTTGTACAGCGACGGAGCTTTTATGCCGACCGCATCCGCTATCTGTACAACGCTTGTCGCATCATATCCCTGCCCGGAAAAAAGGGTCAGTGCACAGTCAAGTATTTTTTCCCTGGTTGAAGGACTTCCCTTCTCTGCCATCAGGCATCCTCCTGCATAACGGCGGAAGCAAGCGCCCGTACCTGCTCTTCCTGCTCAAACAGTGCACATCCGCCGCTGTGTTCCGTTCCGGTAAGATGATGTTCACGGAGTGCGGAAAAGAGCGGGGAGTTCAGAACTTCTTTGAGAGATGATTCTGCAACGTTGCAGTCTGAATGGGGAGAGAACGGACACGGTTCCGCTCCGCCGTACGGATTAATATGGAAAAAAGCGCGGCCTCCTGCTAGACAGCCGCCGAGATATTTTTCGTCACCGGGAAAGGCGAGCAGCACCATATCCTTATACCGCTTCCGGAGGACGTCTTGCCGCTCTTCAAGCAGCGTCCTTTCCTTTTCGCCGGGAGCAAGTTTTTCAGTACCGGGAACGGCAGGAACATATTCTATGAAGAAAACAACCCGGGCACCGTTTTTATAGAGACTGTCCGTAAAATCCGCAGAAGTGACTTCGTCTATGTTTTCCGTCGTCAGGGTAACCGATGCGCCCCAGAGGATGCCGCGCCGGTGAAGCCTTTCTGCTGCTGCAGACAGTTTGTCGTACGTTCCGTTTCCCCTCCTGCCGTCGGTATGTTCCCTGTCGCCTTCAATACTCATAACCGGAACAATATTCCGGTGTGCATTGAAAAACCTGCAGTATTCATCGTCTATCATTGTCCCGTTCGTAAAAACCGGAAAAACAATACGCCGGTATGACGCTGCTTTTTCAATAACATCGCGCCGCATAAGCGGTTCACCGCCTGCCAGCAGGCAGAATGAAACGCCCATATCCTGCGCCTGTGAAAAAACAGATCCCCATTGTCCGGCTGTAAGCAGTTTCTTTTCCGTCTCCCCGCATAAACCGTTTGCCCTCGCATAGCAGCCTTTGCAAAAAAGATTGCAGGAATTTGTAATACTTGCAATGAGAAAAGAAGGAATATGCTCACCCTGCTCCTCGGAAGCAGAACGGAGTCCTGCAGCGTTGCCGACGAAGCGTCTGAAGGCAAGCAGAAATAATTTCTCCCTCATATTTGAAGAACCGACATTCACGGCAAGATTTCTGACTGCTGCGTTCATATATTCAGTCAGCTCGTTTTGTTCCATAAAAATAAATCTCCTTATCAAAAGGCCCGTCGGAACGGACACTTATTGCAAGGCTAACGAACATTAGCTTTGCAATAGTATAATATCCACCGGCAATCTGCGTGTCAAGGAAATGCTTGTACTCTTCCCGTGTATCAGGTAGACTATGTTTTCAGGTACATTTATTATGACCAGTACTTCAGGAAACAAAATTATTGTCGTGTATTTGTAAAAGTGAATGCTCCTGCAGAAAATAATCCGCTTAAGCTCCAACTTCGCTTCGCTCAGGGTCGCACGCGGGCTTATTTTCTGCTCCGCATCCTCTTTTACACACGGTATGCAGAATATTTTTTCCCCGAACGGCATGTATGATAGACAACGTTTAGAAAAATCAAAAGACGGGGTACAGGGGATTCCCCTGGTCATGCTGAAAAAAGTAAGTGGTTTGGAGAGAGCGCACGGATAAAGCAGGTGCATATGTCCGTGCGCTTTGAAAGTAGAGGTTTTCTCTCTCCAAATAAACGTACCTTTCACTGCAAAGAATGAATAAAGAAAACGAAAAAATCGAAAATCTGAAATTTTCATATTCGCGGCAAATAATAACATTTCCGAAAGGATTTCCCATTTTCTTATTCGACTATCAGGTATCGAAAGATCCGCTGACAATGCTTCACTGCCATGATGCCGTTGAAATCGGATACTGCAGACACGGCAACGGGCTGTTCGTTCTTGGAAACGAGATTTACACGTATAAAGCAGGAGATATAACAGTCATCGGGACTGATATCTATCACCGGGCGCATGCAAGTGAACCGGATGACGATCTGTGGACGTTCCTCTATTTTAAACCGGAAGACTGGAATATGAAACTTCCTGCCACCATGCGCATACTCACAGACAAAACAGGAGACCCTGAGCTTGCCTGGCTCATACCGGTGTTCTGCAGAGAAGTAACTGAAAAAAGTGAAAACTATCAAAGTGTAACAAGAGGATTGCTCACTTCAATCATCGCATATCTCCAGCGTAATCTGGTCCAAAACGAAAAAAAGGGAAATCCTCACCACTACGATTCACCGGCAATTTCACTTGATATGCGGATAAAGCATGCTGTCGATCTGATGATCGAACCTGATAAAGGCCTTACAACCATACAGCAGTTGTCAGACAAATGTAACATGTCGCCTTCCTATTTCAGGCAGCTGTTTAAGCAGGAACTGGACAAATCGCCGAAAGATTTTCTTATTGAACTGAAATTGAAAAAATCAATGAATCTCCTCCGCAATACAAATAAAAAAATTGTAGACATCGCTCTCGACTGCGGCTTCAACAGCCTGTGCAGTTTTAACAGGCAGTTCAAAAAAAAGATGCAACTGTCTCCCCTCCAGTGGAAAAAGAAAAACACCTGATTCATCGGCGAAAATGCATAATTTTACCGTGTTAGTGCAGAGAAATAAGTACAGACTGCGGTACCATTGAACTATGTCACTGTCAGGAGGTCAAAACAGTATGAATAAGGTTATAGTAATTGCAGCTGCGTTGTTACTGGGAAGCGGATGTATCTTTGCAAAAAGCTCTGCAGGTGCAAAGAGCAGACAAATTGTAGAAATTTCCGCAAATTATACGGAAGAAACCCAGGTAAAAGTCTGCCAGAAGATGTTCGGAGAATTAGTTGCCGAGTACAATAAAAAGAATGGGACGAATTATCAGCTCCAGCTGCTTACAGGGCAGGGAATGGATATCACGAACACCAGAATGAGTTCAGGAGACAAACCGGATCTGTTTTCCATCGATTCCCCATCCGATGCAAACCGCTACAACAAGGATGGTCTTCTGTACGATCTGAGCGCATATGCAAAGAAATACGGATGGAAAAACAAGATGTTCCCGTGGGCGTATGATCTTGCGCTCGCCAACGGAAAAATGATGAGTATGCCGTTCGGATACGAGGGGCTGCTGCTCTGGTACAACAAATCTGCCATGAAAAAGCTCGGGCTTAATCCTGCAGATATCAAAGATCTTGCATCATTCGAAAGTGCAATGCAGAAAGCAAAAGGAGCCGGCTACATTCCGGTCATTCTGGGAACACAGGACTGGCCGTGGGCACAGGAATGGTATCTTTCCATTATGTACAGTTACACCGGAAGGAATCTGCTGAGGGACACACTTGAAGGAAAAACCAAGCTGGGATGGAAAGACCCCCGTTTTAAGAGTACCGTCGAATTGTATAAATCATGGAATGATAAAGGCTATCTCGCGGATGGAAAATCCTACATACTAACGTCTGACGATGCCATCAATATTTTTACAACGGGAAAGGCACTGTTCAAACTCGAAGGAACATGGGCGCCGTACTGGATTCTTCCGTTAAGCCAGGAAGAACAGGACAATATCGGCGTTATGCTCCATCCGGCAATCAACAGTGCGGAAAAACCTCACCTGCCCATAGCCATAGGACAGGAGTGGTGTATCTCGGCAGGTACGAAAAACGCTGATATCTGCGCCTTTATTCTTGACGGCCTTATGCAGCAGAAATACCAGGGAGTATTTCTTGACTCAGGAATGGATGTCGCTCCTATAAAAATCGATGATGCACAGTATGCAAACTTGACTCCTGTTGTCCGGAATATGTGGAAAATAGTAAATACCGCATTGGACAACAATCAATTCGGATATGCAACCTATGCGTTTTATCCGCCGGAAACCAGGGTGTACTGCTATGAAGGTATCGTTAATGTGCTGAGCAATAAAATCAGCGTTGACACGTATCTTTCCAAAATGCAGGAATTAAACGAAAAAGAATTAAAAGCGGGATTCACCCCCGTCATTCCGTCAGCAAAATAATAGCATTTAAACTGATAAGCGGCATGGAAGTAATAACAGTTTATTCCCATGCCGTACTATACAGGGAGTCTCATAAAAGAAAAATGAAACAAAACCAACTGTCTAAAAAAACATACCAGAAAAAGGAACTGCATGCAGCAATGCTGGCGCTTGTTCCCATCTTTCTGTATCATTTTTGTCTTGTCGTACTTCCATCACTGAATTCGCTGACAAGTTCATTCACAAACTGGAACGGGTTGCTCACAAAAAAATTCATCGGGTTGGAAAATTACCGGAATCTTTTCAGGGATACCGATTTTTACGAAGCATTTTTTAATAATATTAAATGGATGCTGCTGTTCATAACAATTCCCGTTATCTGCAGCATATTGATTGGGTTTATGCTCAGCCATATAAAAAGAGGCCGGTCAACTCTCAGGGTAATGTATTTCCTCCCGTACGTAATTTCAGCTGCCATTGCCGGAAAAATATTTGCAGCGTTTTACAACCCGTATCTGGGAATTAACAGCTGGCTCAAAGATATCGGAATGCCGTTTCTGGCCTTCGACTGGCTTGCCCCCTCACACGCACTGCTGTCAGTTGCTTTTGTAGATATGTGGCACTGGTGGGGCTTCCTTCTCGTTATTTTTATGAGTGCACTGCAGCAGATTGACCCGATGCTCTACGAAAGTGCCGAAGTCGAAGGTGCATCCGAACTGCAGAAACTCAGGTATATTACTATTCCCAGTATAAAATCGACCCTTGTCTTTATTATTCTGGTATCAATGGTATGGTCTGTCAGCACGTTCGATTACGTGTGGGTTATGACAAAAGGATCAACAGGTTCCTCTATTCTTTCCACCATGCTGTACAAGAATGCGTTTCTGAAATACAAAGCAGGATACGCCTGTACGATTTCCGTCTTTCAGAATGTTCTTGCACTGCTCATCTTCGGAATATTCAACTTTGTTCAGAGAAAAACGGAGGATAATTAACATGACGGCACAGAAAAAAATACATAAGGACATCCTGTATTTCGTTCTTTCAATTATTGCGGTTCTGGAAATCTCTCCTGTTGTAATTACACTGCTTAATTCGCTGCGGACGAATTCGGAAATAAAAACGGCCGCCATAGGCTTTCCGTCAGTACCGCAGTTTTCCAATTACCTCAAAGCATGGAATATCGGCGGATATGCGCAGGCGTTTCTGAACAGCCTTATCATCAGCTGTACGGCATCCTGCATAGTCCTTGCAGCATCGATTCTGTCAGGATATTTTCTTGCCAGAATAAAATGCCGGTTCACCAGACTGCTGCACGTCTATTACGGCTTCTCATTGTCCATTTCAACATTTTCATTTCTCGTTCCGTTGTATTTTTATTTTTCCAGAATGAATCTTGTTAACAGCAGATTGGGAATTATACTGATTTACACAGCGACAAACCTGCCGTTTAACATTATTCTGGCCGCTACGTTTATTTCAGAAATTCCAAGAACGCTGGACGAAGCTGCCATAATAGACGGCTGCAGCACATACCAGCTAATAGGGAAAATAATTTTTCCACTGGCAAAACCGCTCATTACAACCATACTGCTTATTGTCTTCGTATCGACATGGAACGAATTTACACTTGCGAACACATTTCTGCAGCTGCCTGAAATAAAGACAGCAGCAACAAAATATGTGTTTTTCGTCGGGGAACGAGGCTCCGATTTATCACTCATTTATTCTGCAGGAATTATAACCATGATTCCTATTGTAGGTATATTTCTGCTTCTGCAGAATTATTTCATCGAAGGTTTGACTTCAGGAAGCATAAAATAATATGACAACACAACAATCTGTCCCCTTTCTCCTTGACAACGAATACTTTCAGAAAACATATGCCGGATGGCTGGGCAAAATTATCGGAATACGCATGGGCTCTCCGATTGAAGGATGGCCCAACGAAAAAATCGAATCAACATACGGTAAAATTAACGGATACACTAAGGAATACAATGACTACGCTGCCGACGATGACAGCAACGGCCCGCTGTTTTTTATCAGAGCACTTTTCGACTATCCGGAATCCGCCGTAAACGGCAGCGGACAGGAAATGGCCGAAACATGGCTGAACTACGTCCCTGCTCACCATGGATTTTTCTGGTGGGGCGGATACGGAATCTCGACAGAAAACACCGCATATGACAACCTTGCTGCCGGCATACCCGCCCCCCTGAGCGGTTCAATTGCGTTGAACGGAAAAACATGTGCCGAACAGATAGGAGGACAGATATTCATCGACTCATGGGGATTTGTATTTCCTGCCGCCCCTCAGAAAGCTGCTGCTGCTGCACGCAGCATGATACAGGTGTCGCACGACGGTAACGCCCTGTACGGCGGAATGTTTATTGCTGCATGCATCAGTGCAGCGTATAAAGCCTGTTCCGTTGATGAAATCATAGATAAAGCACTTAATACCATACCTGCAGACTGTCTGTATGCAAAAGTAGTAGCCGATATCAGGCGGTTTTACCGTGCAGACGCAGAAAAAAACTGGAAAAACTGTTTCCGGTATGTGCAGCAGAACTATGGATACGATAAATTCACCGGAAACTGCCATATCATTCCGAATGCGGCAGTCATTATTCTGTCGCTTCTGTACGGAAACGGCAGTTTCAGGGAATCACTTTCTATCTGCAACACGTGCGGATGGGACACGGACTGCAATGCGGGAAACACCGGCGCCATTCTCGGTGTTTTCTGCGGAACTGATAAAATTGACGATGATCTCATCCGCCCGATTAAGGACCTTCTGATTGCATCAAGCGTTATCGGAAACCTGAATATTACCACGGTAAGCGCGTCGGCACAGTTCTTCTGCACCCTTGGCTGCCGGCAGGCACACGTCCCGCTTCCGGCTGTCTGGCAGGACAGGGATATAACAGACGGCAGTGTAATCCACTTCGATTTCAAAAAATCAACAGGGGCGTTCAGAAGCAGCGACTCATGCGTACAGATTTCCAATTCGGAAGAACCGGTCGTTCCCGGACATCGTTCACTGCTGCTTGAGAAAGGCAACGGGAACGGATTCAGCATATTCTATAAAACGTATTACAGTCCCGACGATCTGGAAGACTCCCGCTACGATCCGTCGTTTACGCCGGTGGTATTCCCGGGACAGACAATCAGCGCGGTACTGAAAAATACGGGGAACGATGCCGTATCCCTCTCTCTCTTTGCATCAGATAAACATACCGGGGAGACATTTGTGTCTTCCGTAAAAAATATACGTGCAGGGGAAATGACCGGTATCAGTTATCAGATTCCGGGAGGGACAGACGCACTTATCGGAACTGTGGGGCTGCAAATAACTTCTGCACAGGGAAATGGACAACGCATACTCCTTGACAACCTTACCATAAGCGGAAAGCCCGATTACAAAATAGATTTTTCAAAAGAAAAGGTTGAATATTATAAAACCGGCGGCGCGGGCATTCACCGTGAATTAGGATGCTGCACTGTTTCCAAAGGATTATGGGACTACGAAGACGGCAGCCTTACCGGAAGCTGTGCAGATACCGGTGAACTGCTGACCGGATATTATTACGGAAAAGACTACCGGTACAGCTGCCTTGTCACACCAGTCTCAGGAGAGTACCACTTTATAAATTTCAGAGTACAGGGTCTGGCCCGCAGTTACGCGTTCGGGTTCTATGAAGGGAATACAATCGCACTGCTGAAAAAGAAAATCACCAGCTCTGTTCTGGCCAGAAAAGAATTTATCCGTGAGGAAGGAAAAGAATACTGTTTTTCCGTGCTTGTAAACGGAGGCTGCATAAAAGCGTACGTCGACGGTAAACTGGTGTTTGAGTTTACCGATCCTGCTCCCTATCAGTACGGGCAGATCGGCATGACCGTCTGCCGCGGCAGCCGCTGCCGCTTCCGTGATGTTGAAATACGGCCT
>WSSedB1CaDRAFT_10000033_pt1 | contig 75947 bp, 65 predicted proteins | sample WetSurSB1Cattail_FD_9460 | JGI IMG/M metagenome (IMG submission 9460)
ATCGTCAGGATTTATGAAACACTGCAGCGGCCGGGCTTCACCGGCGGAACGTTCCAGTTCGTCGAACGAATACTCCCTGCCCTGCCGTTTCCATTCACGACGGCTTTCCTGAATCAGCCACAATCCCGTTATGTTTTTCAGATAATTAATCCTGCCGTTTGCGCCCAGCTCGTTCGACAGTCCCGAGCGCATACTCTCCGCAGACAGGACAGGAGCGTCGAGTTCCGTTCCCAGGAGGCTCCACGTACCGCATGAAATAAACACGGAATGGTCTGCGGAATCATCGGTACAGGGCATTGCAGCAACAGCGCACTGCGTATCGTGCCCCGCAACGGCAACAATGCGGGCATTAGTATACGTTCCGGTAATCGTACCGCTCTGCACGAACGGCGCAAAAATATGTTCAGGTATGCCGAACCCTTCAAGGATTTGTCTGCTCCATGAACGCGATACACTGTTGAACATCTGGCTCGTCGAGCAGATTGAATATTCACATACCGGTTTTGCGCCCAGCGAAAAGGCAAACAAATCGGGCATAAAGAGCAGACGCTCTGCTTTTTTGAATATACCGGGACTTTTTTCTTTCAGCGCAATAAGCTGGAACAGCGTGTTAATATCCATTATCTGGCTGCCGCTTTCCCTGTACAGCGTTTCCGGTGCCAGTATGTCTCCCGCTTTTTTTGAAATGCCTGCAGTCCGTCCGTCACGATAGTGCACCGGCAGATCAATCAGCTGCCCGTTTCCGTCGAGCAGCCCGAAGTCGACGCCCCATGTATCGAATCCGATGCTGTCGAATTCCCCGGCCTTTTCAATACCGGCATGAATTTGAGCAAGCAGCGTTTCAAAATCCCAGTACAACGTTCCGTCTTTTTCCAGCGGAACGTTTGCAAACCGATGCACCTCTTCGTACCGGAGACTGCCGTCCGCAAAAACGGCCTTTACAGCGCGGCCGCCCGATGCACCTAAATCAAAAGCAAGTACCGTGCTCATATCACTACCTATTTATTAACCGGTGCATCGTCGTTCCTTTTCGGATATTTTTTATATCCCGGATGACGCCCCGATACTTTGTAAAATTCCCGCAGATTAATAAGTTTATCGATATCAGCTCTGCTGATATCGCAGCTTCCCCCGAGGATTATTGCGTTTATCGTAATCTTTGCCCAAAGTTCAAGGCTTTCCATCCGGTAATACGCAGTGAGTATGTCGCAGCCAACTGCAAGTGCACCGTGATTTTCAAGCAGGAGGACATCATGCTCGTCGAGATACGGTTCTATTGCATCGGGGACTTCCGACGTTGACGGTGTGCCGTACGGTGTCAGCGGCACGGAGCCGATGACCGCAACGTCCTCAATCATGTTGTACATGTCCATCGAACGGTGTGCGACGGCGAATCCTGTCGCTGCAGGCGGATGCGCGTGAACGACACTATTAACATCCGCACGCTTTTCGTAACAGCGCATATGCATTTTTATTTCACTCGACGGACGGTATCCCGCCTGCGCTTCCAATATTTCAAGATTCTCATTTACCCGGAGAAGTTTATCCGGCGTAATAAAACTCTTGCTGATGCCTGTCGGCGTAACAAGGAACGTTCCGTCATCAAGTTTTGCCGAAACGTTTCCGTCATTTGCCGCGACCCAGCCAAGCTGCCACATGTTATGGCAGACTGAGCATATCTGTTCCTTAGCTTCATGTATTTCCATACTGTCTGCAAAAGCTCCTTCAATTTTTACTTATCTTACCATCGTATTTTTTTATCCTCTCTGTTGATTATGACAAAAAGTATGATAAAATTGACAAAGAGGAACCGGTGTATGAATTATCTGGAATATCATGAGAAAGCGGTACGAGGCACATTTAATTTTCCCATTCAGCTTTATTATGTTAATCGTTCCAACCCGCGGTACGAGATGCCCTTTCACTGGCATATGGAATGCGAACTGGTGCTGGTACGAAAAGGCAGCCTGCAGCTTTTGCTCGACAGCAGCCCGGTCACGCTTCATGAAGGGGAATCAGTTTTTATTCCCGGAGGCGTACTGCACGGCGGCTCGCCTGACAACAGCGTGTATGAATGCCTTGTTTTTGAGATGGAAAATATTCTTCACGACACAGTTATCTGCCGCGAAAAATACATGCCGCTTCTGAACGGTTCAATGCATATTACGGGCTGCTTTACACCTGACAGCGAGCCGGGCAGAATAGTAATTTCGCTCATGGATGAAATGAAAAAGGAACTTTCCGGTTATGAATTTATAACGACGGGATTATTGTGGCAGTTTTTCGGTATTATTCTGCAGCAGCATCTGTATACGGAACAGACTGAATCGGAACGCAACGATACCAGATACTCACTGCAGATGAAGAACGTACTCCGCCGTATCAGGATTGATTACGCATCACCATTAACACTGGAAGACCTTGCAGACGAAGCCGCAATGTCGCCTGAGTATTTCTCGCGCGTCTTTCATAAAGTTACGGGAAAGGCCCCGATAAATTATTTAAATTATTACCGGATAGAATGTGCGGCCGAACTTCTCCGTGCGACGCAGAAGCAGGTCATAGAAATAGCGCTGCTCTGCGGATTTAACGACGTCAGTTATTTCGTAAAACTTTTCAAGCGGTATAAAGATGTACCGCCGAATATATTCCGCAGGCAGGTGGCAGAAATAACCGCCGTCCGGCAGAACTAATCAGCCAGAATTCTGATTACGACAGGTTTGCTGCTTTTCACACTTTCCGTTCTGACGACAAGCGCATCCTCTGTGCGCTTCCAGCCGGGCCGTTCATCAAAACCGAGTACGGAAACATTTTTTATTATTCCGTGAAAATGCGGCAGTTTTGCTGCATCTTTTTCTGCAAGCGATTTGATTCTTACAACTCCGTCTTCCGGATATTTTAATATGAAGGCATAGATATACGAACCATTAACCGTAAAACGGATATCTTCGGATGTAAATCCTTTAAACTCTCCATCGGAAAACTGTCCTTCAACAACTTCAGTAGGACCTTCCGTCGAAATTCTCCAGACACTGCTGCCGTACACAGCCTCTCCGTTTATCTTAAGCCATTCACCGATTTCAAGGAGTATTCTCCTGTCCTCTTCCGGAATTGTACCGTCAGCCTTCGGTCCTATATTAAGAAGCATACGGCCGTTTTTGCTTACGACGTCAACAAGGTTGCATAGTATTTCATTGGCCGTTTTATACTGGTTGTTCTCCGTATAGCACCAGGAATTCCTTGCTACGGCTGTATCGGTCTGCCATATATACGGCTTCGGGGAAGCAAACTGTCCGCGCTCAATATCGACTACAGCGCATCCGAACATGAATGCGTCGTGTTTGTAATTAATAATACCTTCCCTGCCCTGTTCTGTCATACGGTTGTAATAATAGGCGGCAAACTTTTTAAGATACGGCTTCAGCGCACTGTGCTGTATCCACCAGTCAAAATAAACGACTGCCGGACAATACCTGTCGACAATTTCGCACGTCCTCACAAGCCAGTCTTCCATATACTCCTCTGTCGGACAGGATGCGGACAAATCCTGAAGATCCGGCTCTGGCATTGCAGGCCAGTAAAAATCACCGCATTTCAGCGGCTCTTTTATATCGCTCTCGAATTCTTTCCCGTGCCCCATAAAAAACCAGTGTTCAAACCGGTGCGAGGAAGCCCCGTAAATAATTCCTTTATCTTCAACCGCCTTTTTCAATTCTGCGGCAATGTCACGGCGGGGTCCCATCTCAAAGGCGTTGTAATGGGATACTTCGCTCCGATACATCTGGAATCCGTCATGATGTTCCGCTACCTGAACAATATAGTTCGCACCGGCCGCTTTAAAAATTTCCGCCCACTGGTCTGCATTAAAATTTTCAGCCTTGAACATAGGGATGAAATCTTTATAGCCGAAATCTTTCTGTTTTCCGTAAGTCTTTATATGATGCTCGTATTCGGGAGAACCCTGGATATACATGTTTCTCGGATACCATTCATTCCTGAATGCAGGAACGGCATACACTCCCCAGTGAATGAAAATTCCGAATTTTGCGCCCCTGTACCACTCCGGAACACGATACTGCGACAGAGAGTCCCATGTATCATGATATTTTCCTTCGGCAACCACCTTATTAATTTCCTGAATATACTTCTTCTTATCCATAATCCGTTCTCCCTTTTCAAGCAATGTTCCTCAGCCGTGCATTAACATCATCAACAATATTATTTTAATTCCTCATCAAAGCAGACCGCAACTTTTCCGCATTTTCCCGAAGCCATAAGGGCGTAAGCTTCCCCTGCTTTATCAAGACTGAACCGGTCCGTCACCAGTTTTTCGGGATGTATGTTCCACCTGACAAGTCGTTCTACAAGATCTTCCATACGCCACAGAGACGTCACCCACGAACCGTATATTGTCTTCTGTCCGTGAATAATATCCGGACTCGGATGAAACGTTACCGTATTCCCTTCTCCGACCATCGCGATTTTTCCCCATTCACGGGTTGCCCTGATGGCAAGCTCCCGTCCGGCAGGATTTGCGCTGCAGTCTACTGCGCGTTCGGGACCGTATCCGTTCGTAACCCCGCGGATTTTCTCAAGCGCATCTTCTCCGGGTGCGAACACGTAATCCGCAAGACCAAGTTTCTTTGCGACTTCCGCCCGTTCGGGAATGCCTTCAACACCAATCAGCCTGTTAGCACCCATTGCCTTCGCAAGCATAAGGGCGGCAAGGCCGACAGGTCCGAGTCCTACGACAAGGACTGCATCATCGCCGCTTACGCCTATTTTTTCAAGGCCTTCGTACACTGTTCCAAAGCCGCAGGCAACCTGAGCACCGTCAGTATAAGTAAGCTGGTCGGGAAGTGCAACAAGATCCTTTTCATCGGCAAGAATATACGGAGCCATACCGCCGTTGCGCTGCCAGCCGTATGCGGCACGGTACGGGCTTTTACAGGAAATCTGATAGCCCATGCGGCAGTCGTGGCACACACCGCAGCCGGAAATATGATAAATAATCACCCGATCCCCTTTTTTAAAGCGCCTGAGTCCTTCACCTGTTTTTTCAATAATGCCGCTCGGTTCATGCCCCGCAATAACGTCCTGATACGCCTCCGGTCCTTTTCCCAGGTGTTCGCGGTAGATGCAGCGTATGTCGCTTCCGCATATTGTGGAAGATTTTGTCCGTACCAGAACCTGACCGTATCCCGGCTCAGGAATGTCATATTCTTTCAGTTCGACGGAACTATTCCCCGGCAGTACAGCGCCAGTCATTTTTTTACCATTAATAAAACTGCTCATACATTTCCCCCAAAAATTATTATTTCCACAAATCGTGCCAGTCTGACGCACCGTCCCACAGGAACACCTGACCTTTAATAAGACGGCAGTTCCTGTCGACCGTTTTCATCTCCTCCATATCATCTCCTGACAGAGGTGCTTCCATAACTGCCTTGAAATTTGCATCGATGTTTTTCTGATTTACGGAAAACGGAATCGGGACGGCACCTGCTCCTGCTTCCCATTTCAGGCAGACCGCCGCGGGATGAACTCCGTATTTTTTCGCAAGTTTCTTAACAACAGGTTCTTCCATATCGACTGCATCGTCCGGCGTTTTATCACGCTCAGGACGTCCCGGTGAACCAAGCGGACAAAACGCTACCGGAATAATTCCGTTCTGTTTAACATATGCAAGAAGTTCTTTCTGCTGGAATGTCGGATGAAGTTCCATCTCGTTTACATACGGCTTAATCCGGGCATACTGCAATACTCCGGAAAGTTTTGCTGTTGTCATATTGGACGTGCCTATATGCCGGACCAGTCCCGCGTCGACAAGCTCCTCCATTTGACGCCACGTCTTCATATACTCATTTATATCAAACGGACGGGCATCAGGACTCCGCGATGTTACGCTGCATTTCGGAGGATGGTAGTTCGGGACAGGCCAGTGGACGAGATACAAATCAAGATACTCAAGCTGTAAATCTTTGAGCGACTGCCTGCACGATTTTACGACCTCGCCTTCTCCGTGCATGTCGTTCCACAGTTTTGATGTAATCCACAATTCTTCGCGCGAAACAAGGCCTTCGTCGAATGCGGTTTTCAGTACAGCGCCTATCTGAGCTTCGTTTCCGTATACCGATGCACAGTCGATATGACGGTATCCGCAGCGCAGTGCATGTAAAACAGCCGATGCGACCTCATCCGGATTAACATGATCTGACCCGAATGTACCAAAACCGATTTTCGGAATATCCATGACTTTCATAACCGCTCCTGAATCAACAAACGTTCTGCATTACTCACTGCCTCACAGCAACAGTAGAATGATGCGTCATGTATGCCGTAAATACAATTCCCATTTTGCGTATATCATGTATCGTTTTACGCAGCTTATTCGTGCGGAGGGTTTAATGCCCCGCCCCCTGGATCGAGGTTGTTGATTCCGCACAAATAAAAATCCCGGCAGCAGCCATTCTGCCGGGATTACCTGCCGTTGCAAAAGCAGCAGTTTTTCTTTCAGTTGAACCTGAATTCCGGCAGAACCGGAATGACTCCTTTTTTTAATATAATGTTGCCATACGGAACGGTTTCTCCCGTCATAACAACCGCAAACGCGGATTTTGCACGCTCGTAAAATGCAAAGCGTTCAATCCGTTCAACGGTAGGTGTACCGGGCCAGTGTTTATCGATGACCTCCCTGTAAGACAATTCAACAGCAGGATCAAGCGTATCTCCCGGCGTTGCCGCCATCATCATGACAGGAGACGGTACATACGGATCAAGATTTATGAGACGCAGGATACCGTCAAGCAGCCGGGGAAGGCGGATGCCGTCAGCACGGATAACCCGGCTGCTGCACGTTCTGCCGGGGAAAAAAGCGTCTGCCAGTATGATTTCGTCACCGTGGCCCATTTCGTCGAGTGCAGTCAGCAGTTCCGGACTTATTACCGGAGAAATATTTATCAGCATAGAAAGCTCCTTCAGTAAATTTTATTTTACCAGTATCTTTTTGAATCCGCTCAGCCGATTATGAAAAATACTATGATAAAATTGACATACACATTCTCCGGCTCATACAAAAAAAAATATCATCTCCGGCATATAAATAAAGGGAACCTCTAAAAACTGAAGTTTTTAGAGGTTCCATAAATTCCATTTCCGCTGATAATGATTTATACTTTTCTGCGTATGAAAGAATGTAAAAAAATCGGTTTGTTCATCACCGTCGACGATGCGTATACGAGAGGCATCGTACGCGGCATCATAAAATTCGCACGGCAGGAGACAAACTGGACGCTGCTCGGCCATGACTGGATGTTTTCGCCCCTTGACGGAAAAGATACGCAGCTTGACGGCATCATTTCCCGCATTGAAAATAAAGCGGACGGATATACGCTCACGAAATCCGGCGTCCCCGTTATTGATGTTGCCGGTGCGTATACGGGATGCGGATACTTTGAAGTAAACAACGACGATTATGCAACCGGAGTAAAAGCCGCATACCATCTTTCGCAGCTGGGACATACCAGCTTTGCGTGGGCCGGTGCAGACGGCGTGCAGTGGTCGCGCTGCCGCTACAACGGATTCATCACAACAATTCTGCATGCGGATGCATTTGAAAAGCCCCTTGAATGGTGGGAACAGCTTAATCTGGAAACTGCCGAACTGAAAAACTGGCTCCTCTCGCTTCCCAAACCAGCTGCGCTGTTCGCGGCAAACGATACTATCGGATTGAAAATCATTACGGTATGCAAAAATTCACGCGAGGACGAAAAACTGTCCGTTCCCGCCGACATCGCCGTTCTCGGCGTAGACAACGAAGACATTCTGTGCGAACTTGCGACACCGCCGCTTTCAAGCATCGCGCTGAACTGCGTAGAAATGGGATTTTCCGCCGCCGCCCTGCTCGAAAAAATGCTCCAGCCGGACCATACGGTTCCGGCACACTGTATTACCATTCCGCCGCTCGATATTATAGAACGTGAATCGACCAGAATTCTGGTAACGCCGGACAAACTGGTAAATACCGCGCTGAACTTTATTATAAACAGCGCTCATACCGGAATTACGGTTGAAAACGTACTTGAAAAAGTACCGGCATCGCGGAGGAATCTTGAACAGCGGTTCAGGAATATTACGGGCAAAACGCTACACGAAGCAATCATAGATGAAAAAATCCAGTACAGCAAAAAGCTGATGCGCTATTCTGATGCCGCGCTTGCTTTCATTGCTGAACAAAGCGGATTCGGTTCACTCCAGCGTTTTCACAAAGAGTTCAGAAAAAAAGAAGGCTGTACACCCTCTGCATGGAAACGGAATAATCAGCCGCCCCGTGGCACTAATAACAACTATCAGTAACCGCCGCAGGATTTGCATTCATGCAAATCCTGCTTACCGGGAATTGTCCCGGCTCGCGCAACGAGCTCGCCGGGATTCGTCGCAGGATTTACCTTATGTAAATCCTGCTCTGCGGGAATTGACCCGGCTCGCAGAACGAGCTCGCCGGGATTCCCGCCGGCATAAGCTGACATCAATGGCGGCATTGTAATAGTAATTCAATATGCGCACCTGCTTTGTCCGTGCCTCTCAAAACCACTTACTTTTCCCAGTATGACCGTGGAACTCCCCCCGACTCTCGTCAAGTTATCCTCAAAAACGATGTTCGTTATTACATACTATTTTTGATAAAATAGTATGTATACTGTGTGTAAAAAGGAATGCGGGAGCATTCATTTTTACAAATGCACAACAATGAAGTTTCTGCAGAAATACAGGGTATAATAAACGTACAGCTCAAATACTTTCTTTCGGCGTATGGCCGGTTACTCTGCGGTACTGCCGGTAAAAATTTGCTATATTACGGAAGCCGCATTCAAGCGCGATATCCGAGACATTCATATCTTTTGACTGAAGCAGTTTCTGGGCGTGACGGACGCGGATTTCCGTCAGATAATTAATAAATGAAGAACCCGTTGCCTTACGGAAAGACGATGAAAAATAAACGGGACTCATGCAGCAGAGTCCGGCGACCGTATCAAGCGTGATTTTTTCATTGTAATGGTTATACATGTAGATAAATGCTTTTTCCAGCCGCTTTACCGTCGTCTGTTTTACCGTAAGCAGCTCCTGCGATTTATTCTGATCGGTAAAGTTGCGGATAAGAAACGTAAGCAGTTTAAGAATATCCGACTTTATCATAAACTGATAGCCGACTGCCTTTGTGTTGTATTCGCGGTATATTTCGTTCAGGAGATAGCTCATATCGGAACAGAAAGGTTCCCCCGCCTTAATAAGGTTCCGGAAATTACTTCCCCTGTCGACAAACGGCTTCAAATACTGATAGTCAAAATCGCCGACGCGCTCGGAAATAAAGTCGATTGTAAATATGGCGACGAGCACCTGCATCGCCGCGGAAGTGACTTCCCAGCCGTGCGGTTCAGTCTGATTGAATATGACGATATCGCCAGGGCCGACCGGATAGTCCTTTTCGTTGACATAATAAATACCGGTACCGGCCTTTACAAGCGTTATTTCAAAACACGAATGCCAGTGAAATGACTCTTTCGTATTTTCCCGCTGTTGCAGCGTATAAAGAGAAATCGTAAACGGGAATGAGGAGTCCAGCGGTATGATTTCTTCATAGATGCGCATACATACGTGTTTACCGCAATCCGGAAATAAAAGCAATAAGTCCGTCGACGGGTGTCCGTTCCTCCCCCGGGATTGCGATGCGGAACGTCGGCGTACCTTTTACACCTTTAATAAAGTATGTATCGGTCTGTATTTTGAAAAACGGCCTTGCAAGCGACTGCAGGTACGTAAAATTTCCAAGCGGACGCAGCGAGAGTATGAACTTATCATCAAGAGGCCCGGACGTAAAACAGTCCCATGCGGTCCATCCCGATTCAGTGCACGGTTCGAGCGACGGGCGGCAGTCAGTTATCGTTATGCGCGGCATATATCCTCCACTGCGCTCACGAGCGCATCCGTTTCCGCTCTTGTCGTCCAATCGGAAATGCTTATCCGTACGGTGCCGCCGGGAGCCGTGCCGAGCGCTTTGTGCATAAGCGGCGCGCAGTGAAGGCCTGTCCTGACGACAATGTCGTAGCTGCCGTTCAGTATATAACCGGCATCCGCAGCACTCATGCCTGCAATCGTAAAACTGAGCACAGGCCCGCATGCATCCTTTTTTCCCGCATACACTTTTACGCGGTCAATCCGCCGGAGCCGTTCAGCAGTCTCCGTAATAAGTGCCGTTTCCTGCCGTCGTATCAGGGATATGCCTCTTTCCTGCAGGTAATCGATTCCCGCTGCAAGCGCCGCAATGCCGGGAACGTTCTGCGTGCCCGGTTCGTACTCCCACGAATCCGGCGTATACACGAGTCTTGCGCTGTTCTGTCCCGTGCCGCCGAATTTAAACGGACGCAGCTGTATACCCGCTCTCAAATACATGCCGCCCGTTCCCGGCACCCCCAGAAGACTTTTATGTCCGGTAAAAATCAGTATATCGATATGCGCTGCCTGTATGTCTATGGGAATGCAGCCGGCGCTCTGGGACGCATCGACAATAAAAAGGATACCGCGTTCTGCAGCAACAGCTCCGACTGCCGCTATATTCTGAACAGCACCCGTCACATTAGAACAGTGATTTACGATAATCGCCTTTGTCTCCGGCCGCAGTGCCGCCTGTATGTCGCAGGGAGACACGTATCCGCAGTCATCGCAGGGAACGAACGTCGTTTCCGGTGCTGCAGAATGACAGTTCATGAGCGGACGGATAATGCTGTTGTGTTCCGTTACCGTCGAAACAATGTGTGCGCCACCCCAGTCAAGGCCGCTTATAACGGTATTCGCCGATTCGGTGGCGCCGGAAGAAAATATGATACGTCCGTCAGCCGGTGCGTGAAAAAGAGCAGCAAGTTTTTTACGTGCAGCATCAATAACGTCACCAATTCCTTCGTCTGAGGAGCTGCGGAACTGTCCGGCCGGCAGTGCATAGAGACACGCGGTATACGCGTCAACAACGCACTGCGGCTTCGGCCATGATGTGGCCGAATTGTTCAGATAAATCATTATCCTTCCACGACGGAAAAATGCATGATTTCCGCAAGCTGTTTTATCTGTCTGCTGTAGTCGCCGAATATGAGCACCTGATGATGGCCGAACCCTGCAAGCGCATGCATATAATGGCGCACGTCATCCATCTGGATGTAATAAAACGGACTGCAGTATACCTCTTCATATTCGGATTTGATGACCTTACCTGTCTTTATGCAGATCGTATCGCCGGCAGGATTAAACCGCCCGAGCGTTACTTTATCTGATTTGTTCTCGGTAAAATCAACCTGCATCTTTCCCCCGAACCCCTGACCGGTGAATGCCCAGAGTTTGAATGCAAGCGGTTTTGAACCATACCCGTTCATGCAGAGCGCGGGAACGGCATGATGTATCTTGAGCAGCTCATCAGTTTCGTGCGAAGGATTACCCATAAACGCCGGACGGTCTGCCGTGTACTGCATAATCGTCATTGCAAGCAGTGCATTCAGATCCTCTTCGCAGCCGCTCGGAATGCCTTCATCCTTTAGCAGCGTATGGCACGTGCACGGAGTAAATTTGCGCGCCTGCGGAATTTCGGACGTACACAGTTCATGGCATGCCGTTGAAAATGCGTTGCAGTCGTACTTGTCCATCATCTTTTTTGCGGCAAGGTAATACTTAATGTCATTAATGAACCATTCCCTGTTCACTTTTACATCCGCTGCAGCTGCCAGAATTTTATCGGCAACAGGTTTTGCTTCTGCATCCGTAATACTGTCCATATACGGAACGATTGACGTATATGGCAGTTTAACTACTTCAAGACCGTATTTCTGACGGATAATCTCCGGATCGCGGATAAGACTCTGTATGCCGAACGTCGGCTGACTGCCGGCTGTCAGAACGAGCGCGCGCGTCTGTGAAACTGCCTTGCGTACCCACAGCAGATGGGCAATTTCGTTCAAATCCTGTATATCCATTGCAACGTACGCTTCGATACCGATTGAACGGCAGTACGCTGCAAAATCGATTCCCTCGTTGCCGTTCTGCATGATGACGACGGGTTTATGATACCGTTCAAGCTTCGGAATGCGCCAGTTCATGCAGAGAAAAAAATCGACTTTATCTATATCACTTTCAATCTGCTCGAAAACGTCACGCCCGACGACGAACGATTCGTTGTACCGTGCATCGATTGCAGGAAGAAAAGCAATTTCTTTCGTTGCCTTTTCGAGTTCCTTACATGCCTGTGCAAAGGCAATATCCGCATTTGCTTTTTCCGCTTCCGGTGTCATGTCCTTTTTATACCCTGCGCGGCACGGCCCTTCCCAGAAATGTGTGTGGGTAAGGCAGCCGACTATAGGACGGACCACAAGTTTCGTGTTCATTGCAAGTTCTTTCATGTTCGTATCTCCATGTCTCAGAGTATAGAAACCGCCGCAGGGAAAAGCGCATATTTTTTTACCGGAAAAGTATACTTTTTTATCGTGAATTCCGGGTTTGCGCATAAATTCAAAGTAAAAAAAGTACAAAAAAAAACCGGTAAAATCCATAGACAGCAGGCCCTTCCGGTATTACGATTTGACATATGACAAAAGATACAACAGGTATAACCAGCCCTTTTATTAACGGTTTATCACGCATAGAAGCAGCCGGCATGAACTGTATCCGGTTCGTATATACGAAACAGGAACACATAAATCCTCCGACCATTCTCTGTTCTTACAGAGAGAATAACCGGGAAACAATACCTTTCACTGTACAAAGCGACGGCGGAACTATCCTCTTTGTTACGGATACTGCCCGTTTAGCTGTCGACGGCGGCAGCGGCAGACTTACGCTGTATACGGAAGAGGGAAAGATGCTTTGCGAAGCGGAATGTACAGCCCTTTCCGAAAAACAGGTGTATGTCCATAAAACGGACGAAGGCGGCCCCGTCGTAAACCGGGTAAAAACGGTGGACGGAGAGCGGAATTTTATCAGCAACCTGCATGCCGTTCCCGACCGCACGGCCTATACTGCATCCGTTTCTTTTACGCTCGCCGACGGTGAATCGATTCACGGGCTGGGTCAGGGCGAAACGGGCATCTACGATTACCGCGGAAAAACGCAGTATCTGTACCAGCACAACATGCGCATACCGGTGCCATGCATCGTTTCGTCTGAGGGATACGGTATATTTTTCGACTGTCCGTCGCTCATGACATTCCGCAGCACACAGACGGCGGCAGAGATGAATCTGGACACGGTGGAGCAGCTCGATATGTATTTCATTACCGGAAACGCCGACCGTATTGTCGCAGGATTCCGGAATCTTACCGGCAGGGCGGTGATGCTGCCCAAATGGGCGTTCGGGTTTATACAGTCGCGTGAAACATATACGACGGGAGCGGAACTGGAAAATATTGTCGCCCGATACCGCGGGCTTCACATTCCGCTTGACTGCATCGTACAGGACTGGAAGACATGGGAACCCGGAAACTGGGGACAGAAAACAGTCGATAAAAAACGCTACCCCGATCTTCCCGCCACAATAGCCCATATACACAACATGCATGCGCATGCACTTGTATCGGTCTGGCCGAACATGAATCCAGGATGCGCGGATCATAAAGAACTGTTTGACGCAGGCTGCCTGCTCAACGATTATTCGACGTACAACGCATTCGATGAAAAGGCCCGGAAAATTTATTTCGAGCAGGTTTATAAAGAACTCCTTTCATCGGGATTCGACGGTCTCTGGTGCGATTCGACAGAACCGTTTTCGGGTCCCGACTGGAGCGGAGAAACAAAGCGGGATGAAGAAGAACGATTCGCACTCGTCGGCGGAGAACACAAGAAATACCTTGATCCCGCTGAAGCAAATATTTTTTCACTTGTCCATGCAAGGGGAATTTATGAAAACTGGCGCGGCAGAATCAGGAACAAACGCGTCATGAACCTTACACGTTCAGGATATGCAGGCTCACAGCGTTACGGTACTGTCCTGTGGTCGGGAGACATCTGCGCGCGGTGGGACGTACTCAAAGCCCAGATTGCCGAAGGGCTCAATTTCGCCATGAGCGGTCTCCCTTTCTGGACGCTTGATATCGGCGGATTCTTTGTGGTGAATACCGCATGGCAGAAAAGGGGATGCGACTGCAGTACGAATCCCGCTCCGCTGTGGTTCTGGAACGGCGGATATAACGACGGCGTGGAGGATTCCGCATACCGCGAACTGTACGTCAGGTGGATGCAGTTCGGTGTCTTTCTCCCGGTCTTCCGCTCCCACGGGACAGACACCCCGCGTGAAATCTGGAATTTCGGAAAGGAAGGTGAAGAATTTTATGATGCGGCAGCCGCGGCAATACGGCTGCGCTACGCACTTATGCCGTACATTTATTCGCTTGCCGGAAACGTGTGGCTCAACAGCGGCACCATCATGCGCAGCCTCCTGTTCGATTTTGCTGACGATACGAAAGCGCGCGGCATATGCGATGAATACATGTTCGGGCCGTACCTGCTCGTCTGCCCGGTAACGGAAGCGCAGTATTACAGTACAGGCAGCAAACCGATTGAAGGCAGGAAAGGAAGAACGTGTTATCTGCCGGAAGATGCGGACTGGTATGCATTTTCCATTCCGGACAACGCAGACGGTACCGTGCCGCAGAGCACGTCCATTCCCGGAGGCAGCACCGTTTACTGCGATACGCCGTTGAACCGCATTCCGGTTTTCGCGCGTGCGGGTTCAGTCATACCTGCCGTACACGGACTTGAATATACGTCACAGGAACAGGACGCACCCGTCATGATTTTGATTTATCCCGGAAAAGACGCCCGTTTTACGCTGTATGAAGATGCAGGCGACGGATACGGATACGAGCAGGGAGAATATTCGCTTATAGAATTTTCATGGAACGATGCATCCCGTATGCTTACAGTCGGAAACAGGCAGGGAGCGTGGCCGGGAATGAAGAATGTACGGCAGTTCGTCATATGCTACGGACAGGAACGTACGACTGTTAATTATTCCGGTTCCGCGCTGTCGGTGACAACCGCAGGTTCTTCATCATTGGACGACCGGTAATCAGCAGGGCTCTTTCCCGTATATTTTTTGAATATACGGGAAAAGTATGCCTGATCCTCGTATCCGACAGCGCTGCTTATCTGCTTGACAGAGAGGCTGGGACAATGAGAAAGCAGCCCCTTTGCCTTGTTTATCCGGAGCGTGATAAAATATTTTGACGGCGTGCAGCCGCAGTACTGATAAAAAATCTTAGTAAGATAGCTTCCCGTGTAATGCAGATTGTCAGCTATCATATTAAGATTTATATTTTTCGTATAATTTTCCAGGATGTATTCCTTCACCGCTTCTACAATCAGCTCCGGTGTCATGGCATTCGACGGAATAAATAATTCCTCTGATTCCCTGAGTTGCGAATCAAGCTGGACTTTTGTTTTTACCAGAACATCAAAAAGGCTTTTGTTGTCTATGGGCTTCAAAAGGTATTCAACAACCTGTAAATGGACTGCTTCCTGTGCATATGAAAAAAGAGAGTACCCGCTTATAATGACAAGCTTAACAGCAGGATACTGATGGTGCACTTTCTGCATCAGTTCAATGCCGTTCATCACAGGCATCTGTATGTCGGTTATGAGCAGATCAGGCTGTTTCTGCATAATACTTTTCCATGCCTGTTCTCCCGTTTGTGCCGTACCTGTAACTTTAAATCCGAGCTCTGCGGTATTGATTTTATCTACAAGATTATACAGAAGCAGTTCTTCATCTTCTGCAATGAATACCGTATATGCTCTTTCCGCCATCTCTATACCCCCTTCTGTTCAACAGCCGCAATAACCCCGCCTATCATAACGACGGCTCCCTGCGTATCCTCCCTGTTGCGGCATTCAAAAAAGCAGGGGGATAAACCGCAGTAAATTTTCCATCGCGAATAGACATTCAGTATTCCAAGTCCGTTGATGGAAAGTTCCACCATCTTTTCCTGGCTGCACACGGCGGCAATACCGCTGTTTATTTTTTCAAGCGATTCAGGTGTAAAACCCGGCCCCGTATCTTTCACAAAAATACGGAATTCCGTATCCGTAATCTCGCTGCTTATGGAAACAGACCAGGGAGGATCGCAGTTTGTACCGTATTTCAATGCGTTTTCAACAAGCGGCTGAATAATCAGTTTCGGTATGGCAAGGCTGTATACTTCGGGGTCGACGGTAATTTCATAATTCAGGCTTGACTGATAGCGGACTTTCATACAGTAAAGATATTCGGTTATGTATTCAAGCTCCTCTGCGATTGGCACGGTAAGTGACGAACCATCGGTAATATACCGCATAATGGAACTCAGGTTCGTACACAGTTTTATCACATCCTTCGGCCTTTCATTTTCCGCAAGGATTATGATGCTCGAAAGCGTATTATAATAAAAATGAGGATTAATCTGTGACTGAAGTGCCAGAGAACGGGAACGGACTTCCTGCTGTCTGGTCAGAATAAGATTATTCATCGACGATTTTAGTTTCTGCCCCATCTGAACGAACGCGGCGTTTAATTCATCAAGCTCTCTCACCGATGTGTCAAACACGTCTCCGGCCGGCGTTCCCAGCTTTTCCAGATCCATATTCCGGCATTTCTGCACAAGCTTCCGTATAGGAGTGGCAAGTGTCCGGGAAGTAATCCATGCAATAAAAAATGTAACAGGAATCCAGGAAAGCGTTATTAAAATAATAAGACGGGTAAAGTTATTAACAGGCGCAAGGACTTCATCTTTCGACTGGAAGCATACATACGTCCAGTTGGAATAAAGCGATTTCTGAGAGGAAACAAGTTCCTCTGTTTTTGCATCAGCATTGTAATAGCTGAAAACACTTTTTTCATTCTTTGCGATATCGGCATACCTGACAATATCCGGATCCGTCATACCGGAACTATCGTAAGGGTACAGTAAATCGCCCCGTTCGTTATAGACGCATACCTGAAGGCTGTCGTTTCTGTTTTTAAGCCGTGTAATAATATTCTTGAAAATTATCCTGCAGTTCTGCACCGATTCCGAATATCCGCAGGGTTCGCCCGAAAGATTGTACCTGAGCCGGTACAGGGAAAGATAATAATGACTAACCGAAGCGCTGCCGGAGTACAGCTGACTTTCGTACGGTGCGCTCAGATATTTTACACCGCTCAGTTCGTTTACCGGCTTCATCCAGGAAAAATATTCGGGATTATACGAGTAATATCTGTTTACCTGCCCCATACCGGCTGCGCTTCCGTTAAAGTCATATAAATAAACCTCCAGGACCCGGTTGTTCGGCTCATTCAGCGTCCGGAATATTTCAGCAAGCTCAAGGAACTCCGTTCTGCCCTCGTCTCCCGGATTATTAAAATATTTCTCAGCGCGCTCTTTTACCATGCGGTTCGTACTGACGCTGACGGAAACATCGTCAATCATACGGATTGCGTTATCGGTCGATTCCTCAAAAAATGCAAGTTTATCTTCAAATGCCTTCATTTCCCGCTTTATAAGGATGTCGGAAAAATATACATGGAAAAAGACAGAGAAAATAACAAGTATAAAAACGTTAATACAGAAATAGAAAAAAAAGAATTTTGTTTGAATCGACTGACTCCGGGCCATACTTTATCATACAATGACAAAGTAAAAACCGCAAATAATATTTTTATTTTCCTGGAAACGGCACACTCAGCCTCATTTAGTCAAAAGAATCCAACAATTGTTTTAAAAAGTGCATAGACGGCTGAAAAATCACGATTTAGAATGAAATCATCACAAGCGGTTAACAGCAGGAAGAATAATGTCTGCACACCGTTTGATTTTTTACAGGAGGATTCTTTAATGAGATTTGAGAAAATGCGTATGAGGCGCCTGCTGTGCACATCAGTCTGTATTGCAGCCATTATACTGACAGGCTGCAGAAAAAAAAACAATGAAACTTCCATAAGTTCCGGTTTTAATGGAGAATCGCTGAGCATTCTCGTTTCCACCGACTGGATGGCCAACAGATATGATGCAACGATTGAACGCTTTGAAAAAATGACAGGCGCTACAGTCGACTTGCAGACCATTCCTGCCGATCAGTACGGTGATCTGCTTCAGTCAAAACTAACAAGCGGGACATGTACCGATATATTCTGGATTCAGTCAAATCCATTTGCAATTAAATCGGTAATTGTAGATCCTGAAAACTACTGTCTCGATTTCAGCGGTGCGTCGTGGGAAAAAATAATTCCCCCTGCAAGGCTTACTTCCTGTACATACGACGGTAAATTATACGGACTCCAGATATGGCATAACTCACCGGAATATGTCATGCTGTATAATAAAACACTTTTTGCCAGCCTCGGCATAAAAACAACCCCAAAAACATATGCCGAACTTCTCAAGGACTGCGGAATCATCAGCAGGGCGGGAATTACTCCGTGGTTTATGCCCGGTGCGGACGGATGGAGACACCAGCTGCCGTTCTTCCAGATTGGAGGCGTCTATGAAGAAGCGCAGCCGGGATTGTACGACGGGTTGAACAGCAACACCCGGAAATTTGGCGGAAATAAAAAAATGCTCGAAGTGCTTGCAAATTTCAAAGAACTTTCCGACAAGGGGTATTTCGGAAAAGACTGGATAGGCACCGACAGCACGAACATGGCAAACGAATTCGCAGACCATAAGATTGCAATGACCATGGAAAACTCAAGCTACATAAAGCAGATAAAAGACGAAACGAATACGACAGATCAATTCGGATTGTTTTTGATTCCGCTCGGCGACAACGATACCTATCCCACGAATCCCGCAGGTCCTACAATGTTCGGCTACAAGGGAACAAAACATCCTGAACTGGTAAAAGCATTTTTCGATTTCGTCACGACGACGCAGAGCCTTCAGGAAATACTGGATAATTCACCCAAATATACAAACCTCGATGTTCTTGATGACAAAATACAGCAGAAATGGCTGCCGGAGGAAAAAGAATTCATGGACAAAATCGACCGCAGCAAAATGGCAACCCCCGTCCTCCAGACAGGTACAAAGTATACGAACGACTACTGGATGAACTTCGGTGCAGACATGGTTGCATACTGTCTGAATAAAATGACAGCGAATCAGGTTCTCGAAAACATGGATATAAACCGTGCTGCTTCAGCTGCACTAGCGCACGATTCCGCGTGGAACTGACTTAATTATTAATTTACGTCTGCATATTCCCTTCAGGAATATGCAGATACATCATGGAAGATAAAATGAACAAAAAAAGCATATATCCGAACTGGTTCCTGATTGTCCCGTTTTTATTATACATTATTTTTTTCCTTATTCCGGCTTTACTCGGAGTAGTTTACTCGTTTACTGACTGGAACGTCAGAAGCAGGGGAAATATTTCTTTTATAGGCCTGAAGAATTACATCGAAATATTCAAATCAAATAAAAATTACGCTTCAGGCATTCTGAATACATTGAAATTCACGGTCATTTCAAACGTTGTAAAACTCATACCGGCACTCTTCCTTGCAATACTGATTCAGCGGGGTGTAAAAGGACACAGAATATATCAGACAATTTTCTATTTGCCCGCAGTACTGCCGTTTCTGGTCATCGGTCTTATATTCAAATCAATATTCAACTATAACAACGGTCTTCTGAATACACTTCTTTCCTATATGGGACTGCCGGCACAAAAATGGTTGTCCGATTTAAGTATGGTATGGAAATCAATATACGGCGTAGATGCATGGCGCGGCATAGGATACTGTATGACTATTTTTCTTGCAGGCCTGAACGGCATTCCCCATTCGTACTACGAAGCAGCCGAAATTGACGGAGCCGGCTTCTGGCGCTCATTCTGGCACATTACATTACCCATGCTTACAGGTGCGATAACAATCAATCTCGTCTTCGGCATTACCTACGGACTGAAGGTCTTTGACATCGTATATGTCCTTACGAACGGAGGACCGGGCCACGCAACAGAAGTCATGACCACTTATTCGTACCAACTGTACGCGAACGGATGGTACGGTCTTGCCTCCGCATTAAATTCAATACTCTTCGTCATCACAACGATAATCGGAGTGTTTGTTGTGCAGCATATGAGCAGACAGGAGGTGCAGCAATGAAACGAAGAGAACAATCCACATTCTTCAAGCAGTTTATCTGTGTGGCGCTGTCAATAATAATTATTCTGCCTTTTTATATGGTTTTAATAAACTCTTTCAAAACGAAAGGTGAAGCAGCCCGCATGTCCATCACTTTTCCAACCGAATGGGTTTTTGGAAATTATCTGGAAGTTATTAACCGCGGACATTTACTGCTCGGATTCTTCAACAGCATGCTCTATGCAGTCGTTTCCACAACCGTGGGAGTCATGCTCAGTGCAATGGCCGTCTTCGTAATCAGCCGCAACAAAACAAAACTTAACAATTTCGTTTACTATTTTACGCTCTGCGGTTTATTCATACCGGTAAATTTCGTAACGCTTTCCGCCGTTTTGAGTTTTCTGCATCTGTCAGGCACAAGGATGGGGATTATTGTCACGTTTACCAGCAGCATGATTCCTTTCTGCGTCTTTACGCTCAGAAATTTCTTTTCAACCATTCCCGTAGAACTTGATGAAGCCGCAATAGTTGACGGCGCAGGTCCGCTCAGACTGTTTTTCACAATCATTGTGCCGCTTCTAAAACCCGCGCTCGTTACAGCCTTCATTCTCCAGTTCATGGGAATATGGAGCGATTTCATAACCCCTCTTTATCTTGCCAACGCCAGCGCCCAATGGCCTATGAACCTTGCAGTGTATAACTTCTTCGGCAAAAACGGCTCATACTGGAATTATGTGTTTGCGGATATCGTTCTCACCTGCCTTCCTGTTATTATTATATACCTCATCGGCCAGCGGTACATCGTAGGAGGATTAACAAGCGGCGCGGTAAAAGAATAGGAAATTTAAAACTAATGTTGGAAACACACTGATATATGCGAAGAATGCCATTATACTATTATCAGCAGCGGTAAATTTAATTTCATTGGAGAGTGAACACATGGCTAAAATTTTTTCATTGGACGAATTAAATGCAATAACCAATAAAAGTACAAAGGAATTTGTTCAATCATTGGTTAAACTCAATTTGGAAAATGGCTGTTTTATTTCCGGAAAAGTATACTTCACTGATTTTCCGCCGAATATTCACAATGCCGAAATTCAGGTTGTCCTTTATGATTCCAGCCTGATTGATATGACGCTGACGTCAACAAATGTTAACCCTTATCGTTGGACTTGTTCAAACTGGACAAACAGCGCTACATTCAGCTGGCTGCCTGTAAGGTAAATTAGTTAGAGAGTCTGCTTTACTAAGTACCGCTGCAGGCAGACTCTCCATATACAGAATGATATTTTCCCTGGTTACGACTTCCACCATTAAGAAACTTACAATTCCTTATTCTGTTCGTGTTGTTCCGCCTTCTACAAATTGTACAGGGAGGGTAATATTTTTTTCGACGTCTTCTTTTTTTATAAGACAAAGAAGTGTATTTACGCTTGCTGTTGCCATATTTTTTATAGGCTGGGCAATACTGGAAACCGCATAATCGCTGACATTCAGAATCTTCAATCCGTCATAACCGATAATTTGAACTTCTTCCGGCACTTTTATACCGAGCTGCCGTAATTTTTTTGTTACGAGGACTGCATGAATATCGGAGCTGGTAAAAATTCCATCGTATGCAAAGCTGCCGGCGCTGAAATTCTGCTCAAGAAATCCGTATATCCTTGAAATCTGAAATTCATTTAAAGTTGTCTCTTCACCAAAATCTATTTCATCTGCACTGAGATTTGCACGTCTGCATGTTTCGATAAAAGATTTGCCGCGCTTCAGCGTTTCCCCTGCAAGGTTTGAACCATTGTGCAGATATACGACATTTTTACATCCTGTCCGTATAAATTTTTCGGCAGCAAGTCTTCCGCCTTTTTCGTTATCGCCGGAAATACAGCAGCCGGAACTCTCCAGATGGCGGTCAATCGAAACAGTCGGAACAGTAAAATTTTTCAGCTCATTTTCTATATGATGATAACTTATGATAATTATACCGTCGACTCTGTTGCGCATTACAACGGAAATATAGGAAGATTCCTTTTCAGCATCCCCGTAGGTAGTACAGACGAGCAGTTTGTATCCTTCTCCGACAAGAGTTTTTTCCGCAAAATTAACAAACAGTGCAAAAAAAGGATTTATGAGATCGGGAACAATAATGGCAACCGTATAGGTCTTATCGATTTTAAAACCCCGCGCATACGTATTCACCTGATATCCGAGTTTTTCAATCGCATCCATTACTCTTTTTTTGTTCGCTTCCTTTACATTCAAATTGTTAATAACCCTGGATACAGTACCAACTGATAATCCGGATTCAGCTGCTACATCATTTATTGTAATCATAGCCAGACCTTCTTTTACTGTAATCAATTTCATATTTCCGGACTTCCGGAAATATGAAATCATGTACCAGTTATTGTATCTGATTTCCTCCGCAAGAAAAAGTACCATTCTGCCGGCCGGCTTCCGAGTATTCGACTATCAGCGCTTCATACGGCTGCAGTTCTACAGAGTGCGCGCTGACCGCATCCCTTTTATAATTGCTGCATAGTATCCGCTGAATTTCCTCATCTGTATTAAGAAGTATCTTTTTATGCTGATAATTAACGATTATCATGACAGCCTTTTTTCCAAGAATGCGCTTATAAGCCACAACATTTTCTGTATCATAAAAAGCCGGCTTCATTTCTCCATCAGTAAAAACGTCTGTATATGGCGAATCGGTCCTGAGTCTGATTATTTTCCGGTAAAAATTCAACAGGGACTCACTGTCTTTGTCTTCGGCAGAAGCATTTACAGTCACATAGTTTTCATTAACTTTAAGCCAGGGAGAACCGGAAGAAAATCCTGCATTCGTGCTGCTGTCCCATTGAAAAGGCGTCCGGGCATTATCTCTGCTCTGGCTTTGGACAAACGAGAGTGCCGCTTGAGGAGAGAAACCTTCCGCAAGTGCACGTCCGTACTGGTTTATCGATGAACAGTCGTCATATTCATCAATTTTACCGAGTGAAATATTCCTCATGCCTATTTCCTGCCCCTGATATATATACGGCGTTCCCCGGAGAAAGAGATACAGAACTGCCAGCATTGATTCGCCGTAAAAATTGCGGCCTGCGGGTTCCAGAAGGCGTTCGACAGACCGCGGCTGATCATGATTTTCGATGCACAGTCCCAGCCAGCCTTCTTTGTCCGCAGTTTCATGCATGTGAAACAGATTCTTCTTTAATTCGCGTATCGTCCAGGTGCGAGGTTTGTACCAGAAATAATTAGGAGGCTCAAGATTCAGCTCTGACCAGGCAAAATCAAAAATCATCGAAAAGCAGCCGTTCTCGAGCGATATATATTTATGCAGATCGTCGTCTGCGATGCCGGCAGTTTCACCGACAGTTATCGCGCCTCGTGCTCCGTATGTCCGGTCATGCAGTTCCCTGAGTATCTCCGTAATTCCCGGACGTGCAAGACTCCCGTACTTTACAGAGACAAGACCATCTGCCGCGTCCGGCGGAAACGAAGGCAGACCCGGTTCTTTTTTCAGATATGTTACGGCATCCATTCTGAATCCGGCAATTCCTTTATCAAGCCACCAGTTCATCATACTGTAGATTTCTTCCCTGAGTTCCGGATTTTCCCAGTTCAAATCGACCTGTTTTTTTGCGAACAGATGCAGATAATAATACGGAGTACCGGAAATGGGCTCCCACGCGCTGCCGCCGAAAATAGATCTCCAGTTATTAGGAGGATTCCCGTTTACACCTTTTCTGATAAAGTAGTATTTACCGTACTTTCCCTCGGGATCAGCCAGAGCCTTTTTAAACCATTCGTGTTCATCTGATGTGTGATTCACCACCATATCCATCATGATTTTAATGCCGCGCTTTCCCGATTCACGTATCAGCTCGTCCATATCTTCATCCGTGCCGAATACGGAATCAACGTGATAATAATCGGAAATATCATAGCCGTTATCTGCCATAGGAGACTTGTATACAGGGCAGAGCCAGATAACATCAGTGCCAAGCTTTTTAATATAATCAAGATGAGCCGTAATGCCGCGCAAGTCACCTATACCGTCACCGTTTGAATCACTGAAACTCCGCGGATATATCTGATAAATAACCGCATTCTTCCACCAGTATTTTTTCATATACTAACCCTTCACCGCACCGTTTGCAACACCGGCAATAATATATTTCTGCAAAAAAACATAGGTAATCAGAATCGGAAGAATCGTTACCAGGACTGCCGGAAAAATAAGTTCCCATGGATTTCCGTACTGGCCGGATATAAGCTTGGCAAAGTACAGCTCAAGCGTCAGGGTCTTTACACCGTCACTGTTTCCGATAACAAGAAACGGAAGCAGATAATCATTCCATATCCACATACCGTTCAGGATTACCACAGTTACAGTCGTCCCTTTGAGCAGAGGAAAAACCACACGAAAGAACATTTGAAAAATATTGGCTCCGTCAATTGTTGCAGCTTCTTCCAAAGACTGGGGCACACTTTTAATAAATCCGTGATACAGAAAAACAGACATACTCATACCGAATCCGCAGTACATAATGATAAGACCGGGGATATTCTTCAGACCAAGAAAATTAAATTCATTAAGAAGCGGATACATAAGAGATTGAAAGGGAATCAGCATTGCCGCTGCAAAAGAAAGATATAAAATAGAAGAAAATCTGCTTTTCAGACGAACCATAACCCAGGCCGCAAGAGAAGATATTATGACAAGTAAAAAAAGAGAACAGGCCGTAATAATAAAAGTAACTCCGATTGCCTGAAAAAAATGAATCTGAACTATGGCATTTTTCAGGTAACTGAAATCCAGCACTTTCGGAGGAGCCACAGGTGATGTGACGATATCGTTATTTGATTTGAACGAATTAAAAAAAAGCAGCAGGAGAGGCACCAGCGTATAGATTGACAGCAATCCGAGTAAAACATGCGTAACCCACCAGACGTCCTTTCTTTTTTGTCCCTGAACAATCATATTTCAACCTCTCTTTTTGTCGTAATAGAAACCTGAATCAGGGCTACAACAGCAATCAGTATAAAGAAAATAACAGCCTGCGCCTGTGCCAGTCCGTAATCCGGCGGTGCGCTGTCCCTGGTCGTTCTCAAAATCTGCGTCGCAAGCAGCCTTGTGCCGAAATTGCCGTCTGTCAGTGCAATATTCTGATCAAGCAGCATGAAACATTTCGAAAGCGTCAGGAACAGGACAATTGTAAACGAAGGCATCAGCATGGGCAGTGTTATATGCAGGAAAACCTGGCCGTTTGAAGCTCCGTCAATTCGTGCTGCTTCAACCATTTCAGAAGGAATATTGTTAAGACCGATTGTAAAGATGATCATCATATAGCCAACCATCTGCCACGTAAACAGCAGCACAAGGGCGAACAGCGCTTTTGTATTATTCTGCGTCATATTGCAGAGCGCCGGTAAGGATATCAGTCCCTGAGGGCCAAAAAGAATTTTTGAATATACAATTTCAAATATGAACTGCCAGATGTATCCGAGCGCCAATCCCCCGAGCAGGTTCGGAAGGAAAAAGATTGTCCGGTAAAAAGAAGCTATACCCCGTTTGAGCCGGGAGGCAAGTAACGATACAAAAAGTGAAAAAAAAGTAATAACAAGAACCGCAACGACTGTAAATTTAACCGTATAAACGAGAGAATCAATAAACTTCTTCGTATGGAAAGCTTTAATATAGTTTTCAATTCCGACAAAAGACTGCCAGAAATGATCGCCTCCTGCAAAATAGGAACCGCGCCACGAAGTAAAAGAATATACAACGCCTATTGCAAACGGAATCACAACAACGCCCAGAAATAAAACCAGAGCAGGAAGAGCGAGCGGTATCATCCGCTTTTTATTATACATATTCATACATTCTCCATAACAAGGACTGACAACGGCAGACGCACATACACAGTCAGCTGCCGTTGCAAAACCAATCAGTTGATATTTGCCATTTCCTCCCAGCGGGATACAGCGTAGCCGGCTATATCGTCATATGCATTGTCCGGCCAGGTTTCCTTATTCAGATAATGCTCCATCAGGTAGCCGCCAAGATTATCTGTCGCCCATCCGACGGGAGCTCCAGCATACGCATTGGTAATTGTTTTACCCTGTGCCATGTAAGATATGATTGAATCACCCAGGCTGTATCCGGCAGAAGTTTTTGCAGGATCAGCATTATACGGAATAAATGACATTTTATTAATAATAAAATCCTGTCCCTCTTCGGAAGTATTAAGCCACACGAGGAATTCTTCAGCAAGCTCCTTTTCCCTGTCAGATACTTTTGCATTTATTGCATAATAATTCGGAACGAATACCGGAATTGAATCATTCATATGCTCAACCGTAAGTCCCTGCACATGAATATCACTCTGCGTAAACGGCATCTTTACGGGCAGGAATGTAAGAGTTTTCGTAATATCCGGATTCGCCCGTTCAATATTACCGTATGCCCAGTTTCCCTGTTTGAGGAATAATGCTTTCCCTGCGGCAAATGTCGCCACAGACTGGTCATATCCGTTTATTGTAGCATTAATAAGATCAGGGCCGCGTAATGTTGTTGCATTCTGTGACATAAGATCAAGTGTTTTCGCATACGCCGTAAAAGATGATTTTCCTGCTTCAAGTTCCTGCTTTGTCGTATTTTTTGCTGCGGCCGCATCGGGAAAAATCGTATCGATTGCAATATTGACCAGATGATCTCCATAAGTCCATTTTTCAGAACCGGCTACAGAAAACACTCCCGTGAGATTTTTTGCAAGTCCGGTTTTTTGTGCAGCGAGTTTAAATGTACTGCCGCTGAGCGTTACACTTCCGGCTGTACCGTTCTTTATATACGCTTCAACAACATGCACCATATTCTCGAATTCTTTATATGTCGCCGTTTTGAATGCTTCAATAAAGGAATCTACAGAATCTTTCCCAAAAAGATCAGCAAGCATATTTTTATTTACAATAAAGCCGTATCCTTCAACATTATATGGGATACCGTAGCTGACTCCGTTCTGCTGAAGTCTGAGTGACGGAGGAATAGTGTCGGCAAGTTTTTTAAAATCCTGGTTTTTTGCTGCCGAAAAATCCATCGCATACTTTCCCTCTACCCATTCGACCAGCGCCTGTGAATTCATAATAGAAAAAATGGCAGGTTTATCTTTGGAACTCATTTCGGTACGAAGCGTATCATCACTGTTTGTACCGGAACCAAGAGAGAAAACTTTTACCGTAATTCCCTTTTCCTTTCCGAATGCATCCGCGGCAGCCTTCATTGCCTCGGCATTCTCGCCTTTCGTATTGAAAATATATAAATCATACCCTCGTCCGCCCCCTGCAGTTTTTTTCCCACTGCATCCGGCAAATATGAAGATACTGCCGGCAAGTACAAAGAGAAGCAGTTTTTCAGCTAATTTCATAAGACCTCCTGGAAAAATCATAAAAATGAAACGTTTCATTTTTATGATAGCATGCTTTTACATATTGTCAAGTTTTTTAGTACTATTATAGACAAAAAGGAGTTGACTCAAAACAATAGTTCTGTCAATTATGACAAAAACAGGTGAACCTTTTTTCAAATACAGGAGGAAAAAATTGAAAGATACTCAACAACAATGGTTTAAAGAAGCAAAATTCGGATTATTCATTCACTGGGGATTGTATTCCGTTCCCGCTGGTGAATACAACGGGAAAAAAACGGACAGGATAGCAGAATGGATTGAAAACGATCTGGACATCCCCGTTACCGAATACGAAAAACTTGCCGGACAGTTCAACCCAGTACAGTTTGATGCCGGACAGATTGTGGCAAAAGCAAAATCGTGGGGAATGAAATACATTGTGTTTACATCAAAACATCATGAAGGATTTGCCATGTTTCACAGCCGGTGTTCAAAATTCAATATTGTCGATGCCACTCCGTCCGGCCGCGATGTTTTAAAAGAACTTCAGCTCGCCTGCGAAAAATATGATATGAAGCTTGGCCTGTATTATTCACAGGCTCAGGACTGGGACGATCCCGACGGTTTTATGTACAGAAAGGACAATTCGCACAAAAACTTTCAGAAATACCTGGAAAACAAATGTCTGCCGCAAATACGTGAACTGCTAACAGGTTACGGAAAAATCGCGGTTATGTGGTTCGACACCCCCATGGAAATGACGGAAGTACAGAGCCGCAGGGTATTCGATACGGTAAAAAGTCTTCAACCTGATTGTATTGTAAGCGGAAGAATCGGAAATAATCTCGGTGAATATATGACGACCGGCGATAATTTTATTCCTGCCGTTCCGTATCCTGGAGACTGGGAAGTTCCCGCAACGCTGAATAATACATGGGGGTATAATGCAAGCGACACAAACTGGAAGGATGCGCACAGCATCATAGAACTTCTGCTGAGGATAAACAGCAGAGGCGGAAATTATCTCCTGAATATCGGTCCTGATTCCCGTGGATGCATACCTCAAGATTCCGTCAGGATTCTAGACACAGTGGGAAACTACGTAACAAAAAATGCCGACGGTATCTATGCAACAAATGCCGTTATCGGAAATCCATACGAACTTGATTACGGCATTATGACAGCCAAGCCTCACAAAATTTTCCTGCACGTAATGTATAAATCAAAAACACGGCTTGAACTGCTGAATGTCGCCAATACGGTTAAATCGGCACGGATACTGGAAAACGGACAGTATTTACAAGTCCACACCATGAAAGCATGCGAAGGAAATTCCATTATTGAAATAGAACTTACTCCTGAATATCAGACGAAAAAATATTATTGCGTCTGTCTGGACACGGAAGAAGAATTACCTGTATTCGAACCGCTTCAACTCTAGCCCGTTTATACAAACATGTCGTCCGGCAAACAATATAACAAAATATATGTCATGCCGGATGTCCGGTTCCTAATTCAGGAAAAGTAACACTGCACGCCTGCCCGTTGTCAGCATCCTCTTCTGATAAAACAGGCACTGCATGGTGCTGCCAATAGACGGTTATTTTCTACAACAGGTTTGCCGCCGTACTGGTACATAATTTCTCCATCAATTGATTCCGGAACAGGACACGACCGGACAGTACCCGCAGGATTTAAAATAACAAGTATCTTTTCGCTGCCGTCGTACCGTTCATAAACAAGCGGATATGCATTCTTTTCCGCAAACAGGAAACGGATTGCCGCACAGTTCTGAAGCGCAGAATGTTTTTGCCGGATGGAAATCAGCGTTTTCACGGTGTTATACAGCGAATCACGCTGATCCACCTGCGAGGCAACATCTGGCCTGCATGAATCAGGATCGAGTGCTGTATAAAGCTTATCCGGCGGTGCACTGGAAAAACCGGCATTTGTACTTTTATCCCACTGCATCGGAGATCTGCTTCCTGTTCTTTCATAACCGCCTTCCACCGAAGTAAGCCCTTCAACGTACCGCATACCGATTTCATCGCCATAATACAAAAAAGGAGCACCGGGAAACGAATAAATAAATGCAAAAGCCAGTTTCATCTGTACAGGATCCAATGTACGGGAAAGTCGTATCATATCGTGATTGCCGGAAGGAAGGCACATCAACCCCTCCGTACCGACTGCCTCCGCATTCTGTTCGTATGTTGCAACGAAATCTGCGGCGTTTCCGTTTCCTGCTGCATCAAAGAAACGTTCCTCGTTCCGGAAAAGATCCATATAATGAGTAGTGCCGAAATGCAGAAAGAAATCCATATGGAAACCGGCTTTGACTGCGACTTCCGGTTTTCCCCATTCGGAAACAAGAACTGCCTCCGGAAATTCCATATCGATTTCATGCCGTACTTCCTGCCAGATTTTTACAGTTTCCGTTTTACTGTCATCTTCGTTTTTCACGAGAGAACCTGCCATATCGACACGGAATCCGTCGCAGCCCATGTTCAACCAGAATTTTATGATTTTCTTCAATTCAGTCTTCGTCGCCAGCGGCCCCGGAGCGTCAACCGGCTGCTGCCATGCAGGATCATCAATGTGTGCAAATCCGTAATTCAGTGCAGGCTGAGTGGAAAAACAGTTTACGCCGCAAGTTCCGTCACGCTGTGAAATGCCACGCAGCGTACCCGCTATTCCTCTGACTGTTTCCATCCGTTTCATGCAGGAATCAGTCCACACATAGCGGTCCGTGAACATATTTTTCTCCGGTTTCATTGATTCACGGAACCAGGGATGCTGAACAGACGTATGCCCGGGCACAAGGTCAAGCAGCACATGCATATTCATTTCATGTGCTTTCCGGAACAGTCTCCTTAGATCTTCGTTCGTCCCGTAGCGCGGCGCTACCTGATAATAATTCGTAATATCGTATCCCGCATCGGCAAAAGGCGATTCAAAACACGGATTTATCCAGACTGCGTTGCAGCCGAGTTCTTTTATATATGCAAGTTTCTCTATGATGCCGGGAAGGTCACCGATACCGTCCCCGTTGCTGTCGTAAAAGCTCTGCGGATATATTTCGTAAAAAACCGCTTCTTTCAACCAGTTAACCATAATGACAAATCCCCTTTATTAATTACATTTTATGCAGCGGGAAGTTTACATACTCATCCGTTCTCGGCAGCCAGTCAAGAAACTTCGGAAGTTCAAAATCCCAGAATGACCATTCATGCTCGTACCCGTCCACATCGTCAAATCTGTGGGCTGTCCCTTTTTCTTCGAGATAGTGGTGAAACCGGACAACAGATTCGTAGAGGAAATCCTGTTTTCCAACACATAAAAATATTGCAGGTAATTTCATTTCCTTTTTCAAATCTTCTTCCACAAGTGCGTACAAATCCATCATTTTCGGAAAACCGTGTCCCAGCCTCAGTTCTGTGTCACTTTTCCATTCGGTTGCAGGCGAGAAAGCCCCTATCGCACGATAAGATTCCGGATGTCCAAGTCCATGTGCAAGCGTTCCGTACCCACCCATGGAAAGTCCCGCTATGTACGTATCTTCCATGCGGGCAGAGACAGGAAAATTGGCAGTAACAAACTCGGGCAGTTCCCGGGCGACGAAATCGTAGTAATTTTCTCCGTACGCCTCTGCGTTCATATACCCCTTATTCCCGACGGAACAAGTAACAACCGCAATACGCCTTTCTTCCACATACCGCTCCATTGAGGTAAAACGGCTCCAGCACATATAATCGTTCCCGTGTCCGTGGAGCAGGTACAGGACCGGATATTTATACGGAATTTTATGCGATGGAGTTCCTTTCTGCATATCGCACGGACTGAAACTGGGAAGGACAACGAGTATGTCGACACCGTAGCCGAGCGAATAAGAAAAAAAATTACAGTGTATCTGTGCCATTTTATTATTTCCCCTTATTAATTATGATTTCACCGCGCCTGCAACTATTCCTGCAACTATATGTCGTTGCAGGAATATGTACAAAATAATAATCGGCAGTACGACCATTATAAGAGACGACATGATAAGACCCAAATCGGTGGAATATGTTCCGTAAAATACCTGCGTTGCAATCGGAAGAGTAAACAACTCTTTTTTCGTCAACACCAGGGATGGAAGAAGAAAGTCATTCCATATACCCATTGCATAAAGAATTATAAGCGTAACTGTTGTCGGGGTAAGCAGAGGAAACACAATCCTGAAAAATATCTGATACCTGCTGCAGCCGTCAAGTTTTGCCGCTTCCTCCAGTGACAGGGGAATACTCGTCTTGATAAAGCTGTGATACAAAAATACAGACATTGCTGTTGAAAATCCCGTGTGCATTAAAATCAATGTAATTCTATGATTTAACATAGACAGACGTGCACCATAGATTGAAACAAGCGGAATCATGATAACCTGAAACGGAATGACCATTGATGCAATCATTATGGTGAATATAATCCTGTTTATTTTATAATTCATACGTACAAAAAAGTAAGCACACATGGAAGTCGTAATAATAATAAGGAGAACACTGCAGCTTGTAATAGCAAGGGAATTCATAAATGTCTGAGGAAATCTCATTTTAAAAAATGCATTTACATAATTGTCGAATGTAAATCCTCTGCTCCCGATTATCGCAAGCGGTTCCTTGATAATATCGCGTTTTTCCTTAAAAGAATTAATAATGACCATCGCAAACGGGAAAATATAAATAATCAGACTTATTATAAGAATGGCCATCGTTATAAAAAAACTTGTCTGCCGCTCAATATATCCCTTTTTGTTTATATCCATCAAGCTTCCACCTCTTTCTGCTTGCCAAGCAGCACCTGGGTTACGGCAACTGCAGAAACGAACAAGAACAGAACAAGTGCTTCTGCCTGCCCGAGCCCGTAGTTTTTCGATTCGAAAGCCATGTTGTAGACATACATTGCAGCCAATTTTGTCGAATTATACGGCTGTCCCGCTGTCAGAGAGAGGTTCAAATCGTATGTTACAAAACAGCGTGTTATTGACAAAAAGAAACAGATGGTAAATGTTCCTGCCATCAGAGGAATCGTAACATGTTTCATAGACTGCCAGCTGTTGCAACCGTCTATGAGCGCCGCCGATTTCAAATCCTCGGGAATGCCTGTCAGACCGGCGATATAAATCAGCATAAGGAATCCCGAAAGCTGCCAGACGGAAACGAGTATCAGTGCCCAGAGGGCCTTATCAGGGTCCGAAAGCCATGCGGACGAAAACAGCGGCAGGCCAGTCATTTTTCCGACAGTCAGAACTGCTTTGTTAAATACAAATTTCCATATGTATCCTAAAACAATCCCGCCTATAAGATTTGGTGTAAAAAATACAGCCCTAAAAAAATTTCTTCCAACTACATGATTCGTTACGAGATACGCAAGAAAGAATGCAATAACATTGGCAAGTATCACCGAAAAAAATGTATAAAAAATCGTTTTACCCATCGAAACCCAAAAAGCCGTATCCTTCAACAGGGCAATGTAATTAGCTTTTCCGGAAAACGACATTGTACTGGAAATACCGTTCCAGTTTGTAAATGTCAGATAAATACCGAAAATAAAGGGGGCTATGACGACAGCTGCAAATAAAAATACCGACGGTCCCGCGAAACTGCAGAACATTGCGATTTTATAATAAAATTTGTTCTGATTTTGCACATTAGGCTCCTGTGTTTTATATTCTTCATTGATACAGAGAAATAAATTGTAAATTCAATCTCCCTGTATCAACTCACCTGAACAGAAGTGAAAATTATTCAGCCTTTTTCTGCCAATATGCATCTATGACTGCTGCAAATTGATTTCTTGTGTATCCGCCGGCAAGATACTTCTGCATTTCCGCACCCAAAGCCGACCAATGATCTCCGGGATAGTTCGGAAATCCCTGGGCAAGCATACCGGCAGCAGCGTATTTCTGTACCGAATTGCCGAGCGGGTCGGAAACTTTCAGCGTTATATTCGAAAATGCGGGAATAAGACCACAATCACGGACAAGAAATGACTGTCCTCTCGTATCGAAAACAAGCCAGTTCAAAAAGTCCTTTGCAGCCTGCTGCTGTTTAGCAGTATTGTATTTCGTATCAATCATGCAGAACTTGGTAGCACCGCCGCAGAGTATCTCGTTTGCCTTATTGTCTGACAGGGGCTGGACTACCGGCATGATTCCGTATTTTGATTTTTTGTCCACATAATCGCTCATATTCGGCCATGCCCAGTTTCCGTTAAACCAGAATGCAACATCCCCCTCTGCAAGTGCTACAGCATTTTCATCGTAGTCTGCGGACAGAGGATCTGATTTACTGCGATTATATTGCATGAGGACAGAAAACGTATCCATAAGAGAATTCCACCGTTTGTTGTTTTCGAGCGTAACAGTTCCTTTCTCAAGCCCATTGATGAATTTTGCAGTAGTTGCAGCTGTTCCATCCTGTTCTTCGTACACCTGAGACAGAAAATGGCCTGCAAGAGACCAATCTTCCTTATTCAGTGCAACAGGGGTTTTCATACCATCCGCGACAAGTTCTGAAAGGAGATTCTTCAAATCGTCAAGATTTTTAATTTTCAAAGGATCAAACGGTTTTCCTGTTGTCTTTTCAATAGCAGTTGCATTGTATATAAGACCTCTTGCTTCAATACAAAACGGAAAACCTATAAGCTTGTTATTAACGATGCATCCGTATTTTGTACCGCCCACGGTAGCCCATTTTTCATGCGAAAGATCGGCAGCATATTCGGCAAGCATGATAATGTCCTGAATGTCCCCCATATAAATAGTAGGTACTTCTCCAGAAGCATATCGTTTTGTTATATCCTGAGACGGAGATTCTCCGACTGTAATAGATACTTCAACATTAACACCTGTTAATTTCTTGTATTCTTTGGCAATTTCGTCCCATTTTGACTGAATTTCCGATTTTGTATTTAAAATAGTGATTTTAACACCATCGGTTGAAGCAGTACTTTTTTTCGCTTTTGCAGGCAGCATCGATATCAGCAGGCCGAAACACGCTATCGCCAGTATAGTTTTTTTCATGTATAGAAACCTCCTAAAGATAAAGCAATAAAAATGAAACGTTTCATTTTTATGATAGCATGCTTTTACATATTGTCAAGTTTTTTATTTTATACATGACAACAGGGAAAAGCCTTCAGGAGTATTGCAGGCTTACAAATCAATTCCCATAATATGCTTCACGAAATACCCGACGCCGAAGGATATAATGGCCACGCCCAGGCTGATGGCCGCCATACTGAAAAATCCTCTTTTAAAACTTCTGCTCTTTGCAACGGAAATATAATAATTGAATGTTCCTATTATGGTTAGCGCGACAACAACAGTCGTTCCGAGCGCAGCCAGATATGCATGCGGCGGAAAAAGCATATACGGAAGGATAAGCAGAATTACCGTAATAAGATACGACAACCCTATAATCACCGTCGACTTTACGGCATTCTTGCTGTCGTTTTCCCGCGAAGACAGGTATCCTGAACCGGCCATTGAAAGAGTAGCTGAAATTCCGGTAATAAGTCCGGCCATAGCAATAATCCGGCAGTTCTGCATTGCAAGTGTATAACCGGCAAGCGATCCTGTTAATTCTACCAGCGCATCGTTCATTCCCAAAATTATGTCGCCGGTATAATGAAGCCGCTCTTCATCCAGAAGTTCAATTAAATGACTTTCATGTTTTTCTTCATCAAGCAGAATTGATTCAAGTTCAGGGAGTGTGCTGATTTTCGCTTTGTACACTTCTATTCCCCTGCCTTCGCCTGATTCAAGTTGTTTTATCAAAAAAGTGTATCCGAGTATTTTTCCGAGCACAAGATAAAACCACGTGCTTACTTTATTCGGCTTCAGTTTGCGGCCCGAATACTTTTCAAATATTTCCGCATGCCTTTTTTCATCGGCGGATATTGACAGCAGGGTTTCCCGCTCATCCGCGTTTTTAACAGACAAAGCTATGCGATAATATAACAGAGAACTATCCAGCTCATCCTGCTGACGCGCAATAAAAAATTTTTCCTCTGCATTCATTGCCATACCGCCCTTTTGTATATTTTGTGTATAATGTAAAAGTGTTAAATCGTTTTTTTACCCTTTACTTTACACCAGTATAGACGGAGCGGCAAAAAAAAGCTACATTCGGCTGTCTATTTCCTTCTTGAATACTACCGCATATTTTATACTGAACACATACCACGGAATTAATGAAAGCAAAGAAAACACAAGACCGAGTGTACCGGCAGTAGAAGGAACGGCCATAAAAATTCCGGATGCAAGTCCCCATGCTGCTGTCCGCTTACTATAACGGGGACTTTTGAACATTACGATTGAAATCAATAATAATGTAATACCGTTTAAAACATAGTACGTATCGAATGCCGTCCCCTGCCATCCTGCCAGAGAAGCCTTTCCCGCAGCTTCAATCAGCATCCGGCTTTGAGCGTCGGTTTCCGCATAATACTGTTTTGACAGAGACATCAGTTCAAATGTTTTATTCGATGATATATATGCGGCGATTCCGACCAGTCCGAGCATTATGCCGGTCTGAAGAAGCCCTTTGTCCGTATCCTTCAGCGTCTGATATAGCGCCAGATATATAACCGAAATTAAAATGTTGTTAATCAATATGAAAAAATCGGAATGGAATAAGCCGATTATTGTATTGGTATGAAACAGCTGATACCAGCCGGCAATATCGACCGGCATTTTTGTCAATGAGAATACCAGGATCTGCGCGGGAATAATCACCAGCATAGTGATTGTTGCCGCAAATGCAATCTTAAATAACGATTTGTAATTTTTCAGCTGTTCATCACCCATTTATAGTTCCTCCGACACGGAAAATATATAGTAAAGAATTTCCTCTACACAAAGTACACGATAAAATGAAGTATGCATATATGCCAGGAGAAAGTTTCCGGCAGAAATATGTTAGTTTTCTGTTATATTACAACAAAACAGGGAACCGTTCTTTCCGGCTCCCCGTTACAACAGATTGAAAAAAAAGATTCTACCGCCCGCCTGCAGAGTGTGCAGAGCGCTCCACTTTGTCAGAACTGGATATACACGCCAGTGTCTGTACTGGAAACGGTTCCCGACAGTGTTGTACTGCCGCAGACTGCCGTTACAGAACTGAATCCGCCGGAGACGGCTCCGGCACTGATAAGCTGGTATTTTGAACCGGCTGCAGGCATTGCGGCAAAATCAAGGGACAGCGAGCCTGCAAGTTCCGCTTTACCTGTTACGGAAAGTACGCTTGAACTTGAACCGGAAACATCCAGTTTAAGCGTACCGGAGGAAGAGCCTGTCAGCCAGCCCGTAATTGTAAGCGTGCTGCCTGCGTCTATTTCAAGCGTACCTGCCGTTATCTTAACATCGCTTGTTCCGAACGCGGAACTTGAAAGCCCTGTAAGAACGCCGCCTTCTACGTTGGTACCGCCGCTGTATGTATTGCTTCCGGAAAGTTTAAGCGTACCGGTTCCTTCTTTTATGAGGCGGCCGCTTCCTGAAATATCATTACCCCATGTATCAAGTGCATAAAAACAGTTCTGTGTGGATGTTACCAGAGACGCATCCATATCCGCATAAATAGTTCCGGCAAACGAACCGTATCCGTCTGCTGCATCGAACAGATTCAGACGGCCCCAGCCCTCGTCGTCGTCAAGCAGCGGATAGCCTGAACCAACAGCGGTAGTCCTGAGCACTTCGCGCCTCTGGGCTGCACTCAGATAGGGAAAACGCGTTTCAAGCAGAACTTCCGCACCTTTCGGTACGACTGCAGCCTTTCCCGCAGTTCCGGTTTTGCTGAAACCGTATGTCATCCGTTCCAGATACGTTGCTTTATTCGCTTCGTGATTGTAGTACGGGTCGGAGGAGGCCGTTCCGCTGTGAGCAAATGCATAGAAAGTTGAATCTGTCGTGCCTGTTTCGCTTTTCAGATACGTATGCGCTGTTGAAAAAGCAGCATCTTTATCCGCGGTATACGACGTATTATACAACCCCGCAGCTGTAATTGCAGTTGCAAGAATCCTTCCGCCCATAACGTCGAGCGGAGAATGCATACCTGCCAGAATACGGTTGTTGCCAAGTTCCGAAGCTCTTGTAAGCAGTTCCTGATACCGTTCCGGGACGGCATACGCCATAATAAGGCCGGTGTTGTAAGACTCCGCCGTATGCCCCGAAGGAAAACCACCGTCAGTAGCAGGATTTGTGCCCCGTGCAGGTTTAAGCGCCGGCACAACGGAAACGTCTGATGAATATGCAGGATAGCTTTCTTCCGTCGTGCGGTCTGAAGCATAATATCCCCTGTCCGCGTAATATCCGTCGGCATCTTTCGCCGCATCTTCCGTAATAGTACTGTCGTTTGCCAGCCGCCACGGGCGCGGATAGTTGAAATAATATTTTGCCGGATTTGAAGACGCGCCGTTTGAGCGGACATCCTGAATCAGATGAATAACATCATACAGTCCGCTGCTGCTTGTAATAGAACCGTAATCGTTTCCGCTCTCGTCGTATTTATAGGTTGCGGCATCGGAAGGGACTGACGTTATGCTCGTAGTAATTCCGGAGCCGGTATAAAAATACGAAGCAAGCGGGCCAAAACCGGTGATTGTGGAATATGTCTTACCCCGCCTGTCGTCATAGTACGCATTGTCAGCCTGTTCATCCGTACGCGATGCAGTCACAGAAGCAACATACGCAATATTCGCCGAAAGAATTGATGAATTTTTTATTGTACCTTTTTTGTATGCGGAACTGTCCGACTGCGCCCAGCCGCCGGACGTCCACAGGTCGTCGTATTTTGAAAGAAGACGTGCAGCGGCATTCGTCTCTTCCGTCGTATTTGTGCTTTGATTTGTCGCATAATAATCTACATAAGCCTCTACCCCTGAAGCGGGAGACGGATATGACGGCTCTGCCGGATTACTGCTGAAATCCTGCGTCAGCACAGAAACATTTGAAGAACTTCCGGAACCGGAAGACGGATTCTGACACCCTGCCAGAACAAGCAGTCCTGCAAGACCGATAGATAATACTGCCGGCAATACTTGTCGTTTCATAAAAAACCTCCATGAGGGCCTTTCCGCCCGCGTGAGTTGTATGCCGGAAACAGGTTCGTGAACAATGTCATTTTTTTTTGATTACTGCATATTTCTGCTATTCACCGTTTTTTTATTAAAAATTAACACGTTTTACATAGTGCCAGGCGCTGCACTTCCATTCCTGGCAAGGCGGTATTCGCGGGGAGACATACCGTACGTCCGCTTGAACTGCCGGATAAAATACGCAGGCGTGGAAAAACCTGTCCGGCTGCTGATGGTACTCACCGTCAGATTCGTCGTTTCCAGCAGACGTGCTGCTTCGGTTACACGGCACTCCGTTACAAAAGAAATATATGACGAATCTGAGATCGTCTTAAACAGATGGCTCAGATAGCTTGTACTAAAGCCTGCGGCAGCAGCGGTTTTCTCAAGAGATAAATTACCGGAAAGATGCGACCGCACATATTCTCTTACCCGGGCGACAACGGCGGACTGCCTGTTTTCCCTGTTATTTTCCAGCAGGGCAAATGCCGCGGTGCAGGATTCCGACAGGAGCTCCAGAAACTGAAGTACGTCGGTACATTTTTCCGGGACAGGCAGACTGTTTACGATAATGGCAATCTCAGGCAGTTGCAGCTGCTCCATCCACAATCTTGTCTGACCGCAGATCTTTTCTATAAATGCCCGCCGGTATTCTTTCTGCCACTTTCCGCCGGCAAGAAGCTCACGCAGTTCTGACACGGCAGCCTGAAGTCCAGCAGCATCCCGGCCGGACAAATATGCAGTCCAGCCGGAAGCCAGCCTGTCTGTTTCTCCCCGGCCGGGAGCTGTCAGCCATTGCGGTTCGCACAGCAGAACACGCTGCTCACCGGCAAACCATGACCAGCCGGCAAGCTGTTCCGCCTGAACATACGACTCCCTGAATCCCGAAGGAACATCGGAAACACAGCCGGCTCCGGCATATATCCTGACGGGGAACAGACGTTCCTCCTCTGTAATCCAGTTTTCAAATCTGCGGACAAATTCCGTATTGCCGTCAGGACCGCTCCGCACAATGCCTGCAATTACAAAATCACCGCGGAAAGCCGGCAGCATTTCATCTCCGAACCATTCCGCAAGACTCTGGACAAGCAGATACCGTTCAGGCGGTGTATCGCTGCTATGGATTGTCTTTACGTAATTCCAGTGAAGACAGAAAGCTCTCCATGATCTGTCGGAAAAATCAAATCCTGCACGTTCCGCCGTTTCCTTAAGGAAGTCATCCTGCTGCCGTGCACCGGACAGCAGCCTTTCCGCCAGATCCTGAAAAACAAGCGGACGGTACTTGTCAAGAATGACATACAGCCGGCCGACAGGTCTGTTCGCAAACCATGCAAGCACCACCGACGCAGCAGATCCTGCAGCAAGTACAAACAGGAAAAGAAGCAGTACCTGCCATCTGGCTTCCTCAGACTGCTTCAGTATATGCGCAAGCGGCATAACTTCCAGAACATACAGTCCGCCAGTTTCAACGGTATTCAGATATACCTGGTACCTCTCCGAATCATACGGTACGTCTGATGTGTGCGGTCCCATTGTATTTCCCTCTCGGATCCCCGCACGATGCAGCCATCCGGACGCATCCTTCACTGCAAGCTCTCTTCCCGTCCACCCCGTAACAGGGCGTCCGAGTGAATCAAGAATCCATATTCCGCTGTTTTCCACGGAAGCAAACTGTTTCAGTATTTCATACAGATGCTGCACATTAAGATCGACGGCAACAACGGCTTTCGCCGACTGTGGGCGGTCAGGATACGGAAAAAAACGATACAGCGTCAGGCTTTCGCCGTACAAAGCGGAATTATACGAACCAAGCCAGCATTCCTGCTGCAATGCGTCTGTGGTCACGACTGACGCGCACTGCTGCAATGTCCAGCCTTTGTAGTCCGGTGCCAGCAGCAGTCCCTGTCTGTCTGAAATCTCAATACCTTTTTCAGGATAATACACCCTGATGCCGCTCACTGTGCCCGCATATCTGTCCCTTTCATCACACAGAAAACGGTACGTCTGCAGCAGTTTTACCGCATTGCCCTGCACCGTGTCGAACAAACCGAAAAAATCGGGAACGGAAGAAACAAAACGCGTCGTTATATCAAGGGATACTGTTCTTACAGGTTCCGTTCCCTCAGATTGCAAAGCTGCAGACAGATTTCTGACAAGAAGAGTCGAAACCCTGCGGGATTCGTTTTCAAGCTTCCGCTGATACACTTTCAAAAGCCCGAGAACGAGCCACAACGCAACGGCAAGAACCAGAAGGAAACAGGAAATACCGAGCCGTACGGCAAACTTTTTTTCTGTTCCGCGCCCCGCAGCTTTACTTTTTTGTGCCGTCATAATACGCCTGAACTTCCTTCTGCACCTCAGCCCCTCCAGCCGCCATATACTGCCGGACAAAATCGTCAAAATACGATACCGGCCTTTCACCGGTAATAATCGCGATATAGGCGTCTGTCCGCATCTGCCGGAGAGCGGCATCATACTGCATCATTACGGGAAGGCCGACCTGCACAAGAGACTCTATGCCGCCGGTATCAAGCCCGAGACTGCGCGCCCAGCACTCTCTCGGTGATTTTGACGGCAGAGGAACTTCAATCGAAAGCTCACAGCCAATCCTGCTCCAGTACGACTCATCGGAATCATAGGGAGGCAGAATGATAAAAGATTCCGTCGCGGGATTTGTCATTTTCCAGTACACATTTTCAAGTCCGTAGTGGAGAGTCGTCCGTTCGCGGAAATCGGGACTGGCGCTCGCGTCGAGAATCCGGAGAATGCGTTCCATTTTGCCGGGAATGTACGAAGCCGGCATTCCTATGCAGACAAAATTCATCAGCCTGTTGTATGATTTAATGCCCTGCTGCCCGTCAGACCCCCTGAGTGCAGGACCGAACATAAGCTCCGCTCCGGGTGAGTGCTCCGCAAGTTCACGACCGTCCGCATAACCTTCCACCGGAACAGACCTGCCGTCTTTTCCGGTTATCTGGTACGCTCCGGGCATAATCCAGTGATAATAATTTCCGTGTGTCGTAAAACCGATTCTGCCGTTAATAAACGCATGGGAAAGAGCCCAGTATCCTCCCTGATTTTCGCCCGTAATGAACTGAGGGTCTATAACACCGTCCCTGTACCAGCGGGCAAGTACGGCAAGTGCTTTTTCAGCACGTTTTGAAACCGCAGCATTAATAATTCTGCCGTCTTCAAGCATCCAGTATTCCGTCGACGTATCAAACGGAACAAGTCCGAACGCACCGAAAACGGCAGTAAGACCGTCGCGGGAAAGTCCGTATGTGTCGTTTTTCCCGTTCCCGTCAGGATCATTTTCCGTAAACAGGTACATAAGATTCTCAAATTCAGCAAGCGTCTGCGGAACGCCTGCCACCCCGACACGCTTCATCCAGTCGGCACGGTACACCAGAGGTACGTGAAAAATGTTAGTCGGACTGACGACAGGAATCCCGTACTGCACTCCGTCGACTTTCCCCATATCAAGATACCCCGGAGCATATTCCTGCAGGACGCCGTACAGATGCGGTGCATACTCCTTTAATAATTCCCTGCTGACAGGAGCTATAATTCCCAGACGCGCATAGACAGGGAGCGTCGTTGCTGTACGGAGATACCAGAAGTCGGGAATCGTTCCCGAAGCAATCCGGACATTAAGCTGTTCGTGGAAGTGCTGGTTGTCAAAATTGAGCACGGTAAAATCCGCATTGAACATCCTGCCGAAATATTGAAGCATAGGCCCCTGCGGATCGGCAGGAGCCATCTGATAATTTGCGACTGAAATTGAATAATGAGTTTTACCGATACCGGGAACAGCCTGTGCAGAAGCTCTGAATACAAAAACTGCCGCCAGCATCAGACAAGCAGGACTTTTTATCCGCAGCATGATTAAGTATATGCGGCAAATATTATTATTTAATTTATTCTTTGTTAATTAAATATATAAACAAAAGTCAGATATATTCCGGAACATTACTTCTTTATAAAGAGCATTTGAATAAAAGCTACTTAAATCATATGTGTAATTATGGATATCCGCTGCGGCATGGATTATACTATAAGTTTGGTATACCAAAACTAATAGTATAAAAGGAGGTCTTTCATGGGATGGAACAAAAAATCAAATGTCGCTCAATTTGGTGAAGCTAACTGGGATAACTTCGTAAAAAAAGTTTCAAGCACTACAGCTCAGGAAGCGATGCGTATTGCTTTCTTTAATCCTGACATCACTTTCTTTTTTTATTGTAGAGAATACATGGAGTTGAAAGGGCCGGCGGCGAAATATGGACCGTTTCAGCCGGGAGATGCCGTATTTTTTACAGGAAAGCCCTGGTATGGTAGTGCCCCGCAATGCGATTCGTATGAGAAGACAGCTGTTTCCACCATTTACATCAATCCGACTGATAATCTGCAATTCAAGAAAATCGGATGCTATGTATTACCTGATGGTGCGCCGGCCATCGATGTAGTTTGTATCTTCGCGGGAAATTATGCCACAAATACCATACCTATGCTGCGTGCCAATAACAATAATCCGCCGACGAGAAATCCATTCAATCAAAACATTCAGGATGTTTTGTCAGCCGGACTAATCAGAAATCTGCAGGACAAAGGTATTACAGTGCTGCTTACCATCATGAATGCCCACACAGATACCGGATGGTCTGAGTTCACCGATCAAGCCTCAGCACAGGCCTTTGTTGATTACCTCAATGCGGATGTAATTACACCTCTGGGTTTAGATGGAATAGATATTGACGACGAATACAGCAAATATCAGGATGAACACGGTTACTACGTTGATCCGTCTTCTTTGAGAGGCAAATCTTTACCGATGGTTACAACTTTGATGAAACAAACCATGCCTGACAAATTGATCACAAAAGCTCTATGGTCAGATTCCGGAGTATTTGAGGCCAATTGGAATGGCAATACCATAGGGGCTAATCTCAACTATGGCTGGGAAATGAGTTATTACACAGGTGATGCTGATTCACGCCTGCATTTCTATACAAATCACGGCATGAAAAAAAATCAGCTCTGCCTCGGCTTCTCAGCTGAAGACCGCTTCAAAAATGAATGGGATACCATCGGGCCGGATGCTGCTAAAACGATTTCTGAAGGTTATGCAGGATGCATGATGTTCTCATATGAAAACCAAGAAGCCAGTATCCATTTGATGGCTGCCATGGTCAATGGAATGGATGGCCCTGGCAGCTGGAATCAGGATCCTCTGTGTAACTAAAGCATGCAGCCAAACTTTAGTAAGCTGGAGTGAGCTTACCCCTGTAATTCAACATCCCTGTTTAACATAAATCTCGGGAGGATGCTCACTTTTGCTTACCTTACTAAATTTTACAGCAGTATGAAATATCAAGTCTGATTCCCTGTTTTAATAATACCTCATAATCGAACAACATCTTACTATTCTTTATACAAACCGGGGTTCCCTGTTATTCTGCATTACCCGTTCAAGCCATTCGACTGCTGCCGCTCTGAAAACTTTCTGCTGTTCAATCTGCAGATTGTGGCCGGCCTTGTCAACAATAAACAGTGAAGCACGGGGAAAGTCTTTACATATATCATACTGATCCCTGAAGCCGACTTCCGTATCCTGCCTGCCGGCAAGTATCAATGCCGGTTTTTTGAAAATAAACGGGTTTTTATTAATATCCTCAGTAAAAGAACCGTCAAGTTCAGATTTTAAAAACGTCTCATTTCCTTTTGCAACTGCAACATGTATATCCCTGAGATAGTCGCGGTAAGTGCTCTTCGTTTGAACAACCGATAAATCCTGATACCCTGCCTTTTCTTCCCGCGACAGCGAGTCCATAAATTTTTTATCCTTTTCAAGTACGATGTGTTCCGAATGGGAACCGGTACGGTAACCTGGGAATATAAGAGGACACAGAAGCATCAATCCGTCAATCTGTCCTTCCCTTGTTAATAATAATCCCCGTGCCAGATAGCCGCCGTACGATTCGCCTGCCAGCAGGAAGTGTTTTCCCTGCACCATCCTGTCGATAAATCTGCTGATAACGGCAAGCATATCATCAGAGTTGTGTATCCTGTGATTTGTAATTGATTTGCCCATTCCCGGAAGATCAAAATAAATTCTCTGAAAATTCCGTTTCTGCAGCCAGCCGATTTTTTCAAACTGATTTTCCCAGATCGAGTGGTCAACACTCCATCCGTGAAGAAAAACAATCGGTATACCTTTGCCGACTGTTTTATACGAGATTTCTACATCATCGATATTAATAAATTTGTTCCTGCTCATCTTTTCCTGCCTCCGCTGCCTGTATATGTACCGTCAATCAGATTGTTCATTGTTCACTGCTCCTCTGCCGCGAAAATTCCATGCTGCCGTTGTTCGTTTCTCCCGCAACAGCCACAGCAGGACGGATGCCTTGCTTTTACCGGACCGTTTTTGTTAAAAAATGAAAGGTCGCCTGTTACTGCCGTACAGGATACGTCCAGTATGCCGGAATTATGTATACGGTAAAAGCCCCCTCCTTCAGCTGATTCCACCGTGATATTGCCGTGAGTGGAAACGCATGTCACGGTTCCCTTCGGCCTGCTGCAGATAGGGCAAATACACACAATGCAAGTTATCGTTTGATTTTCATATTAATTCTGCCTTTTATAGGCGGCTATGATATTATCCATACAGACGGATTTCGCCGAAGATGCGGAAATATTCCGGGGCTCAAAGGTTGTATAGTGAACATCCATCGCCCACCAGGACAAAATTTCAATTATGAGCATTGTCGAAAGTTCACTATTTTCAAGCGGCCTGACTGTTCCCTGAGAAATGAAGGTATTGATATAGCGCATCATTGTATCGAAAAAGTGTGTACGGTATAAAATATACTGTTCTGCAAGTTTTTTAAAATCGAACTGGTTCTTTTCTATAAAGAGCAGGTCGACTGCATACCGGGAAAGCATATCAAAGGTATCCGATATGAGAGCCTCAAAACTGTATCCGCCTGCAGGGTCTTCGAGATGTTCTGCAAATTTTTCTGCGGATTTTTTAAAAAGCGCTGTAATCTCATCTTCCAGTCCGTCAAACAAATCGTCCGTTATCGGTTTTTCAAATTCCCTATCGCTGAACCCCTGTTCTATTGTAGATTTCAAAAGAAAATGCATGATTTCTTCTTTGCCTGCAAAATCAAGATAAATAGTGCCGACGGATATACCTGCCGCCTTCGCAATATGGCTTATCTGGGTTTTCGCATATCCCTGCCGGAGAAACAAAAGCGTCGCCGCATCGGTTATCATTTTAAGTCTTTTGGTCATATGACGTCCTTGTATCATGAATGAGTAATTCATTCATGATACAAGGGCAGTACTCTTTTGTCTACCAGCTTGTACAGTTCAACGTTGATGTTATACCGGCATTTACAAGCAGCAGCGCAGGTATACTAAAAACTGTATACGTCATAAATATAGAAGATAACTTAAAAAAGAGGATTGAATGAAAAAGCTTTTTACAGGTATTCTTGCTACAGTTCTCTTTACCGGCCTTGTTCCTGCAAAAGAAAATCCCGGCGCGGCAACATACAAGACATACGCAACGACTGATAAAAAGGCGCCGGTCGTTTACTTTATCAAAGCCATCACACCGGAAAGCCTCGTAAAAGTGTATCAGGCTACAGGATGACAGCCGTTCTTCAACAGCAATGCACTATCAGGTTGTAAAGGATCATGGATTCCTGGATATTGCTTCGTTTGATCTTCTTGATGAAAAAGGCTCTATGAGCATACCGGTAAAAGGCGGCACCAGGCTCAAGGAAGATTTTGTCGGATCGCACTTTAAAGACTACGGATCATATATTGTTCTTTCGCATTTTAAGGGACACGCCATGGCAGGATTCGGAGGTGCAATCAAAAATCTTTCAATAGGATTTGCGTCGGGTATTTCCGGCAAAGTTTCAGGAAAGGCATGGATTCATACTGCCGGAAAAAGCAGGACATACATGCTGTTCGGAGGAGAGCAGAAAAACCAGCAGGGCTTTCTTGAAGGCATGGCAGAGGCTGCAAAAGCAGTCGATACTTACATGGGGAAAAGGATTGTCTATATAAACGTCATGAACAGGCTGAGCGTCGACTGATCCGCTTGCCATAGACCAGGCGTGTATCGATATGGTCTATTCCTCTCCTGATTCCGGTTCGCTCATTGAGCGTATTGAATTCAGGGGCGGACTGACGCAGCTCGAGCACGGAGCTGCAATCGGTCTTGGTTCAGGAACAAGAAATTACCGCCTTGTAAAAATCGATTAAACACTGCACCTGAAATACTTATTTTAATCAGGGGATAAGCTGCACCGTGCAATATAAGTGTAAGCTCTTACACATATACAGCATCTGTGCTACTATCCTCGTTGATGAAAAATCAATATAACAAAACAATTACAGCCTGTTTTACCGGCTATATTGTACAGGCAGTCGTAAACAATTTTGTTCCGCTGCTTTTTCTTACTTTCCGGAGCGAATATGGTATTCCCCTGGAAAAAATTACGATGCTTATCACAATCAATTTTACGCTGCAGCTCTGTGTTGATTTATTATCGGTTACTTTCGTAGACAAAATCGGGTACCGGACATCAATGATTATTGCACATGCGTGCGCAGCTGCAGGGCTTATACTGCTCGCCGTACTTCCCGGCCTTTTTTCCGATCCGTTTGCGGGATTAGTTATTGCGGTTGTCTTTTATGCTGCCGGAGGAGGACTGCTTGAAGTCCTCGTAAGCCCGGTAGTCGAAGCATGCCCGTCGGATAATAAAGAAAAAGCCATGAGTATGCTCCATTCATTTTACTGCTGGGGATATGTCGGAGTAGTACTGATTTCAACGCTTTTCTTTAAATTCTTTTCCGTCTCAAACTGGAAAATTCTTTCAATCATCTGGGCGGTCGTTCCCTCCGTGAACATGATTGCTTTTACACGGGTACCCGTTCCCCAGCTGATTGCAGACGGCGAAAAAGGCATGACGCTGAAAGAATTGTTCAACACAAAGGTATTCTGGCTCTTCATGCTTCTGATGCTCTGCGCGGGAGCAAGCGAACAGGCTATAAGCCAGTGGGCGTCGGCATTTGCGGAAAAAGGCCTCGGCATTAATAAAACACTCGGCGATCTTGCAGGACCAATGGCATTTGCCGTGCTTATGGGGTCGGCTCGGCTTTTTTACGGAAGGCACGGCGAAAAAATCAATCTTGATAAATTCATGAGGGCCAGTGTCGTTCTCTGTATAATTTCGTATCTCTGCATCAGCTTTATCAAAATTCCCGCAGCGGGTCTTGCAGGCTGCGCGCTCACCGGACTGTCAGTCGGCATTCTCTGGCCGGGCACATTCAGTAAAGCATCCTCTGCAATAAAGAGGGGAGGAACATCACTGTTTGCGCTGCTTGCGCTTGCAGGTGATCTGGGCTGTTCGGGAGGACCCACGCTTGTGGGAATCGTATCGGGAGCGTTCTCCGACAATCTCCGTGCAGGTATACTCGCTGCAGTCATATTTCCGGTTCTCATGCTTGCAGGACTTTTAAAAAGAAAACAGAAATATGGACGTATCAGCGGCAAAAAATGATATATTAGAAGTAATTTTACAAAAAAACGGCTGTCCGGATAAAATTTAGGAAATTTTCCTTATATCCACTTCATAAAAATGCCCATAAACTTATTTCATACGGAGGCATTGTTTATGAAAAAATTTACACTTTCAACTGCATTCATTGCAGCGGCGGCTGTGTTCTGCATGAATTCATGCAGTAACTTAACCATTTCTGACTCTACGACCGGTTCAGACAGCTCATCTTCTTCAAGGGCTGTTACTTCAAGTACTACGGGGACAAACGGAGGATATTATTATTCATTCTGGACAGACGGCGGCGGATCGGTTTCCATGACGCTTGGCTCGGGAGGAAATTACAGCGTTTCATGGACAAACTGCGGAAATTTCACCGCAGGAAAAGGATGGTCCACAGGTTCTGCGCGTACCGTCAACTATAATGCCGGCGCATGGAATCCTTCCGGAAACGGATATCTCGCGCTGTACGGCTGGACGACCAGTCCGCTTGTTGAATATTACATTGTAGACAGCTGGGGCACATACCGTCCTACCGGCACGTACATGGGTTCCGTAACAAGCGACGGCGGAACGTATGATATTTACAAAACAACCCGGGTAAATCAGCCGTCCATTGTGGGAACTGCAACATTCACACAGTACTGGAGTGTACGCCAGTCAAAACGCACAACCGGCACCAATTCAACCATAACTACGGCAAATCACTTTAACGCCTGGAAAAATCTTGGCATGACAATGGGCACATTCAACTACATGATTATGGAAACCGAAGGTTACCAGAGCAGCGGATATTCAAACGTTACTGTGTGGTAAATTACCAGAAAAAGCAGCCCCGACGGAAACTGAGGGGCTGTTTAACTATTGATTACAATTGTAAAGTGTTTACGGATGCTTTTTCATTTTGCTGCAGACAGGCAGAAAATGACTGCGGCAGTCAGCTTCGGATAAAAAGTGTTCAAATTTGTGCAAATTCCAGTTCAAAACAGTCCATTGCGCTCACAAAAAAACAGTGTTAGCCTTAATTACATGTTAAGAGAGGTAAACACATGAAAAAATCATCGTTATATGTACTGATAGCTGTTATCGTACTTGCTGCGGTCAGTTCTATTGTTGTACTTACTAAAAAGAACCCGACAGGGAATTCTTCGCAAACAAAGGAAAAAGCAGTAACTCTGACGTTCGGCATTCATCAGAGCGGTCTCCCTACTTCAGGAATTGTGCAGTCGCTTGCAAAAGAATATGAAGCAGAAACAGGCGTAAAAGTCGATTTTCAGGTTACTCCCGATGCACAATGGCGGGATCTGATAAAAGTTAAACTGGATTCAGGCGAAGCTCCTGATGTTTTCTGTGTCGACACCCCGATAAACCTTGCGTCCAGCCTCAAAGTTGCAAAATACTGCGTGCCTCTTACAAATGAAGAATGGGTAAGCAGAATGTACCCCACAACGGCAGCAGCTGTGTCGGATAACGGGAACGTTTACGGCATTTCATTCGCCGGCCCGAAAATGTATTTTTATATCTACAATAAAAAGATATTCGAAAAATATAATCTTACACCTCCGACATCGTATGCAGAATTCAAAAAGGTCTGCAGCACACTCCTTAAAAACGGTGTAACGCCCGTGTATGAAGCGACAACGGACGGCTGGCACCAGGTCCTTCCTTTGTTTGAAACGGGCGGACTGTATCTTTCAAAAGATCCCGACCTGTACAGCAAACTGAATAAAAATGAAATCAATTTCGATAAAGTTCCCGACCTGCTTGTTATATTGAACGAACTTAACGAATCTGCCCGTCTGGGGTATTTCGGAAAAGACTACCTGAGCAATGCATGGGAAAATGCGAAAGAAGCGCTGGCAACCGGAAAATGCGCAATGACAATAGCGGAGCTTGGCTTCAAGAGCGAAATACATGCGGATTACCCTGATGCGAAAGCGGAAGACTTCGGACAGTTTGTCATGCCATGGGGCGACAACCAGGTTATCGGCGTAAATCCCGCGAGCAATGCATATTTTATTAATAAAGACAGCAAACACATTGACGAAGCAAAAGCGTTCTTCAGCTTCCTTGCAAAGAATGAAAATCTTGTAAAACGACTTGAAGGTCAGGAAGGAATTAACGAAGTCTGCTGGACAGGAATTAAGACGAAATATTCAGACTCGGAGAATACGTACATCAACGCACACTCAAAAGCGAATGTCGTTCAGACTTCAGTGAATTACGTAGACAGCCAGTGGATGGATGTCGGAAAAGATCTTGAATCAATGTACATGGGAACAAAAACTCCCGAAGACGTCCTGCAGAGTATTATTAAACGAAGAAACGAGCAGGCAGAACTTCTCCGCGATCCGGGCTGGGTAAAATAAACAGCTTCAGGACAGTTTTTAATAAGCAGGACAGTGCCGCAAAGCCGGCACTGTCCTTTTAAAGTAAGGAAAAAAAATGAATATAAAACGGACCTATCCCTGGTATTTTACAATAGGAGCAGTAGTACTTTATTTTGTCTTCTTCTTTCTTCCAAGTCTTATGGGCATAGGATACTCTTTTACAGACTGGAATATCTATTTTGACAATATTAAATTTGTCGGACTTGAAAATTACCGGAAGATATTTTCAGCCGACTATACGCAGTACATCTGGCATACAGTATATTTTACCATATGCACAACGGCGCTTAAAACGGTAATCGGCTGTTTACTTGCACTGCTGCTTACGCAGAAATTTATTAAGGCAAACAGTCTTCAGCGGATGATATATTTTCTTCCGCAGGTTCTTTCATATCTTGTTGTCGGGCTTGTTTTTAAAAGCATGCTGCATCCCACAAGAGGATTTCTGAACGAGGCTTTACGCAGCGTCGGACTTGAAAAACTTGCCCTCAACTGGCTTACCGATCCGCATCTCGTATTTCCGACTGTAATCGCAGTCGATACATGGAAAGGCGTCGGCTATATCATGGTCGTTATGATTGCCGGGCTTACATCCATCTCTCCTGATTATTATGAAGCAGCAGCCATTGACGGTGCCAATGCAGTTCAGAGATTTACAAAAATAACGCTCCCCCTTCTTACCCCCGTTATTATCAACACCACCGTTCTCAACATAACCTACGGGCTCCGCGTATTTGATATGATATATTCGCTTACAAACGGAGGGCCGGGAGATGCAACAGGCGTCATTAATACCGCCGTCTATAAGGAATTTTCCAAGGGAAATCTCGCAATGGGAACAACATTATCAGATGTTTTGTTCTTCGTAATGCTCTTTCTTATTTATTTCATTATAAAGTCAATGGAACATAAAGAGGTAAAACAATGAAAGCCGGATCATCAAAAACCACTTCCGTTCTCTTAAATATTGTCGCAGCAATCGGTTCACTGCTTGTAGTTATTCCCATCTATGTTCTTTTCATCAACTCGATAAAAAGTCCTGCGGAATCAAGGAGCATGTCAATCGCATTCCCCACGGAGCTTCATTTTGAAAACTTTTTAACGGTTATTGAAAAAGGAAAACTCCTGTCGTCGTTCATGAACAGTTTTATTTATTCGGCGTGCAGCGTCCTGCTCATCGTTATATGCGTTCTGTTTGCGGCGTTTGTCATTTCCCGCAACACAAGCCGGTTAAACAAGGCAATCTATTATTTCATCATAGCGGGCATTGCCATGCCACTGAACAACGTAACGCTTATGAAAGTGCTTCAGGTCTTAAAACTAATGAATACAAGGCCGGGTATTATTTTTATTTATGCCGCAATGAATATTCCGCTCAGTCTTTTCCTTGCATACGGTTTTATCGGCACTATACCAAGAGAACTTGACGAGGCCGCACTTCTTGAAGGCTGTACGCCTTTTCAAATGTTCACAAAAATCATATTTCCGCTGCTTAAACCGATCGCGTCAACGCTTGTCGTACTCAATACAATGGCAGTGTGGAACGATTTTATGATGCCGCTTTACTATCTGAACAGTTCAAAAAAATGGCCTATGACGCTTGCGGTATATAATTTTTACGGAATGTTTGAAAAATCATGGAACCTGGTATCTGCGGATATCGTGCTGACAATACTACCCGTGCTGATTGTTTTTATTGCCGGGCAGAAGTATATTACCGGCGGTATTTCAGCCGGAGCTGTAAAAGGATAATCGTATGAAATTTACAAACGGATTCTGGGCAATAAGAGACAACATAAACGCAGTTTTCGGCGTCGAATTATACCGGTACGCATACACCGGCGGAAAGCTGGAACTGCTTGTCCTGCCGGTACACCAGACAGGACGCGGCGATATTCTTAATAAACCGGCACTCACGGTAACGCTTTCCGCTCCACGTACGGACGTTATTGAAGTACAGGTAACTCATTTCAAAGGTGCAAAAAAACGCGGCCCTGACTTCAAGCTTATCAGGGAGCAGGTTCATGCTGATTTTGCCGACAAAGAAAATGAACTTGTTTTCACATCCGGAAAGACAACTGCAGTGATTTCAAAACTGCCGGACAGCTGGGGAATCCGGTTTTACTACGACGGTAAAAAACTTACCAATTCCGGCGGAAAGTGCGCAGGATATTTTACGGATAAGGATACAGGAAAGAGTTACTGTGCAGACGCGCTCGCCCTTGATATAGGAGAATGCGTGTACGGCCTGGGCGAACGCTTTACGCCTTTTGTTAAGAACGGTCAGAACGTCGAAATCTGGAATGAAGACGGCGGGACGGCAAGCGAGCAGACATATAAGAACATCCCGTTCTATCTTTCAAATAAAGGATACGGTGTTTTTGTTAATACCCCTGCCGGCGTTTCGTATGAAGTTGCAAGCGAAAAGGTTGAACGCTGCCAGTTTTCCGTTGAAGGAGAAACGCTCGACTACCTTATTTACGGCGGAAGCAGCCCGAAAGACGCCCTGCAGAAATACGTTGCTTCGACGGGATATCCCGCCCTGCCGCCCGCATGGTCGTTCGGCCTCTGGCTCACCACATCCTTTACGACAGACTACAGCGAAAAAATAGTATCAACGTTCATAGACGGAATGAAAGAACGAAACATTCCCCTGAGCGTTTTCCACTTTGACTGTTACTGGATGGAAGGGATGAAATGGTGCGATTTCATATGGGACAAAAAGACGTTTCCTGATCCGGAAGCAATGATAGAACGCTATCACCGGAGGGGGCTGAAAATCTGCGTGTGGATTAATCCGTATATCGCGCAGGACTCTTATTTATTTGACGAGGGAATGCAGAACGGATATCTGGTTTTAAAAGAAAACGGAGACGTCTGGCAGACAGATTTATGGCAGGCCGGAATGGGACTTGTCGACTTTACGAACCCTGATGCAGTAACGTGGTATCAGGGAAAGCTGAAAAGGTTACTTGATTCGGGAGTTGATGCATTCAAAACTGACTTCGGTGAACGGATTCCTGTTACTGGTATTGCGTACCATGACGGAAGTGATCCTGTCCGGATGCATAATTATTATACATATCTCTACAATAAGGCTGTATTCGCGCTTCTGGAAAAGGAAAAAGGGAAAGGCGAAGCAGCTTTGTTTGCACGCTCCGCGACAGCAGGCAGTCAGCAGTTCCCCATTCACTGGGGCGGTGACTGCAGTGCATCGTATGCTTCCATGGCAGAGTCTCTGCGTGGAGGGCTTTCGCTCATGTGCTCAGGCTTCGGTTTCTGGAGCCACGACATAAGCGGGTTCGAAAGCACCGCAACGCCCGACCTGTACAAACGCTGGTGCCAGTTCGGTCTGCTCAGCTCGCACAGCAGGCTGCATGGTTCGTCGTCATACCGGGTACCGTGGCTTTTTGACGAAGAGGCAGTAGACGTCCTGCGGAGATTCACCAGGCTCAAGTGCAGCCTTATGCCGTACATTTATTCTCTTGCGGCAGAAGCCCATACCTCAGGAACGCCTGTTATGCGTCCAATGTTTATGGAGTTCCCTTCAGACCCGGCGTGCGCAGTGCTTGATACCCAGTACATGTTCGGCCCTGCCCTGCTCGTTGCCCCGGTATTTCACGAAGACGGCAGCGTAACATACTATCTGCCGCACGGAAGATGGTGCAATTTATTAACACATAAAGCATATGAAGGCGGTGAGTGGTACACGGAAACATACGATTACATGTCACTGCCGCTTCTTGTACGAGAACAGGCAGTAATTATCGCCGGAAAAAACGACGACCGGCCGGACTACGACTACAGCAAAGAACCGGAGTTGATTCTGGGCTATTTCCCGGAGGGGACAAGTTCCAAACAGAAACTTGTATCAACAGAAGGAAAAGAAACGGCAGTGATTTCCGTAACATGCACAAACGGTTCACTCGACGTGTCAGTTTCCGGCAGCACAGGGCATATAACAGCAGTCAGTTTATTCAATCAGAACGTTGTCATGCACGCACAGCTTTCCTGAATTCGGACGGCTTCAAACCTGTCTTGAGTTTGAACATACGGGAAAAATAATAGCAGTTTTCTCCGTAGCCTGACAGTTTCGCTACTTTGTATATATCCATATCGGGATAGTTTAAAAGAATGCTTTTCGCATTCTCTATCCGCAGATATGTGATATATTCCGAAGGCGTCATTTTCATTTCTTCCTTAAATATTTTTCCAAGGTACTCAATACTGTACCCGAACTTTATGCTCAACTGGGCAAGCGAAATTGATTCTTTGTAATTGCTTTTAATAAATTCTGCAAGTTTATACGATATTTCCTGATGATTAAGCTCTTTGTCGGGTAAAGGCAGCGGGGTGTTCAGCTGCCTGCGTCCGATTATACCGGAAACGGCTTTTTTGAGTTCGTCCAATTTTACCGGTTTCAGCAGATATTCGCTCACGCGCAGGCTTATCGCCTGCTTTGCATATTCAAAATCGCTGTAGCTGCTCAAAATAATATAATCAATATCCGGATAAAACTGTTCCGCCTTTCTGATAAGTTCCAGCCCGTCCATAACGGGCATCCGTATGTCGGTGAGGACTATATCGGGATACGTTGTCTGTATCAAATCGTAAGCAGTCTTTCCGTCCATTGCTTCACCTGCGACGCATATATTAAGATCGCTCATCGACTCTATTTTTTTAATAATATTTTTCCGGATGAGTATTTCATCTTCAACAACAAGAATTTTCGTCTTATTCTCCATCGTCTACAAGCCCTCCAATAACGACAGACGTATACCCTTCCACCGAATTATCAATTTTAAAAACTGCATGTTCTTTGTACCTCATTTTAATCCGGATATATGTGTTTTTCAAACCCGCCCCGCCTATATGCAGATTTTTAAGTTCTGAATCAATATCAAGATGTGCAAACTGTGTCAGAATTTCATTCTTCTTTTCATCACTGAAGAATCCGCCGTTGTCCGTCACTTTCAACTGCCAGACAGTACCGTCGCTTTCTACCGATATTTCGATTTTCCACGGAGGACTTTCGGTAAAGGCATATTTAAAAATATTTTCCGTTAATGGCTGTATGACGAATTTAGGTATACGGATTTGAAGCAGATTATCAGGACAATGCATTTTATAAAAAAAATTATCCTGCCCGTACCGGATTTTCATTATTTCAAGATAATTCTTTGTCATTTCAAGTTCCTCTTCTACAGATACCAGCGATTCATCAGTTTTTGACACATAGCGGAGATAGGACGTAAGCTGTTCGCACATTTCGATTATCTCGTCATCCATATTGTCTTCCGCCATAACGCTTATGGTATTGAGTATATTGTACAGGAAATGCGGTTCCACAAAAGACTGGGAAAGCTGCAGCTTTACTTTAGTCTCTTCGGATTTCCGCAACAGCAGCTCTTTTGTAGACAAGGCAAGTTTTTCCTGCATAGTGGAATACGTTTTCCACAGAGAGTCTATTTCCTTCACCTTTGTATCCGGAACAAACAGTTTTCCGGGCTTTCCGTCAACAACGTTCTTCAATTCAAAATTCTTAATGGTATCGCTCAGCCTGCCTATGGAAGTGGTCAGCTGATTTGAAATAAGAAAGCATATAAGCGTCGTATCCACAAGAATAGTAATCAGAAGAAGCAGATAGTAATATTTCATATCCCTGACTGATTTTGCAACGACATGCCTGTTTTCAAACACATAAATAGTCCAGTCGTAATTTTCAAGATGCCGTATTTCAATGAGATTATTCTTATTGCTGTTTACAGGTGATACAAGCGGTTCTATATGCCTGTCAGGCATATACGGAAACAGGAATTTTCCGTCGCTCGACAGGATGTATATTCTGAGATTAGTATTGCCGGCAGTCAGTTCAAACGGAGTTTTAAACAGTCTGGCACAGTCCTGCACAACTTCCGTAATTCCCTCCGGCTGTCCCAGGTTGTCATAAAAAAGCCGGATGAGAGACAGATTATATTCCCCCCGCTGCGTTCCTGGCCCGGGTGCCGTAATGTACTTTTTTCCCGCAAGATTCATGACCGGCGCGTACCACGGACAGGCCGGCAGATCAATTTTGTTCATCATTACACCGTTTCCGATGCTTACCTCATATCCGTTCAGCGAATACATATTAACCTGCCGGACACGCTGAAACGCACCGAACGTAATAAAAATATAGTCGCTTAAATTCCACGCTTCCTTACGTGCGCTGATGTCGTCGACATTCTGTACCGTAGTTTTATTAAACTGGTTAAAACTGTCCCTCACGGCGTTTGAATAAACGATATTCATGGAGATTGCCGACATTGTATCCATTTCCTGTTCCAGAGAGTTTACGACGGAATCCGCATATACTTTTATTTCCTGCTGCTCTGAAGCATAGATATTCTGAGCATTGCGATAATACGACAGGACAAAAAAAACGGAAATAATAATGACGATAAAACTGCTGAACGTGTAAAACAGATACAGCCTGTAGGAAATCAGCCGGGATTTCATAAAATTCCGCTCATTCCTCAAACAAGTACATCCGGCAAATCAACTGTTATTCTCATACAATGCCACCTCTCCGCAATTTTATACTTATACATATGCATGGTCAACGTTTTCCGCCTGGTGTACAGTAAAATGACCATAGTACTATATTGCTACTCAAATTGAAACATGTTATAACAGGCGATGTCGATTTTGAGGAATATATGAAATATATAAAACAGTTCGGCATAATACTGACTGTCTCTTTTGCCGGTGAAATGTTAAGCAGGCTCATTCCGGTTCCCGTACCTGCCAGCATATACGGCCTTCTCCTTATGCTTCTGGTTCTGCGGCTCGGGATTTTATCCACTTCTTCGGTAAAAGAAACAAGCACGTTTCTTATCGAAATCATGCCGTTAATGTTCATTCCCGCTGCGGTCGGATTGTTAACTTTATGGGGCGTTATAAAGCCGCTGCTGCTCCCGTATCTTATAATAATTATTATATCTACGGCTGCTGTCATGATTGTCGCAGGACACGTGACGCAGCTTGTCATCAGGCACTCGGAACATACAGCACGCAGAGATTCAAAATGACGAACGCGGTTGACACTTCCATCTTTTTTGGTGGTACAGTCAGCATCCTTGCTTACGGCGCAGGCATGTTTCTGCAGAAAAAAACAAAGCTTGCTGTTTTTAATCCGCTGCTTATTTCTATAATTATTACTATTCTGGTGCTGGTTATTACCGGAACGGAATACAGCAGCTATATACAGGGAGCGCAGTATCTGAGCTATCTGCTTACACCCGCCACAGTATGCCTCGCCATTCCTCTGTATGAACAGCTCGAACTGCTTAAGCACAACTGGAAGGCTGTTACCGCAGGCATACTGTCAGGCGTGCTCACAAGCCTCTGCTGTGTTTTTGCCCTGGCTGTCCTTTTTAAACTTGAACACAAAGAATATGTCACTCTTTTACCAAAATCCATAACGACTGCAATCGGTATAGGCGTTTCAGAAAAACTGGGCGGATATATTTCATTAACCGCTGCAGCCATCATCATTACCGGAATACTCGGAAATATATTTGCAGAAACTCTGTGCAGAATATGCCGCATCACCCATCCTGTCGCCAAAGGAATTGCCATCGGCACGGCATCACATGCGGTGGGAACGGCAAAGGCAATGGAAATGGGAGAAATAGAGGGAGCAATGAGCAGCCTTTCCATTGTCGTATCAGGATTATTCACCGTTGCAGGAGCATCTGTTTTTGCTCAGTTTATAAAATAACAGGGCAGGCTGCCGGATATGACAGCCTGTCAGATACCGGAATTACCGGACTGTAACAAGTTTAGAGATGCCCTTTAATAAGTTTACGATTAATCAATAACCCCGCCGCAAGCAGCGGGGTATATTGTTCTCTAAAGGTACAGCAGTATAATTTCAATAATATACCATGCATGACTGTTTATAAGAATTAAACCTGATAACGAAAGTATCCATTGGAGTGCGCTCATATGGACTCCTGTGGCGATATCGTAAACGGCAAAAGCTGCCGTCATAGTATAGAACGGGATAAGGACAGTTCACCAGCCTGATGAAACGCTTCTGTCTGAGACAGATGATGGCAGATAATGCAGACAGAACAAATTTCCTGCAGGCACTTTGTTACTTCAAGAGACATAAAATCTGTATTGAACTGTCCCTTTCCTGCAAATTTTACACCCCGCAGAATGAGCACCAGAATCAGTGCATATACAACATATGACACCTTAAATCTCCCTTATTATGATATGAAAACAATGAAATAAGTATACCACACAAAGGGCTGTAACAGCGGTGTCAAATGTCATATATGCATGTACTATTTGTAAGCAGTTATTATCCCGAAAACAGATTATCTATATCCTTTTCCACGGAACCGTTCACCAGTGCATCAATAAGATACGGCCCTGACTCCGCAGTTGCCTCCCTTAAAGCATTCCGCAGTTCCGCCCCGTTTTTTACCCTGCAGGATTTCATCCCCACCCCTTCAGCAAGAACGGCGAAATTGACTCGCGGGGAATTAATATCCATATACGGAAAGGGACAGAGTTTATCACCTGCACTCTTGAGGTAATGCAGCAGATTTATTTTCAGAATACGGTAGGCTGCATTGTTGCAGACTATAAAAATGATTTTCAGGTTTTCATGCACGGCTGTCCACAGCGTTTGAAGTGCGAACAGTGCCGAACCGTCTCCTGAAGGCGCTATCACAATGCGGTCCGGACGGAAAACTGCGGCACCGACGGCTCCCGGCCATCCGACGCCGATGCATCCGCCGCGTGCCAGTATATACGAATCAGGATTCTCCGGCTGCAGGTAATGCAGCAGTGCACTGGTAGAGGTCAGTGATTCATCGTATACAAGCGCTTTTTCCGGCAGCTCCGCTGAAAGTGTACGCATCAGCGTTGCAGGCGACATAGCATCCGGAGTGTCGGGCACCGATTCAAGCGACTGTTCTTCCTGTGCAAAAGCAGCCTTTTTTTCTTCTGTAATCCTTTCCCTCCGCCCGCTGATTTTCCCGGCGCGGTCCGGCAGGAGTTTTCGCAGTTCTTCAATGATAAGAATCATGGAACCCTTCGGATCGGCCTGGAGCCCCTTCCGAACAGGAAAGTTTTTTGCTATTTCCCACGGATCGCGGTCAATCTGATACAGCACCGCATCGTCTCGGAAATACGGCTCTACAGACGGGAATAGTTCGGGAAATACCGGTGTACCCATTGCCAGAAGCACATCTGCAGCAGACGTAATGGTACGTGTATGGTTGCCGAATGAATGGCCGATTAATCCCATAAACAGAGGATCGCGGAAAGAGAGAATCGGTTCATTGCATTCAACACCCCATACGGGAGCGGCAAGCATATGCGCCAGTTCTTCCAGTTCGCTCCGCCCGCCGGCTTCTGTAATACCGTCACCGGCAAGCAGCATTGGCATTTCAGCATCCGCAAGACTCAGGGCTATTTCCGCAGCCTCTGATACGGTACAGGCAGACGGCGGCACCACGGAACTTGAAGGGAAAATATCGCCGTCATCTGTTTCTTCATCGAGTACGTCCATGGGAAGCGCCAGAAAGACAGGACCGTACGGCGGTGTCGCGGCAACTTTGAGCGCACGGCGTACAATGCGCAGTGCCTGTGCTCCGTGAGTCAGCCGGGCAGACCATTTTGTCAGCGGGCGTGCGATGGCTGCCAGGTCTCCGGCAAGAAATCCGTCGAATGCCTGGAGCTCCTGCGGTGGTTCCCCCGCGAGAAAGAGCATCGGCGTGTGGCTGCGGAATGCTTCGTACATAACCCCCATCGCATTGCCAAGCCCCACCGCAGAGTGTATCTGGCATACGGCTGTTTTGTGTGAAGTCCGCGCCCAGCCGTCGGCCATAGCGGCAACACTCGCTTCCTGCAGGCCAAGTACGTATCTGATTCCGGTATTTTCTCCTGCTGCCTGAAGAAAATTTTCTTCGGTACTTCCGGGATTTCCGAATATGACATCAATTCCGTCGGCCTGAAACTGGCGCAGCAGTGCATCCTTTACTTTTATTTGTGCCATATGTTTCCTCACGGATATCTGCGGGCAGGCGCATCGGAATCTATAAAAAGCGGGCTGTCCGGTTTATCCGTTCCATTAAGCAGCGCAATCAGCGCAAGTGCTCCCGGATAGCCGTCGGGCGTCGTCCGGCACGTTATGAACTTTTCGTCAAGAACAACGGAATACGCACTGCCCGGAGGTGAAAAAAACAATCCCTCAGGACCGGCTGCATCGCGGAAATATCCTTCAGAGTCAATCAGCGGATTGCCGCCGGTACCGGGCTGGCACCACTTTTCCGCACTGCAGTATGCGTCAATGTCGAACCTGCCGTTTTTCCAGAAAGAGTCCGTATCAGCTTCAAATTGCAATGTCCAGCCCCACTCACTCTGATATTCATCAAGAGAAGAATGCGTCGTGACGGTATGTCCGTAAAGAATCGAATGCTTTGATACAGGATCAAGCGTCTGCAGAATTGCAAGTCCGCCGTTGCATTCCCCCATAATCGGTTTTCCCAGACGGTAAAAGGCAAACAGAAGACTGTGCAGGCCGCGGTCAAACATCAGTCCGGGAATAGCCCCTGATCCGCCGGCAACGCATACGGCGGAATAATCAAGAGCCGTATCGAGCGAGATGCGCAGTGCTTCTTTATACTCGTCAAGCAGTTCAGGCTCTTTCAGGTAATCACCTACCTGCGGAGGGCGCGCCAGCCGGCTGAGATCCACAATGTTTTCTTTGCGGAAAATGCGGTGTTCATCGCTGTCGGGATTAAGGAAGCGTAATGCCAGATCACGTTCTTCTTCGGATACCACAGAAAAGCGCCATGCACCGTCGGACGTTCCCGGAACCATACTCGGCCCAAGCAGGTGCGGAACTGATCCGTCTTCGCTTGCCAGGACAACATGGTATCCTGCTTTGAGCAGCGTACCTGCCACAAGAGTCAGTTCGGATGCCCATGTACCGAATTTTGAGGCAACCAGAAGAACGGGTTTTTCCTTTGGCGCCTGAGACAGGTCAACATCTATATCGATTATCCGCTTGATTTCAGAGGCTACATCAAGAGAACCTTCCAGCAGCCCTGCTGCCGCTTCTGCGACGGGACGGCAGTCCGGCAGATTTCTTTTTGCTTCCTCAAATTTCCGTTCCAGTTCCGCAGCAATATCGGCCGCTGTCTGGTCCAGAATTTCTTCACTCATATTACTCATAAAAATACTCCCTGCATCTCTATGCATTGTTTTCAGCAGCAAGAACGACGAACCCTGCAAAAGGAATCACCACGCTGAATGTTCCGCCGGTACAGAAAATACGCTGCCCTCCGTTGCCGGTATTGTCGCCGCCGTATCCGGCTGCATCACTGTTAAAAATTTCCCGCCACGTACCGCTGCCCAGACTGTCGTTGTGAATAACATAACCGTCTGCGAAAGGATGATCCGAAAGACTCCCCACAATGAGGAACGTCTGCCTGTCGTCCCTGCGGCGGAAAGCGATTATGCGGTTGTCGTTATGCACGTACACAATGTCTATCGACGTACTGCGGAGTGCGGAATTTCCGGCACGCAGCGCATTCACATCCGAATAGAACCGGTACAGCCTGCTTCCCGTTTCCTGCGCCATATGCTGATAATCTTCCTTATTCTGGAGGACAGCATTGTACTTGAACCGTCTCTCCGCACCGACTTCCTCGCCGAACAGGAACATGGGAATGCCTGCAGACAATACTGTGACGCCCCATGCAAAACGGCATCGTGCTTCGGCATATTTACGCGTATCACCAATGAGCGGTGCAGCATTGGAAGCGACGACGATACCGCGGTGGGAAGTGTATTGCTTGTCTTTATCAACCCAGTCAGGATCAAAAAACGGCCCCGAACTGTTTCCGGCTTCGTCATGTGATTCGTTGTAGACCACTTTCTGATACTCAGTCGCTGCGAGCGCACCCGAAAACCAGTCCATGTGCAGGCTCTGCCCCTGATGAACAGCAGCTGTATACAACAGTTTCGCCGTATCCCCCTGGTCGGTATCTCCGCTCAGATGGTGATAGAACATGGAATACCAGCGCGCGTCAAATCCCATACCTCCGTCCTGAACAGGCTGTACCACTTCATTCCAGTCGGAATGGTCTTCGGCCATAAGAAAGACGCCCGGGCGGAACATCCGCAGTGTACGCCCAAGCTCCCGGAGGAACTTTGCCCCGGACATATTCGCCATTCCCACCTGACTGCCGTCAGCATGCAGTACATTGTATCCGTGGATTGACGTCGTCTGATCAACGCGGAATCCGTCAACATGAAATTCCTGGAGAAGGGATATGGCGCTGCTGATGAACATCTGCCGGACCATCTCTTCGCAGTAACGCGGCGCCCAGCCGGTGGACATATTGTCAACATATCCGCCTTCGGGAGACTTGTAATCCGAAGAACGGCCTTCGTACCAGTAATATATGTTGTGCTCGGGAAGCGGGGAATCGTAATTGAATTCCGCGCGTTCGGCATCCTGATCGTAATGGTTGTACACTACGTCCATAATTACGGCCATTCCCCTGCGGTGACATTCTTTAATGAAATACTTGAACTGATCTCGTCCGCCGCCGCCGTATTCAATAGCGAAATAGTGTGAGGTAGCATACCCCCAGTTTTCCGCACCTCCTGCAAATTCCGACAGCGGCAGCAGTTCCACCGCATTAACATGCAGCGCCTGAAGATAGTCGAGCATACCGATTGCGTTATTGAGCGTCCCCGGATGCTGGCTGCCGAATCCCAGCGCGCCGACATGCAGTTCATAGATGATAAGATCGCGGATTGACTGCGGTATCTTTTTATCAGTAAATTCGTCCTTCCAGAATGCGTCATCGGATATGAACTGTTCCGGCCATACATCCGATTCGAATGTCTCAGTCACCTCTTCAGGATTAACCGTAACGGAGCAGCTGACAGAACCGTCCAGGTCCGCAAGCCTGCCGGTAAAATGTTTTCCGCCGGGATTCATAGAGCCGGAACCTATCTGACATCGGGAGTATAAATCAGTACGGTAGGAGACGAATCCGTCTTCCTGGGTAATACGGAACATATACGGCCGGTGATTAAGCACATCAAGCTTTCCCTGCAAAGCAGGATTATCCGGCGGCGTTTCCCAGATACCGCCGGCTGTACGTTTCATGGGAACGGGCGGAACTCCCGGATGAATTCCGAAACCGTCGTCAGCAATATACCCGCCGGCAATACTTTTTTTTGGCAGCGGAACACCGGGCCCCACCGGTTTTGCTTTTGAATCAGCACTGTCCCAGACGGAACCGAAGACAAGCTCAACCTGCACAGCATCCGGCGCCCATACGGCAAACCGCACCCCCCAGGAACCGTCTGGCCGCCTGTATTTATTTGCCCCGAGACGGCGGCAGCTTGTCAGATAATACCGCTGCTCCATATCCGAACCGTCAAACCGGAAAGACCTGTACCGTTCTTTTGAATAAGGATCAGGAATTTCGGTAGCAATCGCCCAGTCCGTCTTTCCGCCGGGCCAGTGGAACCTGACCCCCCATTGAAAAGTCCGGCCGTATTCAGCTGTATCAAGCAGTATCTGTGCCTTGAAGCAGATACCGCCGTCATCACACTGATCCCGGGGCATGGGAACGGACGTCCAGTTCCCGGAAAAATGCCCGGCCGTATCCCAGCTTCCTTCCAGAGTCGCTTCGGCACCGGGAAAAACAGAACCGAAGACTCCGGGAATATACATGAATGTTACAGTTTTAGCTGTCATTACTTCTCCTTACAAAGGATAGAAACCGGACGTATCATACGGTATGCCCTGCTGCCATAATCTGTGCAGCAACAGCTTCGACAAACGGAACTACTTCGTGCTTGCTGAAGCCTGTCACCAAATCGCCGTCTACTACGACTTTTGCCGGTTCCTTCCTGCCGCTGCCGTCATCTTCAAACACGACGTCGGCACCACAGTTCAGAATATCCGCCATAACGACAGTATGGCATGTCACCCTGCGTCCCTTAAGCAGCTGCGGATTTGGAGTCAGTATCCACAGTCCGTGGCACAGCGCCCCCTTCACCAGATCCTTCCGGCTCATTGCGTCTGCAAAAAAACGTACGACAGGTGCAGACTGCACAAGAGCCCTCGGATCGGTAATAGAAGGATCGTCGGGATACCGCAGGCGGACGCTTACGTAATTTGCCGACATGATTACCGCTGCATAATCATCAAGGTTGATATGGCTGACATCGTTATTGTCCGGCACCGTCACCGATTCCGGAGACTGCCACGGCTGCTGATCCGTCGGGTCAACGTCACTGTAAAAAACAGGCGTCTTCCAGTACGGGCTGCCCGGTTTATAATCGCCGTACCAGATGCGCGAAATCATATCTACCTGAGCCCCGTACAGGCTGAAGCACGACTGGTAAGCATTAATCTCTTCAGGAATGAATTTGCTTTCTACTATGACAGCTATTTTTTTTCCGCTGAGCGGTTTACTCTGTATATCCATAAGCCGCCCCCTTTATCTGGCAAAATTAATTTCATCGATTCCGGCACGTTCTCTGTTGATCTGTGCTTCGGTATCTTCATTTGTCCGGCGGATCGGAAGGAATTCCACTTCTACTTCGCAGTTTTCCTGCAAATCAGAAATATCAATCTGAAAGCGGTGCGGATCAGATACGGGGCGGGGAACGCCGTTTACTTTATACCCGAGGATTTTCAAGTCGCCGGGGCGGAAGAAGTCAGGCAGAACATTGAGTGTCTTAAGGCAGCCGTCACAGGAAGGATGGAAGGTAAGGCAGAAGGTTTCATCTCCGTTTTCAATGGGAACATACGTGCGGATATACAGATGGGCCAGATAATTAAGTTCAAATGAATGATACCCTGCAATGGCATGTCCTCCCTGAATACCGTATCCGTCCTGAATAATGGGAGTGCCGCTTTCCGTCGTCCTGAAATAAATTTTCCGGTTGTCCTGATCAATGAAATACAGATTCCAGAACGCCGAACAATAGCGGGCCAGCTCAAGAAACCGTTTCGATTCGGCATCACCCGGTTTCAGGCCGGCCATAATGTAGTAGGCAAGAATCGCCTGTTCCTGCTGCCAGAAATCCTTTGTTGTCTCCCATGCGAATTCCGTCGGCATACCGTTGGAAGGATGGCGTTCAAGTGCATCGTAAATACCGCCGCGCATCAGATCAACGCCAACGTCTTCCATGTTGTGACCAAGCTGTCGCGCCGTCGCATAACAGCGTTCCGCCAGGGTATCATACTTCTTCTGACGGGCCGTATCGCCGTCAAGTTTTGCACCTGCGGAAATATATTCGTAATAGTGTCCGCAGCGCGTCAGGTTCCATGATATTTTGAGATTGTGCCCGACAATTCCGCGGTCCTGCTGCCAGCCCCATTCGTGGTCAGGCGTCCAGTCAGCATAAAACCGCTCGTTGACAAACTTGCTGCCGTCTTCGGGAGGAAAATGATCCAGAATATTCTCCACACAGTTGTCAAGAATAGTACGGCATAAACCAAGCAGTTTTGCCCATGAGGCATCCTGATTATTGGATTTCGGCAGCGGATCAATAGCAAGTAAAAGATTAACAAGATATGCAGGAATATGATCGCCTATTGAATTCCAGTTTTTACGCATCCTGTTTTTACCCAGCGACTCCGCGTCAGGGCGCATAGTTACCGGATCGATATGGGAGAAGTATCCCCCTTTTCCTGTAAAACAGGGATCCCCTTCCCTCTTTTCGTCAAGGAAAAATTTCTCAAATGAATTGATTGTCCGCGTAATATAAAAAAGAATTGTTGAATCCTGCGTAATGCGGTAATACTGCGTCAGGCCGGCCAGTGCATATATCTGTTCGTAAAGTGCATATGAGCCCAAATCGTCCCCGTTCTGAGAACTGATAATATCCTTTGTACTTTTGCCGTCCCTTTTACGCCCGAACTTCCAGAAACAGAACATGTGGTCGTGAGTCAGGGTTGAAAAAGCGTTTATCATATACCGGGAACAGGCTTTCGCAGCCGAAAATGCCCGGTCGTTCCCGGTCAGCAGATACGAAGAGCACAGCCCGTAAAGAAAACGCGACATCGTAGCGCATTCCTGAATATCGTTCGACGTACGGCCGCCGAGAATATCGAGATTCGTGCGGTAAAAATAGGCAAAATCATTTTCGGTCAGCTCGCGCTTATCGTCAAACAGGACGTCCATCCACTGCTCAAAAAGCGTATTGATCTGCTGGAGCCACCAGTGAGTCTGCTCCCAACCGTAAAAGCCGGGCTGAGAATCCATCAATACGATTCTGCGCGCGCTGAAAGTGAACAATTCCTGATTTCTGCTGCCTACGCCCCTGATTGATACCATAACGCCCGGTTTGATGTACTTAAACAAAGAGCGTTTTGCATCCCATAAGGCACCGTCAGATGCCGCCTCCCGTGTGCCGAGCAGCTTTTCAACTTCCGCTGCATCAGGTTCCGGCACACGGTCTCTGGATTCATCCCCCACATTCCGCAGTACTTCATACCACGTATTTTTGGAAACACCCACATCGAGAGAATCTCCCGACAAGAGCTTCAAGGACATCTTAGCCTGAACGGGATCCACGGCCACGACCGAACCGGTAATAGTAAGACTACCATACTGTTTCTGCATTCTAATCCTCCTGGTTGAAATATAAAAAGGGAGGCATACCCATTCTGCTGCATGGATACACCTCCGCTATTTCCAGAGATAGAAACAGTTTTTGTAATCTTATTTAATCTGTCGTCACTAAAAATGACACTTCGCCCGGTATTCTCCGGGCATAACACAACGAAAGCCTTCATTTTTTTCTCTCTCCAAATAAAAAATGGTGACCAGTTCACTGTGATTGTATTGTGTTTTCAGGATGTCAGCATAATCAACTATAATTTATTGTAACTCATTCTTTTTCATTTTCAACAATTCACTCATACAAAAGCAAAATGCACGGAAACAATGATTTCCCGTGTTTTCCGTCTTATAATATCAGTGTTACCTGTCCATAAACCATCTGCATCTCCTGTTAAGCCGATGACAGTGACGGAGAGAGGTTTATATGAAACGCATATATATAGGATTAATAATGCTGGTACTTGCACAGATTGTTTATCCGCAGGAAGTGGAAACAGGGTTATACCTTATTAATCTGGGTGCATTCAACATAGACGACGGCACCATTGACGTTGATTTTTATATTTCATTCACAGCGGCAGCAGGTGACGTAAAACTTCCCGACATCAACTTTGAAATCATAAACGGAACGGAAAAGGGCCGTTACACGGCAAACGATTTATCCGGGGAAAAAATATACAGAGTAAAAGCGACTATATTAGTTCCCGTAAACCTGCGGGACTTTCCCTTTGAAAAGCATTCCCTGAAAATAATACTGGAAGACAAAGTGCTCTCCATCAGCAAACTGAAATTCAAGTCCGACAAAATTATGTCAGGTCTGGATGAAGCTGTATTTATTCCCGGATACAACATAGTCTCCTGGAATGTAGAAACGAATACACACTATTATCCTGCGTTCAAGGAAGACTATTCGCAGTTCATATACTATTTAAATATAGAAAAGCCGATATTAAATGCCTTTCTAAAAACCCTCATGCCGGTAATCTGCATGGTTATAGTCGTACTGTTAAGTTTTTTCATCCAGAACAGTGAGATAGAAAACAGAATAGCGGCAATAACATCCGGACTCCTTGGTGTTATCATGTTTCATTCGTCAGTCGCAGGACAACTTCCGCCGATTGGTTATTTAACATTTGCGGACAAAGTGTTTCTCATATCATATGCAATCATAATCGCGAGCCTTATGATCACCTTATTTACGATGAAAATGATGAAAGAAAACAATGAACTTGCGGGGAAAATATATTCAAAAACAAAGTATAATATACTGTTTATATATGTAATAATAATATTTTTTTACTGTTTTTTTACAATCAAATAACGCTGCGCCGGAGGGAAACAGCCTGCATGGCATACGATTACCATATCCCGATTTTCTATTCGAGCAGCTGGTTTAAATCCGCTGCTTCATATGTCGGTTTTATTGCATTGTTCCATATTTTATGGTTCCTGTTTACTCAGACTGTATCCGCACCGATTGCAGCTGCACCAAGTACGTCGTTTTCACCATCACCGACATGCAGCATTTCACCCGGTGCTATATTGAAGTCTTTGACAGCAGCTTTAGTTTCTGCATACAACGCGGCTTTCGTATGTGCCTCTGCCAGTATCAACGCACCTTTTTCAGGATCCATATCTACATGATACACGGGAAAGAACGTTTCATAACAATGCGTAAATATGTCTATAGTTTTTTTATATGGTTCACAACCATCGCTCATGCGGTGAAAATAAGCTTACACATATCTGTCTGCATCTGCCCAGAACTTATCCGCAATATCAGGTTCATACTGTTCCCGGAAAACGGCTTTTAAAATATTTTCTTTCTGTGAACTTAAGTCCACTAACGTTTGAAACATATCGAAGCTTATCAGTTTATATGTATTGATTTTCATAAGTGTTAACTATAGCAGAAATAGGGAAAAACGTTTATATACGCTTAATCTGACGGCTGGACGGTTGATGTCTTAAAAATTGTATATAATCCGATTAATTATTGTGTATATATATGCAGCCGGTTCCATGCAATAATAAACGAAGAATTTCATTTCTTCAAAAAGCCGGAGGGAGCCTGTTATGAAACAAGGCAGGATAAAAGCCTTAGATATATTTAAAAAGAATGATACTCACACCATTTTATACCAGTACATGATGACATATTTTATTGTATTATTTATTCCGTTGTTAATCTGCAGTATTTATTATATACGAATTGTTTCAGTAATCAGCAATGACGACGTGCAGACAAGAAAGACGGAATTACAGCATGCATCTGTTTTAGTCGATACAATGCTTGACGAATTTTCTTATCTGGGAGACAGCCTCGCAGCAAATCCTGAAGTAAATTCATTCAAAAGAATTTCTACCGCTTTCGGCTGCCCCAACTCGTATGCGGTGTATAAACTGCAAACGCTGCTGCCTGATTTATACCAGATCAATCAGTCTATTTTTGATTATTATATTTTTTTTGACAAAAGCGAAACAGTCGTAAACAAGCATATTGCCTATACATACAGAGATTTTTACAATCTGTATCTCCATGAGGATTTGTATCCAACTTATGATGCATGGTACCGTAATAAAAAAACAAATAAAATATCGTATGGACTGAATCCGATGAAATCATATATCTTCAAAAAAGATACTTCATTACATATGATTTCATATATACGCCCTCTCATGTACGGTGATAATAACGACAAAAGCCAGATACAGATTCTGTTTAAAGATACGGTGCTGGAAACCCTGATGCCGACAATGCCCGATAACAGCATACTATATATAGAAGATTTTCAAAACAGGATGCTGTATTATGAAACTAAAAACGGTGCGAATAAGATGCAGCCGGAAAATGTAAGTAACGCTGTTAATACCGACAGAGCAAAAAGCAGGAAACAGGGGCAGTTTTCAGTGCTGCTGAATCATGAAAAATATCTGGCAATCCGGTATGTTTCAAACAAATCAGGGCTGTGCTGCTGTATGCTGCAACCCGTAGTCGTTGTTAACAGGAGAAGCATCTGCTGCGTTATCGTCTTAGCGGTTTTTATTCTGGCGGCAACAGCAGTCGGGCTGCTGCTGAGTTTTCATATGTCCATGAAAAGCATTACCCCGATTAATGATATTCTGAAACAAGTATCCCAGACAAAAGAACAGGTTGAAGATCATCAGTCGGTTTTTCTAAGCCTGAAGTCGACATTCAATCATTTAATGGATACGAATTCGGATATGGCACGGACAATTGAAAATCAGCGTCCGTTTCTCCGGAATGCTTTTTTAAACAGATTACTCTACGGCAGTTTTACCACGGAGGAAGACGCTGTAAAGATTGCCGACAATCTAGGACTTGCCCGCTGCGGCAGAATATTCGGAATCGTCATTTTTCACTTTTATACGGAAATTGACACAATTGTGAACGATGACCTGAAACTGATAGACTCGTGCATACTTTCCCTCATCGAAGTCATACAAGAGCTGCTTCCCGAAAGTCTCTGTACGAATCTTGAAGGCAACCAGGTAATATTATTAATAAATATGGATGAAAAAAGAAGAAATCAGTTCAGAGAAGAAACGGAACAGCAGATTCTTAAAATAAAGGAAGCAATGCCGTCGAACATATCCGAAAAATTCTTCGTATACGGCGGGACGGAAGTTGAACGTCTGACGGAGTTGAAAGACTCTTATAACAACGCGGTCTATATGTTTCAAAATGAAAATACCCAGATTGAAAACACTGTAATCTGGTATATCACCAATGCCGTCAATATACCGCTGTATCCTTCACAGGATTTTTCCGTAAAACTGGTACATTATGTTACGGCAGGAGACGATGAAGGCCTGGATGATACTCTGGAAGAAATAATCGGGACGTATATCATCGGAAACAATCTGTCCGTTTATCTGCAGCATCTGCTGCTGGACGAGCTGCAGACAATCTTATTCAGGATTATCACGAGTGTCGTTACAGGCGAGGCCGAATACAAAAAATATTACGATGAACTGGAAAAAAACAACAATACTGCATTACTGTCCCAGCTCAGCATCACGCTGGATTTATTCCGTACGATATGCCTTGACATCAAGTGCAAAAAACAGCTGAATAACTCGGCAGCAATTATGTCGTCCATTGCCGCATATATTGCGGGTAATTACGATGATCACAATCTGTCGCTGACCAGTGTGGCAGACATGTTTTCAATCAGCGAACCGTATTTGTCCTGTATTTTCAAGCAGGCGCTGGGGATTAATTTCTTCAGCTATATAGAAGACGTACGGATTGATAAGGCAAAGGAATATCTGAAGATATCAGATTTATCAATAGGAGAAATCGCAGATCACGTCGGTTATTCTTCAAGCAATTCCTTCTGCCGTGCATTTAAACGGGTTGTCGGCTCAAGCGCATCGGAATACAGGAACAACACAGCAAATTCCTCCAAAAAACCGCAGGAATTCAAAAACCGTATCATCATAAAAAATGCATACTGAAAAAAAAGTATTGTATATAGCTTCCTGCTTACTGTCGTGCAATAATAAAAAAGGTGGTAAGCAGATTGATTAACATTAATAATTCAGGTGTTACTCTCCCGTCGGGAGTCAGCTTCAAAAAGTATTTCTTTGAGCACTGGCAGTTATATCTTATGATGACACTGCCTCTGGCAGTTCTGCTGGTGTTCGCCTATGGTTCCATGTACGGAGTTATTCTTGCGTTTAAGAATTATAAGGTAAGTCTTGGAATCTGGCGCAGTCCGTGGGCGGATAATCACGGATTAAATAATTTCATCCGTTTTTTCAGAAACTATAATTTTAAGCAGTGTTTTGCCAATACTCTCGTGCTTTCCATTTATTCCATGGCGGTGAGTATTCCCTGTTCCGTTTTACTGGCACTTTCATTAAATTATGCCAAAAACAAAATCTTTAAGAAAACGGTTCAGATGGTTACATACTGTCCGTATTTTATTTCCACGATTGTATTCGTCGGAATTATTAACAGGGTTATGGACAACAGGGTCGGAGTAATCGGAAGTTTCCTGTACAGTCACTTCGGCATTAACGTTCTGGGAAATGCGGATCTTTTTCCATCGCTTTATGTCTGGTCGGGCGTCTGGCAGTGTGTCGGTTTTAATACGATTATCTTTATTGCAGCCCTTGCAGGAGTTGATACAGAACAGCACGAAGCCGCAATCATTGACGGTGCAACGCTCCTGCAGAGAATCCGCTATGTGGATCTGCCTGCAATCATACCGACAATCGTCATTATGATGATTCTGAATATAGGAAGCCTCTTAAACCTCGGATATGAAAAAATACTTGCAATGCAGAATCAGAACAACCTGGCAGCATCAGAAATCATCACAACCTATTCGTATAAAGTTTCACTTGTTTCCACCTTCCCTGATTATCCGTATTCCACCGCAATCGGACTCTTTCAGTCGATTGTCGGTTTATGCCTGATTCTGGCTGCAAATAAAATTGCCAATAAAATTTCGGGTAACGGATTTATCTAGGAGAACGAACGATGAAAACTAAAAAAATTACACAGGATTCGACAGTTTTATTTGTGAATTATATACTGCTGGCGCTGCTGCTTGTTATTGTGTTATATCCTCTGATTTATATTGTAAGCTGTTCCTTCAGCGACGGTAATGCACTCATGTCGGGAAAGGTTAAATTATTCCCCGTCGGTTTTACATTGGACAGCTACGCGGCAGTTTTTAAATATAAATCAATCTGGACCGGATTTAAAAATTCAATTGTATATACTTTCTGCGGCACGCTCATCAGCATAATCCTTACGCTTCTTGGAGCCTATCCACTGTCCAGAACGGATTTCAGAGGCCGAAAGATATTCATGGGATTGTTTTTGTTTACAATGATGTTTTCAGGCGGATTAATACCTGCATATCTGTTAGTAAAAAATCTCAGGCTGATAAATACCATGTGGGCCATTATTCTGCCCGGTTCAGTCAGCGCATACAATATCATTGTCGCAAAGACTTTCTTTGAACAGACAGTTCCCAAAGAACTGCTGGAAGCGTCCAGAATAGACGGTTGTTCAGATTTCAGATTTTTCTCACAGATAGTCATACCGCTGTCAACGCCGATTATTGCGGTACTCAGCCTCTGGGTCGTCGTATATTTATGGAATTCGTATTTCAATCCCATGATTTACATCAATTCCGCAGATAAATATCCGCTGCAGCTTGTCCTGAGAAAAATCCTTCTGATGTCACAGGTTGATTTAAGTTCGGCAAACGTAGATCCTGCTAAAATTGCGCAAAACAGGTATCTGAGCGAAATGCTTAAATACGGAACAATTATCATCAGCAGCCTGCCGCTTATGATAGTCTATCCGTTTGTACAGAAATATTTTGTTAAGGGGGTTCTGATTGGTTCTATCAAAGGATAAACAGTATTGAATGATTTTACGTATACGGAATGTGGAAAAAAATTCTGATTTTTAATTCCCGGAGGAATCTATGTCTAAGAGAGCATTTTTAACTGGAAAAATGACAGCATTCATAACCTCAATAGCCATAAGTGCTGTGGTTCTGGGTGGATGCGGAAAACCTCCCGCTGCAAAAACACCCGCAGCGGAAGATGAGGCCTTTAACTTTGCATCTGTCAAAGATGTGAAATTTCCATTGAAGAAAAAACTTGAGTTCACGGTATTCGTGTATGCGACTGCGACCGGCGGCGGTACGTACCAGAACAATTACGTAACTGACTGGATTGAGGAAAAGACGAACATCCATCTGAACTACGTCTACGATCTGGACGGTGACGATGCAAAAACAAAATTGAATCTTGTTATGACCGACGCGGCCGGTTTACCCGATATTTTTCTTGCAACTAACTGGACAAAATCGGAAGTGCTGTCGTACGGCCAGCAGGGGCTGCTTATTCCGTTGAATAAATATCTGAAAGATGCACCGGGCTGGAATAAGCTGAACGAAAAAAGCCCTACCCGGAAGGCAGACCTTACCATGATTGACGGAAACGTCTATACGTACGGCGATGATAACGAATGCTATCATTGTATGTTCCAGAACAGAATGTGGATTTATATGCCGTGGGTCAATAAACTGAATGGCGGTAAAATTCCGCAGACTACCGGAGAACTGTATGAATATCTGAAGAAAGTTAAGACGCAGGACCCGAACGGCAACGGCCTTGCCGATGAAATTCCAATGACGGGATTCATCGGCGGATGGTCAACGGATCCGACTGTCTGGATAACAAATGCTTTTGTAGAGTGTAATAATCCGCTGAGCAATACAAATCCGACCGTTGCAGCAGGGCTGGTCGTTCATAACGGCAGAATCGGGTATTCCGTTATTACGCCGGAATATAAAAATGCCTTAAAATATATACATAAACTGTATAAGGAAGGCCTTTTGGACAACCAGACCTTTACACAGGATAATACACAGTTCACCGCCCTCCTCAACAGCGACGAACATCTCGTCGCTGTTCATCCGGGTGGAGCCATTAATGCAGACGGGGACCATTTCTGGGCAAAAAAACCGGGAGAATGGCAGAACTGGGTCTGTTTTGCGCCGGTTGAAGGCCCCGCAGGCGTACGGCTTGCAGCAAGAAATATCACTTCGTACTTCGGCTCCTGCACCGGAAGCCTGTCAGCCAACTGCAAATATCCTGAAATAGCGGTAGCCCTGTTCGATTTTCTGACCTCTGAAGAAGCAACGAATGTACAGATATACGGACCGGAAGGATACGGCTGGGACTGGACGGATAAAGGAACGGCGCTGAGCGGAGGTACCCCGAAATACGAATACCACACGATTCCGACTGATTTTGACTGGACCGGCCACGGCTTCCCCAAAAAATACACAAACTGGTACTACGTCTCCGATGCCATGATACGGTGCAGTACTGTCGATTTCCGGGCGGCATTAAAAATAGACAAGCCGGATGTCGATGTGGAATATATATTACAGAAAGCTGCGGAAAAATATGATAAATATGCGCCGGATGTTACAACCCTTGTTCCGAATCTTGCATTTACCGGTGATGACAGGCAGGCAGTCTCCGAATACACTCTGACAATCGGCGGTTTCGTAAACCAGGCGGCAGTCCAGTTCATTACCGGCGACATGGATATCGACAAGGACTGGGACAGTTATATCAGCAGATTAAAAAGTATGGGTATGGATGATTACATTGCGCGGTATCAGAAAGCATATGATGCGTATATGGCTGCGGCCGGAAAATAAAAACAAGGAGAAATACTATATGAAAAAACAGGCATTTAATCCCTACCTTCCGTCGTGGGAATACATTCCGGACGGAGAACCGTATGTGTTCGGAGACCGGGTCTATGTATACGGCTCTCACGACAGGTTCCGCGGAAACGCATACTGCCTGAATGATTACATCTGCTGGTCCGCACCGGTAACCGATTTGGGCGACTGGCAGTACGAAGGAATTATTTATCCCAAAACATCCGATCCGCTTAATAAAGACGGAAGCATGTGTCTGTATGCCCCCGATGTTACCGTCGGGCCAGACGGCCGCTGCTACCTGTATTATGTGCTTGATAAAGTCTGCATCGTGTCGGTCGCCGTATGCGATACGCCTGCCGGTCACTATGAATTCTACGGATACGTCCATTATTCCGACGGAACGAGGCTCGGAGAACGAAA
>WSSedB1CaDRAFT_10000035_pt1 | contig 75561 bp, 70 predicted proteins | sample WetSurSB1Cattail_FD_9460 | JGI IMG/M metagenome (IMG submission 9460)
CTGGGCACCCCAGTATTTGTCCGCAGGAACTTTCACTTCACCCATCGAGTCGTGTTCGATTCTGAAGTTATCCATTACGGTTACTCCGTTAAAAATTTGGTGAGAAGAATTGCCTGTCATCCGCTGCTTAAAGGTTAAGCTGCGAATGATACAGTAGAACAGCGGACAGCAGACATTATATTAGAATTTTATTTGTTTGATGACGTCTTTAAGGCAGTCGGCACTATGGCGCAGCTGGACAATCTCAGCGTCAGTCAGCGGAGCTACAAGGCGGCCCTTGAGTCCTGTCTGGCCTACAACAGAGAGTGTGCTCAGGCACACGTCGCTGATACCGTATTCGCCTGTCATCAGCGAAGAAACGGTGAGCGTCGTATCCATTGCGTTACCTATGCAGTCGCAGATATGAGCAACTGAAACAGCAACAGCATAGAATGTTGCGCCTTTGCGTTCAATGATTTTTCCGCCTGATTTGCGGATATATGTCTCTACTTCGTCATGGACAAGCGGAGGAATAAGATCGTCTTTGCTTTCCATTGCAGTTTTGTATTCGTCAATCGGGATTGTCGCAATGTTTGCAAGCGACCACGGGACAAACGAGCTGTCTCCATGTTCGCCGAATACATACGCATGGACGTTCTGCTGGGCGATTTTATAATATTCAGCTATGCGGGCGCGGAGTCGTGCAGTATCAAGAATAGTACCTGAACCGAAAATCTGGTTTGCAGGAAGTCCTGATGTCTTGTAGAACTGGTACGTGAGAATATCAACAGGATTCGCAACAATCACATAGATAGCATCCGGTGCATATTTAGTGATTTCAGGAATGATGCTTTTTGTAATATTAACGTTCGTCTGAGCAAGATCAAGACGGGACTGTCCCGGTTTACGTGCAACACCTGATGTAAGGATGACGATGTCGGAACCTTTCGCATCTGCATATGTTCCTGCGTAAATGTTTACAGGATCGCAGAACGGTGTACCCTGACGGATATCAAGTGCTTCTCCAAGCGCCTTCTGTGTGTTGATATCGATCATAACAACTTCTGATGCAATACCTTTTACCGTGAGTGTGTAGGCGATTGTCGAACCAACCGATCCTGCACCAATAATGGTGATTTTGTTTGCCATGTTTTTAATTCTCCCTGTACGTGTTACGTACTCCAGCCACTTTGCTTATGCAAGTCTCTTATTGGGATTTTATTCTGTACTGGACAGAATTGACCCTGTCGTGCCTACGGCACCAATTAGTACTATATGATTTTGCAGGATTTATGGGAATAGGGTAAAGTGTTTTTTATTTGACTTATTATCCCCAGCGTGTAAAATGATGATATGAATACAATCACCGTGTGCATGGGAAGTTCCTGCTTCAGCAGAGGTAATTCCCAGAATGCTGAACTTGTGCGTCAGTTTATAAAAGAACATCATCTTGAAGGTAAAGTAAAGGTACAGGGTTGTCTGTGCAGGGGGTTGTGCAAAAACGGCCCGAATATCGATATCAACGGGAGAATTTACAATAAAGTATCTGCAGAAACACTTGAACAGGTTCTTGCAGAAGGTTTAGGATTAAAAGAATGAATACAAAGTCTCCTGTTTACACAATTCCGACCGAATGTCAGGATTGTTACCGATGTATACGACGCTGCCCGGTAAAGGCTATACGCGTAGAAAATAATCATGCTGCCGTCATGAGCGAATTGTGCATTGCCTGCGGGCGGTGTGTCATCAATTGTCCGGCTCATGCAAAACGGTATAGGGATGATACACCACTTGTATCAAAACTGCTTGAATCAGGAAAGAAAGTCATAGTTTCGCTTGCTCCGTCATTTCGGGCAGAATTTTCAGAATATACGCCGAATCAGCTCATTTCCATACTGAAGGCACTCGGATTTTATGGAGTTTCGGAAACGGCGCTCGGAGCAGACCTTGTCTCTTACGAAGTCGCTTCGACTCTGTCGCGCAATATATCCGAAAATAATCAGAAATTGTTTATTTCGTCTGCATGTCCTGCTGCCGTCGAATTTATAAAGCGGTATATGAGCGATTATGCATCGTACATTACCGACTGTGCATCTCCTCTGTTGGCACATGCCCGATATCTGAGAAAAATCTACGGAAACAATATAGAAGTTGTATTTATCGGGCCGTGCATCGCAAAAAAACGGGAGGCCGACGTATGGGACGAGATAAGTGCCGCACTTACATTCAAGGAACTGCGGGAAATGATGACCGAGGCGGGAATCGTCAATGTACAGGCAGACGGACATATCGACAAAAACGGAGTATTCGTACCGTGGCAGGGGCAGAAAACACTATCGGAAAAACCTGATTTCATACCGCGAAGGGCGGCAAAAGCGGAACTTTTTCCGCTGGAAGGCGGTATGATTGCGGCATGCAAAAAATACAAACCGCTGAAAGATGTGCGTACCATCGCAGTATCCGGTATTGAAGCCATACGTGATACGCTTAACGGACTTAATGTTGCAGCTCTCAGCGAGCCGCTTTTCCTTGAGTTTCTGTCCTGCACCGGCGGCTGCGTAAACGGACCGGGAACAGAACAGACGTCGGCAATGGCCCTGAGGAGGATGCAGACAATCGATTTTGCAGAGGATGCCGACAATACGCTTGACGACAATACAATCAGCTCTATTCCTGAAATGAAGGGAACACTGCCGGGCGATTCCGTTGAAAAGAAAGAATTTACTGAAGCTCAGATAAACGACGCGATGCGGTCCATGGGAAAATATTCTACAGCCGATGAAATAAACTGCAACGGCTGCGGTTACGAAACTTGCCGCAACTTCGCAGTAGCCATGCTGAGCGGTGTTGCAGAAAAAACTATGTGCGTTTCCTACATGCGTAAGCTTGCACAGAAAAAAGCAAACGGGCTTGTGCGCGCCATTCCAAGCGGAGTCGTCATTGTAGACAAAAATATGACGATTGTAGAGTGCAACAAAAATTTTGCGAGGCTGATAGGTCAGGATATTGTCGATATGTACGACGTGAAGCCCGGACTGGAAGGTGCTGACCTTGCCGCGGTAACAAAGAGCGCTCAGCTGTTTAAGTCCGTACTCATGCCTAACGGCCCCGACGTTGTAGAACGCGAAATCCACGAGGCAAAAAAAATACTGCACTATACAGTATTCGTTATTGAAAAAGAAGAAATTGCCGCCGGCGTCATTGAAGATGTGACTGCACCGAAAAACCAGAAGGACCGTACTATTACGCAGGCCCAGAAAGTCATAGATAAAAATCTTGCAACGGTACAGAAAATCGCTTTCCTGCTTGGAGAAAATGCGGCAGAAACGGAATCTATGCTGAACTCTATCATTGAGTCGTATTCACTTGACGATGACAACGGAGACCAGAAAAAATGAATACAGACAATTCTATTCAGGCCGATACCGGTTCGGGGGAGACTTTTATAGAAGTGGATCACTTTCAGATGTGCAAATATAATCAGCATTCTCCGGGAGATGTATTCCTCTCCGAAAAAAATCCGGCAGACGGACACACAATTACAACGCTTTCGGATGGACTTGGTTCAGGAATAAAGGCCGATGTACTTGCAACGCTTACTGCAACTATGGCAACAAAGTTTATTGCTGCAGACATCCCTGCAAAACGCGCAGCGGAAATAATAATGAACACGCTGCCCGTATGCAAAGACCGCGGCATAAGTTATGCAACGTTCACCACTGTTGATATTGAACCTGACGCCACCGTGCACATACTCGAATATGATAACCCTCCATACCTGCTCGTAAGGCAGAACACGGCAATTGATCCAGTCAAAGAGGATACGGAGTTCGAGCGGAAAGACAAAAATACCGCACCAAAAGTAAAAGCCATTCTTCACTATTCCACGTATGCTGCAAAACCGGGAGACAGGCTTATCTTTTTCAGCGACGGCGTTACGCAGTCAGGGATGGGAACACCTGCCTTTCCCTTCGGATGGGGCGTGGAAAATGCATATACGTATATTCTTGACAGAATCCGGGATAAGTTAGATATAAGCGCACGAGAGCTTGCCCATTCCGTTGTACAGGAAGCGTGCATTCACGACAGTTTCCTGCCTAAGGACGATATATCCTGCGGCGTAGTCTATTTCCGCAATCCCCGCGACACGCTTATTCTTACAGGCCCGCCTTTGAATCCAAAAAGCGACGAAGCCCTTTCGGGCTTATTTAAACGTTTTGCCGGAAAAAAAGTAATAGCCGGCGGAACGACTGCAAATATCATGGCCCGTGAACTAAGCACAAAAGTGACTGTGAATATGGACAACCTTGACCCCGATATTCCGCCGTATTCTGACATGGAAGGGACGGATCTCGTGTGTGAGGGAATCATTACACTTGGAGCTGTTGCAGATATTCTGGAGTCAGGGACGACATCTCCGCTGGGGCGGGACAATGCGGCCACACGGCTTGTTGACATTTTCCGTAATTCCGACCGTATTTACTTTGTCGTGGGTACAAGAATCAATGAGGCGCATCAGGATCCGAACATGCCGGAAGGGCTTGAAATAAGGCGGAATATCGTCAAGAAAATATCGGGACTCCTGCAGGAAAAATATTTGAAAGAAGTACATATTCAATATATGTAATTTTATGATATAGTAGGCTAGGAAGGAATGATTTATGAAAAAGATTAAAGTAACTATCTGTACAGGAACAGCCTGTTTTGTCATGGGTGCATCAGATCTCATGCTTTTGAAAGAAAAACTTCCTGATGAACTCAAAAATAAAGTCGATGTTGCAGGCTGCACCTGCATGAATGAATGTAAAGGTGATAAAAACGGTATGCCTCCGTATGTGAAAATCGGTGATGAAGTAATGCATCATGCAAATGTTCCCGATATAATCAGCCGGCTTACTGAGCTCGTGGAGGGCAAATAGCCCCTATGCTCAATCTGAACAACAATTCTGCGAACATAAAGCGCGAAATTCTTGTACGCATTGCAAAACTTGAACTTGCAGGAAATCTTGTAAAAGGCGTTCATTACATCCCGCGGGAAATGGCTCCGAAAGACAAACCTCCTTTCCGCTGCTGCGTATATCATGACCGTGAAATACTGCGGATGCGTGTCCTTGCCAGGCTTGGCTGTTCGGTCGAAGAATACGATGACGATAAGCCGCTTTCCGAATATGCGGAGGAAGCCCTTAAGCGTAAAAAACCGACATGGCCCATGCTCACCGTTCTGCACGATGCGTGTAATGCGTGTGTGCGTTCCCATTATATGGTGACAAACGCGTGCCAGGGCTGTTTTGCGCGACCCTGTATGATCAACTGTCCAAAAAAAGCGATTACTGTAGACAGGCATGCTCATATAGACGAAACGAAGTGTGTCAACTGCGGATTATGCCTGCAGAACTGCCCGTATCATTCGATTATAAAAATTCCGGTTCCCTGCGAGGAAGCGTGTCCTGTCGATGCAATAACAAAAGATGAGACAGGGCATGAACGTATAGACTACGACAAATGTATTTTCTGCGGCAGGTGCATGAGCGAATGTCCGTTCGGTGCCATGATGGATAAAAGCCAGCTTGTCGATGTCATTCAGCGCCTTATGAAGAAAAAGCAGAAAGTCGTCGCACTGTATGCACCTGCGATTGCAGCCCAGTTCAAGGCAAACCCGGGACAGCTGGAAGCCGCTCTTCTTGCAGCTGGATTCGACGATGTTCTTGAAGTTGCAATAGGAGCAGATATCTGCGCTGACAAGGAAGCCGCAGAATTTGAAGAACGCATGCACAGAGGTGACAAGATGATGACGACGTCCTGCTGCTCCGCATATGTCCGTGCCGTGCAGATTCACGTACCTGCGCTTAAACCGTGTGTATCGGAAACACGCAGCCCCATGCATTATACTGCCGCTATTGCAAAGAAAGAGAATCCGAAATGCATTACGGTATTTATAGGTCCCTGCCTTGCCAAGCGCAGGGAAGGTTTCGACGATAAACTTGTCGATTACATTCTTTCCATTGAGGAAATCGGCGCGCTTTTCATTGCAAAAAATATAGATGTCGCATCATATGAACCCGCCCCGGGAAAAACAATCCCGACCGCAACAGGCCGGGGATTTGCAAAGACTGGAGGAGTCTCAGAAGCTGTAAAGGTAAGGCTTCATGATAAAAGCATACTGAAGGAAGGGGTCATCAACGGATTAAGTAAAACCGGAATGAAGACACTGGCAATGTACGGCATGATAAACGCAGGAAAGATGCCTCAGCCGGCAGACTGTCCGAATCTTATAGAAGTTATGGCATGTGAGGGAGGCTGTATCGGTGGACCACTGGTAATCACCAATCCTAAGATTGCAAACACCCTCCTTGCCGAATACGTAAAGAACGGAAAACAGCAGGAAAAGAAATAAAAAAAGGCAGATATGAAATCATATCTGCCTTTTTACAAAATAAAGTAATTATGCTTCAAGCGGAGTAAGAACATTGTCTTTAAAAAACTCGTTAAAGTTGGCTTCTGTTATGCCAGTTACAACATTTCCGTCAATGCGCATATTTACACCAGCCGATTTGCACTGGCCGAGACATGTCGTACCTGCAAGTGTCACTTTATTTTCAATGCCGCTTTCTTTTATTGATTTTTTCAGAAGGTTCAGAATGTCCTGGCCGCCTTTTACATGGCAGGAGCTTCCGACACAAACTTCGATTTTCATAAGCACCTCATTACGGTGGATTATACGAAGAATAGCAGAAAAACGCAATGGAAATCATTGTAAAAATCAGAAAAAATGAATGACTTGACAAACAGACACGTATTGATTACCGTGCTTTGAAAATGAAGGGAGCAGGCATGAGCACACTGTTGGAAAATGCACAAAAAAAAGAAGATGAAACGACTGCTCTGATTGCAGAAAACAGAGAATTAAAAGCACAGCGTCCTGCGTTTCATTTTGCATCTCCTGCCGGCTGGATAAATGATCCCAATGGTTTTTCTTTTTTTGAAAATAAATGCCATCTTTTTTTTCAGTATCATCCGTACGGCGTACACTGGGGACCGATGTACTGGGGCCACACGGTAACGGATGATTTTATTATCTGGAAACGGGAACCTGTCGTACTGGCTCCTGATACCGATGCCGACTGCAGCGGCTGCTTTTCCGGTACTGCGGTCGAAGTTGACGGAAAGCACATTATTGCATACACAGGCGTAACTGAAAAAGACGGAGTCACCGTACAGAACCAGTGCATCGCCGTGGGAGACGGAGAAGTGTATACGAAGCTTTCCTGCAATCCCGTTATTACTGCGGAGAATGTTCCCTTCAAGTTCGACGAACGCGATTTCCGCGATCCGAAAATATGGTACGAAGACGGCCGGTATTTTATTGCGGCCGTTCTCCGTGCTGCTGACGGATGCGGTGCGCTTGTATTGTTTACGTCTGAAGATTTAATAAAATGGACATATGTGTCTACACTAGACAGCAGCGGCGGAAAAACAGGACATATGTGGGAATGTCCCGATATATTCAGGCTCGGCGGAAAATATATTATAGTCCTCTGTCTGCAGGGAATGGATGCGGACAGAAGAGGATATTTCTGCAACGGAAATAACAGTGTGTATATGTCGGGATGTATTGACGAACATACGCACACGTTCATACGTGATGAACGTCCGGAAAACGGTATGAGCGCAGCTGTCCTCGATTACGGAATCGATTTTTACGCGCCGGAAACGACTGGAACTCCTGACGGCAGACAGATAATGACCGGATGGATGCACAACTGGGAATCATACAGTACGCCGGAAGGATATCTCTGGTCTGGCATGATGACGATTCCAAGGGAACTTTCATTCAAAAAAAACAGGCTGTATCAGCAGCCGGTACGCGAGTTGAAAAAGTACAGAATAAACCATGTATCGGGAAATAAGAATCTGAATGCTGACAGGCAGCCTGTTCAGGGAATTACCGGAAGACTTCTTGATCTGGAACTTTGCATAAACGCTGCCGGAAAAGGAATTCTTACAATTTATTTTGCAGCTGATGAACGCCATTACGTATCGCTCGTATGTGACCTTTCCGCCCATACGCTTACATTTGACAGAACGTACTGCGGATACTGCAGGGATGTGCTTTCTGTACGGACAATAAAGTTTGAACCGGATACAAGCGGAATACTGCAGCTGAGATGCATTCTTGATATTTGTTCACTTGAGGTGTTTATCGACGGCGGCAGATACGCATTTACGAATACGTTTTATACACCGCCTGAAGCTCAGTCAATTTTGTTTTCGGCGGATACGCCGCTGTCCGTCAATTATAACTGCTGGCAGATAAAGATACCGGAAGAAAAAAAATAGTACTGATTTTACATTATTTTATTGTATTTGACTGTATCAATCATTATGTAGTATGTTCTATTCAGTTATGGAAATATATTTCAAATCTCTCCTTTGCGCTATATCAGAAGCACTTGACTATGTTGAAAACAGTTTGTTCGGCGCAACAAAGAATCATGCAAAACGAGTTGCCTTTATGGCGGCTTCAATGGGAAAAGCCGCAGGTCTTTCCGACAATGAACTGTCAGACATTTCAGCCTGTGCTCTGCTTCACGACAATGCCCTTACTGAATATATACACACGGAGCTGGCTTCCGGAATGAATATTCTGCTTACACCTGAATCGACTAGTCTTGGGGAGCACTGCACGTTTGGAGAACGAAACATCTCCGCCATGCCTTTTTATCCGCGCATAAAAAATGTAATAAAATATCACCATGAACGGCCGGACGGAAAAGGCCCCTTCAAAAAAAAGTCAGATGATATTCCGCTGTATTCCCGTATTATTCATCTTGCGGATCTTGTTGATGTCGGATACCCGCCCGGGAAAAACAACGGGGATAGAGAAGAACTGATACGGGCATTTCTTAAAAAATACAGAGGAACTCAGTTTGACAGTAGTGCTGAAGACCTTTTTCTATCGTGTATAGATCAGGGAATGATTGAGCGGACAGAACAGGAAGATCCCTTTGATCTGCTCAATTCCGTGTTCCCTGAAATGGATTGCAGCTACGGCAAAGACGAAATCATCAGTATAGCAACACTTTTCGCAAAAATAATCGACTATAAATCGACTTTTACAAGTATGCATTCACTGGGCATAGCGCAGAAAGCACTCAGAATGGCACAGTTTTACGGCTGGGATGATGAAACTCAGGCAAAATATTATCTTGCAGGTGCTCTGCACGATATCGGAAAACTTACGGTGGAAACTGATATTCTTGAAAAACCGGGAAAACTGACAGAAGGGGAGTATAAAAAAATTCAGTATCATGCGTACGCAACATGGGAAATACTTCACAAAATTGATGGTTTTACGGATATAACGGAATGGGCTTCATTTCATCATGAGAAACTTGACGGGACAGGATATCCGTTCGGAAAAAAAGCCTCAGAACTGAGTCAGAAGGCACGGCTTATGGCATGTCTGGACACATATCAGGCACTCAGAGAAAGCCGTCCTTACAAAAAAGAGCTGAGTCATGAAGAAGCAATGCGTTTTCTGTACGGACAGGCAGATCTTGGAAAACTGGACAGAATGTGCGTCAACGACATAGATACCTGTTTCGGAAAAGATGTATAAATTCTGCTTTGTTTTTTATTTTTCGTATTGACAGAGAACTGTCGTTTCGATATAGTAATAAACACTTGCGGCTGTCATATAACGGCTCATTATCTAAGCCTTCCAAGCTTATGACGAGGGTTCGACTCCCTTCAGCCGCTTCATTCAACTCCTTGTTAATACAGGGAGTTTTTAATTTTTAAACGTTGTCCCCTTGAGTTCAAACATCCCTTACTATAGAATCAGAGCAGCTTGTCAATTCGACAAATGTTTTGTCAAAAAGGAGGCAATTATGATTAATTGTGACAAAACCTGCGGGGACGTGGAAATAATAAAACATTTTCAAACTGTAAAAACAGCGCAGAAAGATGCTATAAGAATGATAATGATTTCAGAATCATTTCCCAAAAATCCTGACGATTATTTTGACGGAGACAAAAATCCTGTGTTTATAAAGAATACAAATTATCTTTTTAATCAAAACGGTTGTGATTATTCTATATATGACGATTATCTGAACAACGGTATATATTTGACGACAGCGATAAAATGTGTAAAAAAAGATTACTTAGTATCCGCTGAAACTATTGAGATGTGTTCTTACTGTCTTGAAAAAGAGCTGGAAGAGTTTCCTGATACGAAAGTACTATTATTAATGGGAGACTTCGCCATAAAGGCGGTAAACTATATTTGGAAAAGAAAATACAATGTCAAGCCGATACCGAATGGGTCAACGTACAAGATAAGAAATGCAGAATATAAAGACAGAGGCATACATTTTATTCCTTCTTATACGCAGACAGGAGACAGCTTTGGAATAGAGAAGGGGAAAATTGAAATGATGAAAGAGGATGTTGGTAAAGCATTGAAGATACTGAAGAACTAGATAATGAAAGTAACTATACTGACTGATAACAATACTATAATAGACAGATATTTTCTTGGAGAACCTGCCTTTTCTGCATACATTGAGGACGAAAACTGTAAACTGCTTTTCGATACCGGCTATTCGGATGTTTTCCTCAAAAATGCTCAAAAAATGAATATAGATTTGTCCAGTCTGGACTTTGCTGCCTTTTCGCATGGACACTGCGATCATACATGGGGACTGGATTTTTTGATCAGATATTTTTGCGAACTCGAATTTGAAGGGAAATGTCATAAAAAACCGATACTGTTTGCCCATCCTGCAACATTCAAAAGTATTACAGCAGAAGGATATTCGGAAATAGGTTCAATCCTTTCTGAAAACAAATTGGAAAAATTCTTCAAAATGCAGTTAAAAAAGGAACCTCAGAAAATTACAGACAGGCTGCTGTTTTTAGGCGAAATACCCAGAAATACTGGTTTTGAGGGTAAGCAGTATTTCGGAAAAAAAGAAAACGAAACAGATAACGACTATGTTATGGATGACTCAGCCGTAGTATATCAGTCTTCCGGCGGATTAATAATTATTACAGGATGTTCACATTCCGGAATCTGCAATATTATCGAATATGCAAAAAAACTCACAAGAGAAAACAGAATACTTGATATAATCGGAGGATTTCATCTGCAGAATCCCAGTGACATCCAAATGCAGGGGACGCTTGAATATCTTAAAAATCAGAATATAAAACGGATTCATCCGTGCCATTGTACCGATTTGAAATCAAAAATAAAACTTGCAGGCGTAGTTTCAGTTGAAGAAACAGGTTCCGGATTGCAATTGGAATATGAAAATTAAAAATAAGACCTGAAAAACGATTTGTCTTTTTTTTTGCACAATGTTATAATCAGGTCTATTCACAAATGGAGGTTCCATAAATATGGAAAATATTTTTAAACTCAAAGAGCGCGGGACAAATACCCGTACTGAGATTATTGCAGGACTTACAACATTCCTGACAATGGCTTACATTCTTGCTGTAAATCCGGCAATGCTCGGAAAAACGGGAATGGATGCGGGCGGAGTTTTTACTGCAACGGCAGTAGCGTCTGCATTTGCAACGCTTGTCATGGCTTTCCTTGCCAACCTGCCTGTGGCGCTTGCTCCTGGTATGGGACTCAATGCATTCTTTACGTATACCGTTGTCCTCGGAATGGGATATTCATGGCAGACAGCTCTTACTGCAGTCTTCCTTGAAGGTATCGTATTCATCATTCTTTCCATTTGTAAAGTACGAGAGGCTATTATCAAAGCCATTCCTGAGAACCTCAAAAAAGCAGTGGCTGTAGGTATCGGTCTTTTCATCACACTTATCGGTCTCGCAGATGGAGGTATCGTTTCTGGCAGTACCGGCACTATAGTCGGCTTTGTTCCTCTGAAAGGCGCTGCTCTCGTCGCAATCATCGGTCTTGTCATAATCATTGTGCTTCTGTGCTGCAAAGTCCCCGGCGCAATCATCATCGGTATTATTGCAACGACAATCATAGGCATTCCGTTCGGTGTCACAAAAATTCCGGAAGGTTTTTCACCAGTGTCGCTTCCATCAGCACCTCTTTTCTGGAAATTTAATTTTACGGGTATTTTTACGCTGAAATTCTTTACGGTATTCTTCACATTCCTCTTTGTAGATATGTTCGACACAATAGGTACACTTATGGGCGTTGCTGAACAGGGCAATCTTAAAGACGAACACGGAAATATTAAGAACGTCAATCAGGCGCTTCTTGCAGATGCAGTTGGTACTGTTGCTGGCGCTGTACTCGGAACTTCTACTGTTACAAGCTATGTCGAAAGTACGGCTGGCGTTGCAGAAGGTGGCCGTACCGGGCTTACATCTCTTACAACTGCAATACTGTTCCTTGTTGCACTTTTCCTGAGTCCGCTGTTCCTGCTCGTTCCGTCGGCAGCGACAGCCCCGGCACTTATCATCGTCGGCTTCATGATGATGAAGGCTGTTGCAAATATCGAGTTTAAGGACCCGACTGAAGGAATTCCTGCATTCATAACAATCATGGCAATGCCGTTCTCTTACAGTATTGCAACGGGTATTTCATGGGGTGTTATGAGCTATGTAATCTGTAAAGTTGCTGCCCGCAAATTTAAGGATATATCTGTTGTTACCTGGATACTGTTCGTTGTGTTTCTTGCAAAAACAGTTGTTGACGCTGTAATGGCTGCATAAAAAATATGGCAGACGAAAATCAAAGTACAAAAAAATATGTCCGTCCTACATGGGATGAATACTTTATGGAAGTCTGCCGCACTGTCGCAAAACGCGCGACCTGCGACAGGGGAAGGTCCGGCTGTGTAATTGCACGCGACAATCAAATACTGGTGACCGGTTATGTCGGTTCACCGGCCGGGCTACCGCACTGCGATGACATCGGTCATTTAATGCGCAAAGTAATCCATACTGACGGGACAATCTCCCAGCACTGCGTACGTACGGTTCATGCGGAGCAGAATGCTATCTGTCAGGCTGCGAAGCGCGGAATTGCGATAGACGGTGCAACAGTCTACTGTAAAATGACACCGTGCCGTACCTGTGCAATGCTGATAATCAACTGCGGAATTAAGCGGGTAGTGTGCGAAATGCATTATCACGATGAGGAAGACTCTCTTGAAATGTTCAGTCAGGCCGGCATCCCCATAGAGCATTTGAACGACAGAACCCAGCAGTATGCCAATATGTAAGCATAAAAAAAAGACACCACTGACGGTGTCTTTTTTTTATGCGTCTCCAATAAGAGAAAAAGTCGCAAGACTTTTTCTACCTTCGACTTAAAAATATAATGACACCACTGACGGTGTCATTTTTTGTGCGTCTCCAATAAGAGAAAGGGCGTAAGACTTTTTCCACTTTCGACTTAAAAAGTAAAAATGACACCTCTGTCAGTAGTACACTTCCTACAGATTCTCCAAAAGCCATGACTTAAACTGCTCATAGTCGTTCTGCATCGGAATTGCACGATCGGCCAGTTTGAGGACTTCCATAAGACGTGCAGGTACCGGTGGTTCCCGGCCTGTGGCCTTTGAAACGGTGCTGCCGAATTTTGCAGGATCTGCTGTCTCAAGCAGAATACCCACAGATTTCCTTTCTGCAATTTTTTCTGCCCATGCGGGAACATTCGGAGTAAGACCCGGATATTCTATATTGCCCTTGAGACCACCCATAAGTTTTTCCATGGAACCGCTCCGGATATCATCCCAGGCTTTCCATGCTATAGCGCCGTGCGGATCAATAATATAACCCGTTCTGCTGTAGCATGATTTTATCGCATCCATAATACCGTCGTTGTCAAGCCAGTATGAAGCAAACAGCTGTCTGACCTGTTCAAGCGTATACATTGCAGCAATACGTTCGTAATTGCTCGGTGCACCGACGTCCATCGCGTTTGCATATGTTTCAACAGACGTACGGGCTCTGTAATCGCCTGTCGCAATCCAGTCGGGGATAGTCCTGTTCGTATTCGTGGCTGCAACAAAACCTTCTATTGGTGCTCCCATTTCCCGTGCAATAAGTCCCGACGTAAGGTTGCCGAAATTTCCCGACGGAACAACAGCAATAACCGCAGGATGTTCTATTCTGTTGTCGAGAGCGCAGCGATCGCGTACAACAAGACTGGAATACATATAATAAAAACTCTGCGGAAGAAGGCGCGCTATATTAATTGAATTCGCAGATGAAAGACGGAGTTTTTTACGCAATTCGTCATCGGTAAAAGCTGTCTTTACAAGCTTCTGGCAGTCATCAAACGTACCATGAACTTTGAGCGCACGGACGTTTCCTGTAAATGTCGAAAGCTGTTTTTCCTGCAGCAGGCTTACTTTTCCTTCCGGATAGAGAATTGTTACATCAAGTCCCGATACATTGTGAAATGCGCTTCCGACAGCACTTCCCGTGTCCCCAGACGTTGCAACGAGTATATGCAGTTTTCCGTTTTCGCTCCGGTTAAAATATGACATGACACGAGCCATGAAGCGTGCACCAAAATCCTTAAACGCGCAAGTCGGCCCATGAAACAACTCAAGCACATATGTAATCGAGTCCAGCGGAACAATTTTCGGGGAAAACGGATACGCATCCTCGATGATGCTCATAAGTTCACCATCGGGTATTTCTCCGTCCACATACGGTTGCGCCATCCTGAATGCAATGTCTCTAAAACTCGGTGCAGGATTTTTGTTTATGAACGAGGAATCAAGTTTGGGAAACGCAACCGGCATATACAATCCGCCCGTTGTGGAATTCATACCATTCATAACAGCAGTACGAAAATCAGTTTTTGCAGTCTCATCACGGGTGTCTGTGTAAATCATTTTAGCATCCTTATAAAAATAATTATTACATACCGAACAATACGGCATGAGCGGTTTTTGCAGCCAGAGAATTACGGCAGGTGTCGACAACTTTATATTTTGAATCGGCGGCAGCACTTTCCGTCTGATGCGTTGAATAGACAACAGAACCGTCTTTCATGTCTATGCAGCTGATATCGGCTTCAAGCTGGCAGACATATTTTCCGTCGTCATTTGCTTCTACCGGTTTTACGTATTTTATAGATCCGCAGATCATAAAGGCATATGCGTTTCCGACGATATTGTATGTAGCCTTGTATAACGATTCGATTGGTTTTGAAAGATAATTTGAAGTAGCTATGGGCGAATTGCCGATTCTTATACCTGAATTGATAAACTCCCTCAGCAGGTACTGTGAATTGGTGCCTGCTTTTCCGTTTTCGTCAAAATCAAATACGTAAATGACACCAGTTTTTTTTGCATAGTCGGTGCGTACTTCGTACGGAGCGGAAATACCGGCTGCGAATGCCGCCTGTAAGATAGTCGGTTCGGAACTCACGGGTGTAGGGTAGAACGTTATGCTGTCATCAAAAGAATATTTTGGAATATCAGGAGTAAAGACCAAAGAACCATTCTTGTCCGTACTCAGTATTTTAGTCTCATACACAATTGAATCATCCGTACGGGAAAAGGGCCATGAAACAGTTACGGAAAAGTCCGGGATTCCGCAGCCGGAAGAATCTTTTACATTTACAATGTACGGAGAAGCAAATGAAACGTTTTTTGTCGTCTGTTTAGGTGCTGATGAAACAGAAAAATCAATTCCGCTGATTTTATTTTTAAATTCTTTTTCTGCGGAAAAAGATACATTTTTCTTAGCTTCATTATCAGGCTGCGGGTCACACTCTTCTTCCTGTACGGTTACGGGAGCTGGTGCAGCATTTTTTTTGACCGCAGCCTTTTCAATTTTTCCGGTAGTATTACATGAACAGGGAAGAATAAAAACACATAAAAATATTCCTGTAATAATAAAAATGAAGTACTTCTTAACATCGACAATCTTTTTCATATTTCGCCTTTTATAATCGAGAACAAAAAATAATGATGATAGTATACCCCTTTTTCCTGTAAATCTCAATATTTTTCTTAAATCTCTTGCTAAAATTATGTTATAAAATTAAAATCTGAAATATGAGAAGTACACGTGCATTAATCTACGGCGATAATCTGAAGCACAACCTCAGAGTAATCCGTTCTTTTATAAAACGACCTGAAACAAAACTGTGCATTGCCGTAAAAGCCGATGCATACGGCTGCGGTGCTGTCTTTACCGCAAAAACCGCATTGGAATGCGGTGCTTCATATCTTGCAGTCGCAACAGCCGACGAAGGTATAGAATTGCGTGAAAACGGTATTGGCTGTCCGATACTCATGCTGAGTTTGTGCACAAAAGATGAAATGGAAGCTGTCGTAAAATACAATATAACACCGTTCGTTTTCGACAGAGAGTATATCGGCGCATTCGAAAAAGCTGCATGGAAATTCGGCGGAAGCTCAAAATTTCCGGTACATCTGGCTGTAGATACGGGAATGGGACGCATCGGCTGCCAGCCGGAAGAAGCTGTTGCGGCAGCCTTGTATATAGCGCAGTCGCCACACCTTACGCTGGACGGAGTATGTACCCATTGTTCGTCTGCTGACGGTGTTTCAGACGAAGACAGGGCATACACGAAAATGCAGTTTGATTCGTTTCAGTCTGCTGTAAGTGCAATAAAGGCTTCCGGAATTAATCCTGGAATATGTCATTGTTCGGCGTCAGCCGCACTGCTTGACCATCCTGAAATGCAGCTCGATATGGTACGGGCGGGAATCATCACCTACGGTTATTATGCAGGAAAGATCGACCGCGGATATTTTGCAGACAAGGGAACGCCTTGCGAACTGGAACCTGTCATGGCACTTGAATCGGAAGTCGTTGCCATCCGTCCGTTTAAATCCGGAAAAGCAGTTTCTTACGGGCGGACGTGGACAACAACGGAAGAAACCGATATTGCGGTTCTTCCGCTCGGGTATGCTGACGGACTGCTGCGCCGCTTTCAGCCGGGACTCACCGTTGCAATCAATGGAAAATCATATCCTGTAGTCGGCAGGATATGCATGGATCAGTGCATGGTCGATATAGGCAGAAACAATCACGATGTCCACCGCTGGGACAAAGCCGTTATTTTCGGGCCTGAGAATTCCGGTGCACTTCAGAATGCTGAAGATATTGCAAAACGCACCGGTACAATCTCGTACGAAATTATGACGGGCATTACCAAACGGGTACCGCGCATCGTGGTGTAATCACGCAATAATTTTTTTTACTTCAGCAACAAGATAGAAAGAACCTGTAACGAGCAGTACGGCACCCTCTTTTTCCGCTCCTGCAAGCGCAGCCGGAATGGCTTTCCTAAAGTCGGGATCGGCAGTGAAGGGCAGTCCCGCTTCTTTAAATGCCGATTCTGCCTTTACAATATCCGACTGCTTCGCTGCTCCCGGACGGGTAACTGTTATGTGTGAAAATACATCTTTAAAAAGCGGTGCTATGTCGTGTACATTTTTATCTGCTGCACAGGCAAACAGCAGATAAAGGGTGCTTCCGGTAAACAGTTTCAGAAGCGTCTCAATCGTATACCGTATGCTGTTTACCGTATGTGCTCCGTCCAGAATAAGATAATGAAGACCCGGATATTTTTCCGTATATGTTATTTCAAAGCGTCCGGGAAGTACAGCTTTAGACAGACCTCTTTCAATTACCGATTCATCAAGAGAAGGAAGCACCGTCTTTACCGCAAAGGCGGCCTGCGCGGCATTTCGTGCCTGTATTGCACCGGGCATCCTGAGCGTTGTTTCGACAGGATGTGAAAAGAGCGGGCTTTCAAGGTGCATGTGCATTCCGCATGTAATTCTTCCGCCGGTTTTACTGTTTGACGCATACATTGTAGAGTATGTATATGATAAATATGTTGTCAGGTCGTCTACAAATGTGCATACAGTTCCCTCCTCAACAGCCTTTTTACGGAACACATCGCGCACCGATTCAGTCTGTTGTGCAGCAATGATGACAGGAACACCTTTTTTTATAATACCTGCTTTTTCCCCTGCAATTTTTTCAAGCGTATCCCCAAGAAATTCTGTATGCTCAAGTTCTATTGGTGTAATACAGGAGACTTTCGGAAGCACTACGTTTGTCGCATCAAGCCTTCCTCCCATACCGACTTCATATACGGCATAATCGACTTCCGCCTGTCTGAAACATAAAAATGCATACAGCGTCACAAGTTCGAACCATGTCAACGGCCTGCCTTCCGGCAGCGAGTCTGGTATAATTGATTCAATACGCGGTACCATTTCTTTTATGGCAGCTTCATAAACGCTTTCGGGAAAAAAGGTGAGTGCGGTACCGATCCGCTCACGGAAATCGACAATATGCGGAGATGTATACAGCCCGCACGAAAATCCTGCTTCCTCAAGAATGCAGGATATCATTGTAGAAACGGAACCTTTTCCTTTGGAACCTGCAACATGAAAGCACGGAGATGCATTCTGCGGATTATTGAATCTGCTGCACAAAAATCTGATAGTGTCGAGCCAGAACATATTCTTCTGCGGAAGACGTTCAAAATCAAGATAGGAGTCAAGCCACTCCTGAAATACTTTTATTGCTTCTTTTTCGCTCATTTGCAGGATAGTATATCACAAATATAAGATTTTTCTACTGGATAAACGCGTGCCCGTTTCATGATATAGCACATCTTTCTGTTGTGTGATACTATGCATAAATACAATGATATTTTTATTTTAAGGAAGGAATATATGGCTGATTTGGAATATTCTGATATGAGCGGAACGTATGAAGCTGCACTTGAAAAAAGCAGACAGATAGAAAAAGATATCCAGGTTAATCCGAAAAAATACCGTGTACTTACAGGAGACAGGCCGACAGGCCGACTTCATATCGGGCACTATTTCGGCTCCCTTCAGAACCGTGTACGACTCCAGAATCTTGGTGTACCGACAATGGTTCTTATTGCCGATTATCAGGTGCTCACGGATCACGAGGCTTATCAGGAAATCAGCCAGAACACAAAACAGCTTGTTATAGACTACCTTGCTGCCGGGATAAAACCGGGTAAAGATGTCATAATCTATCCGCACAGCTACGTGCCCGAATGCAACCAGCTCATGCTGCCGTTCCTGACACTCGTATCGAATGCCGAACTCTCGCGAAACCCCACGGTAAAAGAAGAAATACAGTCAGCAGGTCTTAAAAACGTAAACGCAGGTATGTATACGTATCCGATTCATCAGGCATGCGACATACTGTTCTGCAAGGGAAACATTGTTCCTGTCGGAAAAGACCAGCTGCCGCACCTTGAACTTACGCGTACTATTGCCCGTCGTTTTAACGAAAAATTCTGCAGGGATGCAGCCCCCGTCTTTCCTGAACCATATGCCCTTCTCTCAAAAACGCCGAACATCAAAGGTCTCGACGGCGGTCAGAAAATGAGCAAGAGCCGCGGCAACGCAATAATGCTCTGTGCAACTGAAGACGAGACTGCCTCACTCATCAAAAAAGCAAAAACGGACGCAGTGCGTACAATAACGTACGACCCCGTGAACAGACCTGAAGTTGCAAATTTAGTAATGCTTATTTCGCTGTGTACGAAGGAAACGCCCGATGCTGTTGCGGCGCGCATAGGAGACGGCGGCGGCGGTAAACTCAAGGCCGAACTTACTGCAGCACTTAACGACGAACTCCGTCCGCTGCGCGAAGAACGCAGACGGCTTGAAGCAGATACTGCGTATATCAGACAGGTTCTGCTCGATGGTGCAAAAGCCGCACGTGAAATTGCAGTCAAGACGCTCGACGAAGTCCGCAAAGTAATGAACATGGAAATATAGGCAGCAATTTTCAGCAGCTTACTTTCCGGTACAGCTGCTCCGCAATCTTCAGCAGCCTTTCCCTTGTATTCTGCCCAGGATCGTCGAGCACTGTATTGAAAAGTTCATTTAATATTCTTCCGAGTTCTTTTCCGGCGGGAATACCGGAAGCCATAAGGTCTTTCCCGTTTATGGCAAGCTCTTTTAAGCTCATCGCACTTTCTTTAGTCACACCTGCAATTCTGTCTTTTAATTCGACAAGATTGTTTCCGGCCGCTGTATCGTGAATACGGACAGGAATCCGGTGCATACCGTATATGTCTGCAAGGCGCAGCTCAAAAAGGTCGTCAAGATATTCACTTCCGGCCCGCACTATGAAACGGCGTACTGCAGCATCGCTCCATGTACTTTCATAGTGGAACATGTGCTCCCTTACAAGATGAGCAACGTCATTTACGACTTTCGACGGATACCGGAGACGGGTAAGCACTTCTGAGGTTGTCACAGATCCAACCAGCTCATGGTTGTAAAACGTATTCACATCGCCAGCTTCTGTGTGCTCAGTTTTCTTTACAGCAGGTTTTCCTATATCATGAAAGAGTGCGGCAAGACGGACTGTCATATTTCCGCGTGGAGCACCGTCACATGCGTAGAAGAGGTGATCCATCACATCGAATTCGTGAAAACCGCGCACATCTGCCTGTATGCAGCCCCTGCATGGCAAAAATTCGGGAAGGAACAGTTTCATCATTCCTGTCTCCTCCATCATTTTTAGACTCCCAGACGGCTGCTCTGCTGCAAGCATTTTTGTAAATTCGTCACGAAACCTTTCAATTGAAATCTTGCTGACCACAGAAAGCGTATCTTTATCAAAAATATCCGAGTATGTATATTTTTCTATACTAAAATTAAGTTGCGCTGCAAATCTCAGTGCACGCACAGGCCTCAGACCGTCTTCCCCGAAGCGTTCATGGGCATTTCCGACTGTCCGTATCATCTTTGCCCTGATGTCGTCCCTGCCGTGAAAGGGATCCACAATGCTGCCGTCAGCAAGATTTACGGCAACCGCATTCATGGTAAAATCGCGCCGTGAAAGGTCTTCTTCAATCGTGGCTGCATATTTTACGCTGTCCGGATGACGTCCGTCGCTGTAACCGCTTTCTGTACGGTATGTTGTTGTTTCAATTTCATATCCCATAAGATGAACCGTCACGGTACCATGATCGATTCCGGTGGGAATGACCCTGCGGAAAAGTTTCATTACATCATGAGGAGAGGCATTCGTCGCAACATCATAATCGTGGGGAGTCAGCCCCATAATCATGTCGCGGACCGCACCTCCAACAAGATACGCCTCGAATCCACCCTGCGCGAATATTTCGTGCATTCGAGTGAGAACGGGGGGAATTTTTACAGCTTTCGTGATACTATTCATGTATGGCTGATTATAGTTTTATACCGCAGAAAAAGTCCATACACATCGTCATCTTTACAGGCGGAGCTGCTCCGCAGCCGGAACTGACAGTTTCGTACTGGCATACACACAACCCCGGTTATGTTATAGCCGCAGATTCAGGTCTTGAAACGGCGCAAAAGTACCGTTCTTTTTTTTCCGGCAGAATTGATTTTACACCGGAAAAAATTCTGGGTGACTTCGACAGTCTTACAGATATGCACATGCTTGATCTCTTTCCGACTGATAAAGTTGAACACTTTCCGGCCGCAAAAGACTGGACAGATACGGAACTTGCATTTGAGCGCGCGTACAAGACTGCTGATGAAAGGGGATACATACCGTTCGTTACGCTTGTAGGAGGTGACGGCGGACGTATAGATCATCTTCTTGCCGTCTACGACACGTTTGCGGCACCGCATCATGCAGATGCATGGCTTCTTTCCGGGCAGACGCTTTATTTTCTTGCGGCAGGGATGACTGTTAAAATAGCAGGCCTCACAGGAACCGATACGCTTTCTGTAGCACGCACGACGTCGTCGCGCTCCGGGGGAAAAATTGAATCGCACGGCCTGAAATGGGAAAGCAATGTGTTCCGCACGGAAGGGATGCCGAGCATGAGCAACTGGATTTCGGACGAATACCTTAAAACGGGAAAACCAGTTACACTTGCCGTAAACGGAGATGACTTTCTGCTCATCGTCCCGTATACGGCAAAAGTCAGATTCCTGCAGAAAGCAGATTGATAATTCTTGTCACAACCATAAACACCGCTCCGTATACCAGTGCAAGGCTCATACCGGCTGCCAATATGCCGTACATCCTGCGGCTGTTCGTCTTCTTGCGTATGAGAAGCGCAAGAGACAGTGTCAGTCCGGCTGCTGCAAAAAAAACGAGCATAATCGCGGTAACTGTTGCAATGGTAAGTATGAGAGTCTGGCTCCTGTCAAGGAATTCCTGATAGTTTCCTATGAAATAAAAAAGAAGCATTGCCGACAGAAAAAGCGCAAGAAACAGGACGGTACGGCCCAGCAGCTTGTACAAAAGCGGTTTTTCCTCTTGTTTTTCGTCATGTTTGTCCATTACAATAAACGCCTTGTCGTCTGAATGTAAAAAATTATATACTTACAAAAGTATATCGATTATACTACAAATCAGTTGTTTATACAGTCAAGAGGTTTCATGATGAAGAAAAAACATATTGCGGAAATCATCATCATTCTTGCGGCCGCCGGTTTTGTTTTCTTTACCGGCTGGACGCAGTTTAAAGTCTCCGGCGGAACCTGCGGTATACTTATTTCAAAGACGAGCGGCGTAAACAGCGAGCCTGTCCTTCCCGGCAGATTCTCCTGGCACTGGGAATATCTTCTTCCGACAAATGCGGAACTCCGGCTGTTCAAACTGAAACCATATACCGCAGAAAGGGAAGTGCAGGGGACGCTTCCGTCAGCAGACATATACAGTACGGTTTACGAGACACCGCCCGATTTTTCATATTCTGTCAATTTTTCCATTTCGGCAAAAATAGATCCGGCCGACATTGCTGAACTTGTAAAAGATTCGGTCATCACCGATTCGGACAGCCTCACTGCATATCTTGATGCTGCATACAGCACGCTTGCAAATAAAGCTGCTGCATACATTCTCGGCAGGAAAGAGTCTGCGGCTTCATTTCATCCCGAATCGCTGCAACCAGGCGATATTCTTGCAGGTATTGACGCTTCACGTGATTATCCGTATATCATGTTTACTGATTTTTCAATCATGTCGTCAAAGCTGCCGGATTTTATACTCTACAACAACGCACGCAGCTCGTATATTGAAAATCAAAAGAGACTGCAGGAGAGGGCGGCCGAGCGCAAAAAGAAAGTAAACGAGCTGCTTCAGCAGTTCCCCGAACTGCAGGATATTTTTTCAGGAAAATAAATTATGAACAAAACTATGAGACTTTACGGACTCCGCGGTGCTGTATGTGCAGAAAACAGTATGGAATCGATTACTGATGCAGTGTGCAGTATGTGCAGCATACTTTTTATACGCAATAATATCGCACCCTCTGATATTGTTTCCGTCAACTTTACAATCACAGCAGATCTTACTGCATTAAACCCTGCTGCTGCGCTCCGCCGGGGAACATGCAGTATAGACGTTTCGCAGTGTGCGCTGTTCTGCAGCCAGGAGCCTGTTGTTGACAATATGCTCCCCGGAACAATCCGCGTGCTTGTCACTGCATACATGGAAGAAGGAGCAGAACTTCATCATGTCTATATACACGGAGCAGAAAAACTTCGTCCCGATTTTGCAGGAGAAAGAACATGAATATCTGGATGGTCTCCATGGAATTTGCCGGTATAGCGGAAGCCGGCGGTGTAAAAAATGTATCCCGCTCTCTCAGTGAAGAGCTTTCCCGATGCGGTAATAAAGTCACGCTTTTTATCCCGCTGTTCGGCTGTACAAGTTTTGACGAAATTGAAGACAGAAAGGAAGACTGCTTACCGGCTGAAATAATACGCATCTGCGGAAAAAACGAAACAGTTTCTTACACGACGGCTGTGCTTGCCAATACCAGTATACGTGTTGTATTCGTCACAAATCCTCATTTTTCTGAAAAGCTCGCTGTGTACACCTACACAGCGGAAGAAGAAAAAGCCGATCCATCGCACAAAAAAGGAAACGGTCATGTTGATTCTCTGCTGATAGAAGCACTGTTTCAGCGCGCTGTCGCCCAGTTCGGAAAAAATATACAAAAAACTGAATCGCCTGATATTGTGCTTTGTGAGGATGCACCTGCAGCCGTTCTTCCGTCTTATATCGCCTGCAGCCGTTTGTCCGTTTTTAAAAAGACGAAGTGCGTCGTCACGATACACAACGCAGGCCCGGCGTATCATCACGAATTCAATTCAATCATGACTGCCGGAAAGTATACCGGGCTTCCCTTTTTTGCGCTCTGCAAAGCACTGAACGGAAAAAGAGTTGAACCCTTTCTGCTTGCTGCGGAATGCGCGGCGCTTACGACAGTCTCCACTCAGTATGCACTCGAACTCTGCGATCCTTCACGCACAAAAGAGACCGACGGACTCTCTGAGATTTTTGCCCGCCGCCGCATACATATTACGGGAATCACAAACGGTATAGACTATGAACGTTACAATCCCTCTGACTGCAGCAAGTCACTGCTGCCATATTCCTATAATCCGGAACAGGGGGAATTTGATGGAAAATACTTATGCCGGAATTTCTTTCTTTCCTGTTTTGCAGATAAGGAATGGGAACGGGCAGAATTAAACACAAATGACTATCTTTCGGGCATAACGCGTGCCGGCTACCTGAAACCGTGCATCGACGCGGCAAAAACTGTCTATTTTTCCTATCATGGAAGAATCGTTTCACAAAAAGGAATTGAAGTTTTGGCGGCAGCGGCAAAAAACATTGTGAGCATGTATGAAAATGTGCGCTTTGTCATCATAGGACAAGGTGAAACATCTCTTGAACAGAACATGGAAAGTCTTGCCGAATCTTCAGGCGGCCGTATTGTATTTTTCAAGGGGTATAACCGGGCAATGGCGCGGCTTGCATCGGCTGTATCAGATTTCATCGTGCTGCCAAGTTATTTTGAGCCGTGCGGACTGGAAGACCTTATAGCGCAGATATTCGGAACAATACCGGTCGCTCATGCTACAGGCGGCCTAAAAAAAATAGAAGACTCGCGTACCGGCTTTCTCTACAATGAAAATACACCGGAAAAACTTACGGCGACACTTTCCGCGCTTATAGAACGGAAAGAAAAAGCCCCTGACTGTTTTAGAAAGATAGCAATTGATGCAGCTGTGTGCGTGCATGAAAAATACTCGTGGCATGAAGTCGTCTTAAATCAGTATATACCTTTTTTCAACATACTTGTAAAAAGCTATTGACAAAAAATTCTGATTCATTTATTATGCAACACGTTCGATATGCCGCTATAGCTCAGTTGGTAGCAGCGCGTGATTTGTAATCTCGAGGTCGTGGGTTCAAATCCCTCTGGCGGCTTAGTTGAACAACATTTTCTGGGGAGTTTCCAGAGTGGTCAAATGGGACAGACTGTAAATCTGCTGGCTCCGCCTTCGTAGGTTCGAATCCTTCACTCCCCAAAAGAGTTAAAAAGCAATGCTTTTTAACTCTTTTTTGTTTATACAACTTACTGCATAAATGTCCTTTTTTGATAACGGGCTTCTTTTTACATGTGCACGTTGTTCTCGCTGCTGCCGCATAGAACCCGGCTTTGTGTTTCTGTCCCAGGCAGATTTGACAAAGCTGTGCCAATGGTTTAATTTAACAAAAGAACAATTTATTGAAACATACTGCCGGAAGGTTCCGTACTACGACGGAACGGATGTTCTCTGCCTGAAGGAGACAGCAGAATATGACTGTATTCTCTGGCATAACGGATGTACCGCATACGGCGCACGTCCAATACAATGTTCCACGTACCCGTTCTGGACAAGACTGCTTTCCAGAAAATTACTCTGGGACAAAGAACAAGCTTCATGTCCCGGCATAAATACCGGTAAAGTATGGACAAAGGATGAAATACTGAAACAGCTCGCCGATTATGAATGCAACGAGCCGGTTCATTTTTCACGAAATATTGCTGAAAGAGGGGAGTTACAATGAGAATCTTTTTCTGGGGGGTCAGAGGCTCTATTCCGACACCGATTACTCCGCAGCAGGTTCAGGCAAAAATTACTGCCACAGTTCAGCGTATCACTGCAAAAGACATAGAATCCGAAGATACCCGTGAACGTTTCATAGCGTCCCTCCCTGCATGGCTGTACGGTACGGCAGGAGGCAATACTTCGTGTATTGAAATAAAAACCGATAATGGTACAGAAATAGTGCTTGATGCAGGTTCCGGAATCCGTGGTATGGGTAAGAAAGGTGTAAAACCTGCTGACAACCACTACAACATGTTCCTGTCGCACTTTCACTGGGATCACCTGCAGGGGCTTCCTTTTTTTGACGCCGCATATAATCCCGGCGTGACGATTGATGTGTATTCCGCCTTTCCCGCTGCAGAACGGTTGCTGCGTAGTCAGATGGCACAACCTTACTTTCCTGCTTCTTTTGATACGTTTACCCGCAATATTAACTTTCATACAGTCCGTTCAGGAGAACCTTTTACTTTAAACGGAGTTGACGTGTGCTGCTGCAGAATGTCACATCCCGGAAATTCCTATTCTTATGCATTTACGGAAAACGGCAGAAAATTCGTATATGCCACAGATGTAGAACTTTCACAGAAAGATTTTACAAAAAATCCTGAACGGACAGCTGTGTTTGAAAACGCCGACTGCATCGTACTTGATTCACAGTATACAGTTGCAGAGGCATATCAAAAAGAAAACTGGGGGCACTCAGCTTTCTGTTATGCGGTAGATTTTGCAGTGCACTGGAATATAAAATCGGTTTATCTGTTTCATCACGAACCGATGTACGACGACAAAAAACTTAATTCCATACTACTTGCCGCACGCTGGTATGCTGAGTATATTGAACATGCAGAGATAAAAATATTTCTTGCAACAGAAAATTCGGAAATACAGTTATGAATACTGATTCATCAAAAAACGAAAACACGCATCCTCTCTCTTATACTTTCTCCCCGAGAGAGACGGCGTGTCTTGCCCGCTTTCTGCGTGTCCACCAGTCGGAAATCCCTGACGGCCTTTCCGATTTTGTGAAAACGGTCGAAAATGCAATTTATAATTCCATGTCAATCGATGAAGCGGAGAAATTCTATTCATGAAGCAAAAAATTCGCTTTTTTTTAACTATCCTGCTTATTCCTGTTATACTCATTTGCTCTGGAGTCCTTTTTTTTCTGTACGAAACAAGTCCGAAAACGTCGGAAAAAGATGAAATTGTTGAACGTGTAGAAGTGCCATCCGGTACAAAAATAAAAGAACTTGCATTGCAGCTTGAGGCAAAAGGATTAATACGCAGCGGCAAATTTTTTTATGCAGCAGCAAGATATCCGCTGTTTGGAAAAATTGCCGGATACAGTGTACTCAATCTTGAAAGCGGGGTATACCGTATAAAAAGCAGTATGAGCACAGCCGATATATTCAAGCTTTTTTCTTCAGGGAAACAGGACTATATCCGTGTCGCGGTTCCTGAAGGACTCACGATCTCAAAAATAGCAGAACGGCTTGAAGAAGCAGGTATATGTCCGGCAGCAGATTTTAAAAATGCAGCAAAGGACAGCTCACTTATAGCAAAATACAATATCAGTGAAGAATCGCTTGAGGGATATCTTTTCCCCGATACATATTTCTTTACACCTGATATGGATGCGCATACGGTCGCTGCAATTATGGTCGATAATTTTTTCAGCCATGTCGATGGAATTCCTGCGCTTAAAAATATGTCACCGTCCGACTTTAAAGACACTATAATTCTTGCATCCATTATTGAAAGGGAATACCGTATAGACGCCGAAGCTCCGCTTATTGCAAGCGTATTCAGAAACCGCATGAAAAAAAACATAGGATTGTATTCATGCGCCACAATTGAATATATCATAACAGAACTAGAAGGTATGCCTCATCCCGATGTCATAACATATAAGGAGCTGAAAATAAACAATCCCTACAATACCTATAAATGGGCCGCGCTTCCTCCCGGACCTATTTCAAATCCGGGGATGATTGCGCTTTCTGCTGCAGCACAGCCGCCGAAGACAAACTATTACTATTTCCGTCTCATAGATCCCGATACGGGCCGTCATGCATTTTCAACAGATTTCGACGAGCATATAAAAGAAGGCACGCTCTATCATACCAAAAGGTAGGGGATGCCATGGCAGGACTTATTTCGCAACAGACGATTGAATCTGTACAAAACATTTCCGATATTGTCGCCGTTGTAGGCGAATACACAAAACTTGAACGACGCAGCGGCAACGACTGGTGGGGATGCTGCCCGTTCCATAACGAAAAAACAGCATCATTCCACGTGGATGGTGACAAAAAATTTTACTACTGTTTCGGCTGCCATGCCGGCGGCGATATCATAAAATTCATCATGGAAATGGAAAAAGTTTCCTACATTGATGCCGTTCGTTCTCTTGCAAAAAGAGCCGGGATAGAAATAGTGTACGCAGACGGACAACTGCCGGAGCACTCCCATAACGACGATCTGAGAGATTCATATATTGATTTGTATGAACGTACGGCAACATTGTTTCATTACCTGCTTACACAGACAGACGGCGGAAAACCTGCGCTCGCGTACATTACAGGACGAGGTCTTACAATTGACACAATTAATAAGTTCAAACTTGGTTATGCACCGTCAAACAGACGCTGGCTCAAAATTTTTCTGCTCAAAAAAAACTTCAGTGAAGATTTTCTGAACAGTTCAGGACTTTTCAGTAAAAAATATCCTGACATCTCCTTTTTTTCAAACAGGCTCATGTTTCCGATTTTTAACAGAAGAGGGCAGTGTGTTGCGCTCGGCGGCCGCATCCTGAACGGGGAAGGTCCGAAATATCTTAATTCGGGAGATCTCGTCCAGTATAAAAAAGGTGAAACTCTGTATGCGTTCAATTTTGCGAAAAACGCAATACGAGAGGAAAAAAAAGTTATTTTCTGCGAAGGATATATGGACTGCATTGCATATCACCAGTGTGGCATTACATATGCTGTAGCACCGCTGGGAACGGCGCTTACTGAAGATCAGCTTAAAATAGTGCACGGATTTGCAGATACAGTCCTCCTTTCTTTCGACAGCGACGGAGCAGGTCAGAACGCTACCCTGCGGGCAATTACTATGTGCAGAAAACAGGGATTTACCGTAAAAATCATAAGACTGACAGGCGGAAAAGACCCTGCGGAAATTATGGTTAATTTTGGTGCAGAAACCTTGACAAACGAAGTAAACAGCGCTATATTGGATAGCGACTTTCTATTATCTAAACTGGGACAAGACTACGCTGTCGATACACCGGAAGGTAAGACAAAAGCATCTCTTGCTTTTTTTACGTATGTTGATTCGCTCCAGTCTGATATACAAAGAGAGTCATGCCTGGAGCAGCTATGTCAGGCATTTAATCTAAAGCCGGAGGCTGTTAAGAGAGACTTCGATAACCGTGATCAGGCCCGCGAACGCTTAAAAATCCGGCAGCAAACATCAACAGACAAACAAAACGCCGACATCAAGCTTAATGCTGAATTGCGTGCTGTTCTTGCCGTTATTGCCGATCTGGACCAATACAAGGTCATGCGCGCGGAACTCACCGTTGACGATTTTGAAGACCCTGTAGCAAAAAAACTATTCATTATTCTGGAAGATTGTTTCAGAGAACAGTCTGTATCGGTAAGCAGCATACTGACTCATTGCGGCAACGAAGAAATAGAACGGATGATTACACGAGTGATCTCATCCGGCGAGTTTTCAAAAAACAGCGGCCGCATAATACAGGACAGCATACAGTTTATAAAGCGGAATACATTGGAAAGAAAGCGTGATCAGCTTATGAACAGAATCAGACTTTTCAATCCGGTTACTCCCAGCGATCAGCAGCAGCTCAAGGAACTTCTCGCAGAAAAAGCGAATCTCAACAGCAGGCTTAAACAGTAAAACACAAGGTGTCGTTACATGGATCAGAAAGATCAGAAAGATCAGAAAATAGACCCTAAAGTTGAAAAACTTCTTGAATATGCAAAAGCAAAATCGATTATAACATGGGACGAGGTAACAGAAATACTGGGACAGGATTTCGTTAACTCTCCCAAAATGGAAGCTGTACTCCAGTCTTTTTCAGAAAGCAAAATACAGATCGTCGAGCCGGAAGATTTACTTGCTGATGAAGACGAGGAAGAAACAGAGGAAGCTGAAAGCGAAGAAGACGATGAAATCGGCACGACAGAGGAAGACGTACCGATTGACGATGCAGAAGATGCAAAAAATGATGCCGCTCACAGTAAACTCGTAAACAGCGATAAAGAATCGAATGTTGACGATCCAATCCGCCTTTACCTGCGGGAAATAGGCAAGGAAAATCTACTTACTGCTGAGCAGGAAGTCATCCTCTCAAAAAAAATGGAAAACGGCAAGAACATCATAAAAGATGTCATAAAGAATTCAGGTATAATGATTCCTGAATTCTTTGCCGTTGCACAAAAAGCATTTACCCGCATAGATCCACATGAACCCGGACGTCCTCGAAAGGAAATTAATGAGGAGATGGCGGAAAAACGTCGTCTAAAGAGCTGTTACAGTGAATATATAAAACCTGTGCTGTCCGAAATGAAACAGTACATGACTATAAAGAAACAGCTTTTTGAATCCGACCAGACTGCAAAAATTTTTGACAACCCTCAGCTTGTCTCTCTGCGGAAAAAAATTCAACCGCAGCTGCAGAAAATAGATATTCAAACGGAGGAACTCGATAAGTTTAACCAGAAATTCCGTGATGCCTGCCAGAAAATCGACGAATATCATCAGAAGCAGGAAAAGAAAATGAAAGAGTTGCGCGTCACAACTCCGGGGGAACTGCGGAGCATCGGACGCCGCATTTCGATCCGTTCTGAATCAAAAAAACTAGAGGAAGAACTCGGTATGTCAACCGACGATATCCGCGATATTTACACGCAGATTCAGAAAATTGACAGAAAACTGCATCGGCTCGAGTACGAATTTGAAAACAGTGTAGAAGAAATCATCGCAATGGGTAAAGAAATCGAGCGAGGTTCTATTATGATGGAGCAGGCTAAAAACAGGCTCATCAACGCAAACCTTCGTCTTGTCGTTTCAATTGCGAAAAAATATACAAACAGGGGACTTCAGTTTTTCGATCTGGTGCAGGAAGGCAATATCGGCCTGATTAAAGCTGTCGAAAAATTTGAATACCGTAAGGGATTTAAATTTTCAACATACGCAACATGGTGGATACGTCAGGCTATTACCCGCTCCATTTCAGACCAGGCACGCACAATACGCGTTCCTGTACACATGATTGAGCAGATAAACAAAGTCGTACGCGAATCCCGGCAGCTTATGCAGAAACTTGGCAGAGAACCGACTGATGACGAAATTGCACAGCAGCTCGGCTGGCCGGTTTCACGTGTAAAACAGGTTAAAAATGTTGCAAGAGAACCGATTTCACTTGAAACGCCTATTGGAGAAGAAGAAGATTCTCTGCTTGGCGACTTTATTGAAGATAAAGAAGTTGAAAATCCGGCGTCTCAGACAGCCGAAACACTGCTGAAAGAGCAGATTCGTTCAGTTCTTGATACACTTCCGCCACGTGAACAGGAAGTCCTCAAAATGCGGTTCGGACTTGAGGACGGTTATTCTCTTACGCTTGAAGAAGTTGGCCTGTATTTTAACGTAACAAGAGAGCGTATAAGACAGATTGAAGCAAAAGCGCTCAGAAGACTGAGACATCCGAGGCGTGCGAACGGACTGCGCGATTATATAGAAATCGGGCCGTAACCGCATATTTTCTGACTACAGGTTTACAATGACAGGCAGATTATATAATTGTAGACATAACGTTTATTTTATTATACTATAGACAGACATTCAGCAGATATTGTATTTGTAAGGAAAGAAATACCATGGTAATGACAGAGGTTTTCGACAAACTTAAGAATCTTCAGGATATACTTGTAAAAAAGTACGACATTGAAACGAAGATAGATGAAGCGCCGAAACAGCTCAGTTCGCAGGACGAACTGCTCGAGCGTATGAAAAAGGAATTCATCAGCAAGAACGCTGAATATGAAGCTGTTAAATCAAAAGTGCTGCAGCTGCGCTCAGACTTGGACGATGCTGTAAGATTACGTGAAAGCGGCGAGAAAAATATGGACAGTATAACGACTCACCGTGAATATGAAGCGCTTGACAAGCAGATCGCGGAAGCTTCTTCAAAAGAGCAGGATCTTAGAAAAGATCTTCAGAAAGAAGAAAAAATACTTGCGGATCTGAACGATAACCTGAAATCATATGAATCTATGATTAAATCGCAGGAAACCGATCTTAATACAAGCAAATCCTCTCTTGACAAGGAACTTAATTCCTACAAGGACGAACTTGCAAATCTTGAGAAAAAAGAAAGCAGAATCGCCCCTGATCTTGATCAGGAAATTCTTTTTAAATTCCAGCGTATCATTCAGCGCAATTCTCAAGGTATCGTTGCAGTCAAAAACGGTGTTTGTACGGGATGTCATATGATTCTTCCTGCGCAGTTTGCAAACGAAGTAAGAAAAGGAGAGAATATTCTTTTCTGCCCGTACTGCAGCCGTATTCTGTTTTATGAAGAAACAACCGAAGATGAACAGGAAAGCTACTTTAAGCTTGAAGACGCCGGCAGTCTGACTGATCTTGACGAGGATGACGAATACGATTCCGACGATGAGGAAGACAGAGAAGAGAACGAAGTTCACGGTGAAGAAGAGGATGAAGGGCTTGACGAATCAGAAGATGAAAGCGAGGAAGAGAGTGATGACGACTCGGAAGATTCAACTGATGAGGAAGATTCCGAATCCTGAATAAAATGTGATTTGACAGATGGGATATAACCGCGTTGTTAAATCCTGATGACAGGGTATAACAATGAGGCAAAGTCCGGGCTCCTCCGGAAAAAATGCCGGGTAATAACCGGGCAGCATACGGAAGCTGCACACCTCCGAAAGGATTTGTGTAAAGCCCGTAACTGACAGAAAGTGCAACAGAAAATATACCGCGGACGGCTTGCCGTACGTAAGGGTGAAAAGGCGGTGTAAGAGACCACCGTGCATCTGGTAACAGATGCAGCCTGTAAACCTCATTTGGAGCAAGATCAAGCAGCAGGTGCTTTTCCGGGCTATACTGCAGGTAGATCGCTGAAGGCGCAGGGTAATCTGCGTTTCGGATAGATGGTTATACCGGTGTTCTGCACCGGTAACAGAACCCGGCTTACCGTCCCATCTGTTTTTTTTATAAGCGTCGTAGAATGAAGCACAAAATAGCTGATGATATAAATATATTCAAAAGGAAAAGCAGACTGCTGCCCAATCTCATAATTATATTCTGCACAGGGGTTGCTGTTGTTATTGCTTCATTTTTTCTTTATCGTATAATCGATGCAAAGATAAACAGCCAGTCGTCAGTCTATACACTGTACAAAAAATGGAGCAGGTATGATTATACAGGTGTCTATGAAACAAGTAAAAATATACTTGCAAAGCATCCTTTTAATAATACTGCTCTCACATATCACGGTTATGCAGCTTTTTATCTGGGGGTTTCCCAGCTTGATACGTCGACCGCACAGGATTATCTTGATGAGGCGGTCAACAATATGCGTATCTCACTGATTACTGCGAAAAAGTCCCTCAAACCGCAGCTTGAATACATGCTCGGTAAGGCATACTTTTATAAAAATACTATATCGTCGTATTACTATGCTGACCTTGCTGTAAAATATCTGCAGATGGCAAAACACGACGGTTATAAAGCGGATGATATTCCCGAATATCTGGGGCTCAGCTATGCTGCGCTTGACATGACGATGGACAGTATAGCTTCTTTTACGGAAGCTCTTCTTGTTCGTGAATCCGATACGCTGCTCCTTTCAATAGCAGAACAGTATTATAAGGCTGGCCAGAATAAAGCGGCAGAGCAATACCTTTTCAGGATTATCAGCAGCAGCAGCGATGATAATCTTATTGTAAAAAGCCGTGTTCTGCTCGGTACTATTTATACCGATAAGGGAAAATACACTGAGGCGGAAACAGAATTTATGTCAATTTTGGAAAAAAACAGAAATTCTGCTGACGCGTACTATGGACTTGGTGTAATATATGAAAAACAAGGCGACTTGGTCAGAGCCCGGGCGGAATGGCGTAAAGCTCTCCGTATTCAGGTAAATCATCCAGGCGCTTTAAAGAAAATGTCTGATTATAAATGAAACAGCTTTTGTTCCGGAGGATTATATGGGTTTTTTAGACAATTTTTCAACTGATATTGGCATTGACCTTGGTACATGCAATACGTTGATCTATGTACGCGGGAAGGGTATTGTTATTGATGAACCTTCTGTCGTAGCTGTTGAAAAAGGCACAAAACGCATTGTTGCAGTCGGTTCAGAAGCAAAAAGTATGCTTGACAAGACTCCGAGCAATATTATTGCGATCCGCCCGTTGTCTGACGGCGTTATTGCAGATATTGACAGCACGGAAAAGATGATAAAGTATTTTATCTCAAAAATAACACCGCGTCATCAGTTTTTCAAATCGACCCGCATGAAAATCGGTATTCCATCATGTATTACAGATGTTGAAAAACGGGCTGTAATTGAAGCCGCTCTCAAGGCAGGTGCAAAGGAAGTTGAGATTATAGCGGAATCACTTGCTGCCGCTATTGGTGCAAAAATTCCGATTTACGAACCGGCCGGTCATATGATTTGTGATATCGGCGGCGGTACAACGGAAGTAAGTGTTATATCTCTCGGCGGTATGGTCATTACAAGCTCAATACGTATTGGCGGCGACAAGTTCGACGAAGCAATCGTAAAACATGTAAAAAGTGTTCATAACCTTATCATCGGACAGCAGACGGCTGAACGCCTGAAGATACAAATCGGCAATGCAGCTCCCGACAAGGATATTGAAAAGATGGAACTTAAAGGAACGGATGCAATTACGGGACTTCCTCGCCGTCTTGAAATAGACAGCGTAGAAGTACGGGAAGCTCTGAAAGATCCTGTCACGCGCATTGTAGAAGAAATCAAGAATACACTCGGACATACGCCGCCGGAACTCGCTGCGGATATTGTTGAACGCGGCATTGTCATGACAGGCGGTGGTTCAATGCTTAAAGGCCTGCCGAAACTTATTTCAAAAGAGACAGGAGTTCCCGTCATTCTTGTTGAACGTCCTCTTGAGTGTGTTGCTCTTGGAGCAGGAGAAGCATTTGAGCTGTTTAAGGATATGTCTACAGACCGCTCAATTTACGACAGCCTTAACGAATAGCAAAGCGGCTCACTATGGCAGTACACGCAAAAACATCATTCAGATTCAAACTCCCTGAATTCCTGCTTGTCATACTTATGCTCGTCTCCGGAGCATGTCTTGGCTTCAGCACAGGGAGTTTTGTCGTCAATTTCAGCCGCATCGGCTTTTCAATCGTTTCGACAGTTGAAAAAAGCGTTTTCGCTGTTACCGACACTGTTAAAAATACGGTAAATGCCGTAAAAGAACTTGCCGAATTGAAGAAAAATTACGATGAGCTTTCAAAGAAACTTGAAAATTATCAGCAGATGCAGCGTACTAATGCCGAAATTCGCAAAGAAAACGAACAGTTGAAGGAACAGTTAGGGTTCTCCCAATTAACTGCACAAAAAAATTATCCCGCACAGATCATCGCCAGAGATATTGACAAGCTGTACGCTTCGTTAATAATCGACAAAGGAAGTTCAAACGGTATTAACAAAAACATGCCTGTCATTGCATATCAGAACGGCAATATAGGACTTGTAGGCAAAATCGTTGAAGTGGGAAAATTTACAAGTAAAATTATGCCTGTATACAATCTGGATTGTACTGTTTCTGCCCGTATTCAGAATACAAGGGATCTTGGACTTGTTTCCGGTATGGGTAGTGTTGATGAACCGCTCTCGATGAAATACATCAGAAAACGGGTTCTGAATGACTTGCATTACGGCGATATTATTGTCACGTCCGGTGAAAATGGAAACTATATGCGCGATATTCCGCTGGGGACAATATCAAAAATAAGTGTACTTGATTACAATTCTTCCCTTGACATTGAACTGGCTCCCGTTATTGATTTTTCTCGGCTTGAAACAGTAATTGTAGTTGATCAGAGTCAATCTAAAGACGGGCAGGACGCACAATGACAAAATCATATATCGTAAGCATAATAATATTGTTCTGTACGGTGCTCATTGAAACGGCAATACTTTCAAATATTACCATTCTTCCTGCCGTTCCCGATATGCTTTTGTTGTGCACTTTGTACATGGGAATGCTTAACGGAAAAGTAGCAGGTGAAATATCAGGATTTATATCAGGATTGTTTCTTGATCTGCTTTCTGGTGCACCTCTCGGCTTTAACTGCCTGTACAGAACTGTAATAGGTTTTCTTGCAGGCATCCTTAGTACGACATTCAATTTTGACGGAATATTTATGCCTGCAATCATCGGATTCACAGGGACGCTCATAAAGGCACTTTTTGTATGGATTATTTCTCTTCTGTATCCAAATGTAACAATAATGGAGCATATTCTTTCAGTTCCATTCATTTTTGAACTTGCATGCAATACTATACTTGCACCGGTTTTCTTCAAATTCCTGAGTCTGTTCAAAGCCTCTCTTTCGTTAAAACCGGAGGATAATGAATAATATGGCAGGTAATTTCCGTAGGGGAGCTTCCTCGGAGAGTTCTTTTACCGAAAAAAATAAACGTATTATTATTCTCGGCATAATTCTCGTAATTATGTTTATTGTCTATGTATACAGGCTTTTCTCAATGCAGGTAATACAGGGCGAGCAGTACCGTAAAAAATCTCAGACTATTTCAAGTCAGGTAAATATAATTCCGGCTCAGCGCGGTGAAATTTTCGACAGAAATGCAGGTATGCCGATGGTCATCAATACTGATTCATTTGCAGTCGAAGTTACACCCGGAGAAATTCCGGCAGGCTATTATGATACTGTTGCAACCCGTCTTGCACAGTATCTTGGCATATCAAAATTTGATATAGACAGAAAAATACCGCTTAAATTTAGAAAATCGTATACCTCAATAACAATTAAATCAAATGTACCGTTCTCAAGTATTTCAAATATTGCGGAGAACAGAACTGACCTTCCGGGCGTTTCATGGGTTTCAAAGCCAATCCGCAACTACGTTGAAACAGGTTCTCTTTCACATATCATAGGTTATGTCGGCGATATAACACAGGAAGAGATGAATGTCATGTACAACCAGGGATATACGCAGAACAGTATTATAGGAAAAACAGGCATTGAAAAACAGTACGATTCTCTGCTGCAGGGCATTCCCGGCAGCGAAAGCCGGACTGTCGATGTCCGTGGACGAATCATTTCCGATGCGCCTGTCGTAACTCCTCCTCAGATGGGAAAAAATCTTGTTTTGACAATTGATACGAGAATACAGACTCTTGCCGAAAAAACGCTTGGAAAAAGGGTAGGGGCTGTTGTTGTTCTGAAGCCTGCTACTGGTGAAGTGCTTGCAATGGTTTCATATCCTTTCTTTGATCCGAATCTTTTCAATACCGATAATGCATCATCAGAATATTTGAAACTTGCAAACAGTCCTGATAAGCCTCTTTTAAACCGTGCAGTAAATGCATCCTATCCGCCTGGCTCAACTTTTAAAATTATAATGTCTACAGCAGTGCTGCAGGAAAAAGCTTTTCCACCAACTAAAAAAATCGAGTGCAATGGTAAAATTGTGTATGGTGGACGTATATTTCATTGTCACTTACACGAACCGGGACACGGCTGGCTTGATTTGAAGAACGGACTTGCGCAGTCATGCGATATTTATTTCTGGACAATCGGTCGTGATTATCTGGGAATAGATAAAATTTCCTCCTACTCACATGAATTCGGACTGGGAGAAAGTACAAAAATTGACCTGCCAAGTCAGTCATCAGGATTTATTCCCACTGCAAAATGGAAGGAACGACGCTATCATGAAAAATGGCTTGGCGGTGATACAATGTCTGCATCTATCGGTCAGGGATATATTCTTTCAACGCCGCTCCAGATTGCAGATATGATGGCTATGGTATGTAACAGCGGTACTATTTACAAACCTCATCTGCTCAAAGAAGTACGTGATCCTGTAACAAATGATGTCATTCAGGAAATAAAACCTGAAGTTCTGTTCAAATCGAACATCGAAGCAGACGTATGGAAAACTGTTCAGGAAGATCTGCGCTATACAATTACAGACGGAACACCCGCCTATCCGATGCACAATAAAACTGTACAGAGCGCAGGTAAAACAGGGACATCTGAAGTTGCACAATACAAAACCAGCTGGCATTCATGGATGGTTGCATATGCACCTTATGATGCTCCGGTTGAAGATCAGGTTGTCGTTGCAACGCTTGTGGAAGCCTGCAATCCGTGGGAATGGTGGGCACCTTATGCAACAAATATTATCATTCAGGGAATTTTTGCAAAACAGACATATGAGGAAGCAACCAATGCACTGGGATTCCATGCTCTCCTGAAAAACGGAAACAGACAGGAGTAGTTTGAAGTGAAAGTAAAAATTTTTGAAGTTTTTGATTACGTTCTATTTTCTTGTGTACTTATTCTTGTAGTAATGGGAATTGCATTTATTTATTCCTCAGGTATAAATTCGGAAGGAATCCTTGTTACAAACGAATACATAAAACAGATTATATGGGCCTCGCTCGGAATTATTCTCATGGTAATTACTGCGCTGTATGATTATAATAAAGCAGAACGATATGCACAGAATTTTTATATGGGGCTACTCGCAATACTTCTCTATACATGTTTATTCGGACGCTACGTGAACGGAGCCAGAAGCTGGCTTGGAATAGGAGATTTTGGCATACAACCTTCTGAATTCGGAAAAATTATATTTATTATTTTTATGGCAAAATATCTGTCAGATAGTAAAAATGAAGAGAATCAGCTCAAACGTTTTATGATTGCAATATGTATTTTTACCCTTCCGGCATGTCTTATTCTTGTCCAGCCCGATCTTGGTACGGCAAGCGTTTATATTCCGATTTTTCTCGTGATGTGTTTTATGGCCGGTATTCCCGGTAAATATATTGTATTCATTCTGGGAATAGGTTTTGGGACAATCTTTCTTACCATACTTCCTGTATGGAATACAATAATTGCTAAAAAAAGTTTTGCTGTCATAGGCGCATTAACAGTTCCCAAACTCCGGCTCCTCCTTGTTATGGCATCAGCGCTCATAACTGTAATGGGACTTACAGGTTACAGATATTTCCGTGGAAAAAAATACTACTACTGGATTTCATATATATTTTCAATCATTGTCATTTCCCTTGTATTTTCATACGGAGCAGGAAAAGTCCTTAAGGATTATCAGATAAAACGCCTTATCGTCTATATGGATCCTTCCATCGACAGGCTTGGTTCAGGATGGAACATCATCCAGTCAAAAATAGCAATCGGATCCGGAGGTGTTTTCGGCCGGACATTCCTGCATGGAACACAGAGCCATTATCGGTTCCTGCCGCAGCAAAGCACCGACTTCATTTTCAGTATCTTATCCGAAGAATTCGGATTTATTGGCGGGCTTTTTGTATTTGTTCTGTATGGCATTATTTTACTGCGTATCCTCAAAATCATGCACAATTCTTCAAGCACATTCGGATGTTATATAGCTTCCGGCATCCTTGCAATGTTTTCGTTTCATTTTTTCATTAATGTCGGCATGGTTATGGGAATAATGCCCATTACAGGTATTCCGTTACTGTTTCTTTCATACGGCGGTTCTTCCTTATGGACTGCAATGACCTGCATCGGAATACTTATGAGTATCAATCACCGTAAATATGAATAAGACAGATTAAACCAAACTGCTTCAATTAAAATGCAGACATTCTTGGTTTAACTGCATTTATTGTTATGTTTTAATAGTATTATACTACATCTTATAATGTATATTCTGTCTACCAAACGATATAATGACTTCTTATTGTTTATGTTTTAACTTTATATTGTATCCTCTCTGGCTGTTTGTCTTTTCCAACTATTGTTGCTGAGACATTCCGGGAATGCCCGCTGTTTCCTTACGCGATTTTATCAAGTTTTTCCCGTATGAATTCGCTTTTTTCTTTGAGGCCGATGCGTCCGAGCTTAAACATCATCATATTCGGATAAGTCGGGTCAAGCGTTACAGTTCCCGCGCTCTCCTTAATCAGACGAAGTACTTTATCGACTGAAATATCGGATACTTTGGAGAACGTTATCTGGACAACACCCTGACGTTCCTTGAGCGAACTTATGTTTAGCTTACGGCATAAAATGCGGATTTCAGCCAGGGACAGAAGACTCGATACTTCATCAGGAACAGGGCCGAATCTGTCATTCAATTCATTTACGACACTTCCGAGTTCATTGTCTGTTTGAACAGATGCAATTTTCTTGTAAATTTCCATTTTTGTCTGGGTATTCTGCACATATGAATCGGGAATAAAGCCGGTATATTCAAGTTCCATGAGAACTTCATTCTGCGCTTTGTAATCGTTTCTGGCAGTAAGCCGTTCAACCGCTTCGTTTAGAAGTTTTAAGTACAATTCAAATCCGACTGAATACACATCTCCCGACTGATCCTTACCGAGCAGATTTCCAGCACCGCGGATTTCCATATCTTTCATGGCAATCTTAAAACCGCTGCCAAGCTCGGTAAAATCGCTTATTACCTGAAGCCTCTTCATGGCTACTTCAGAAAGGGATGTATTCTGAGGATAAAATAAATATGCATATGCCTTTCTGTCGCTTCTTCCTACGCGCCCCCGGAGCTGATAAAGCTGGGAGACTCCGTACATATCTGCACGGTCTATGATGATCGTGTTTACGTTTGAAATATCGATGCCATTTTCTATAATTGTTGTAGCGACAAGAACATGAAAACCACCTATTTTGAAACGACGGAATATATCATCGAGTTGTTCACTCGTCATCTGACCGTGAGCTACATCAATAAGCATTTCGGGCAGGAGCATTTCGAGCTTGTGTCTTGTTTCAAGCAGCGATTCAACACGGTTGTGCAGGAAAAAAACCTGCCCTCCCCGTTCAACTTCCCGCCTTATAGCTGCTGCAACACGCATATCGTTATACGGTTCTATAACTGTTTCTATGGGCTGCCGGTTCTGGGGCGGTGTCGTCAATAAACTCATATCGCGTATTTTCAAAAGGCTCATATGCAGCGTACGTGGGATGGGAGTTGCCGACATTGCAAGACAGTCTATATTCGTTTTCATTTCCTTGAGCTTATCCTTATCCTTTACGCCGAAACGCTGTTCTTCGTCTACTATCATAAGACCGAGATTTTTAAACACAACATCTTTCTGTATAATCCTGTGTGTGCCGATAAGAATATCTATTTTGCCGGCAGCAAGCCTTTCAAGCGTCTTTTTCTGTTCTGCAGGAGGTACAAACCTTGATAGCTGCGCAATTTTTACCGGAAAATTTTGAAAACGGTCGATACATGTTTCGTAATGCTGTTCGGCAAGAATTGTAGTCGGAGCAAGAAACGCAACCTGCTTTCCTCCCATTACAGCTTTGAATGCAGCGCGCATGGCAATTTCCGTTTTTCCGTAGCCGACATCACCGCATATAAGACGATCCATCGGGACTGGTTTTTCCATATCAAGCTTCACTTCCTCTGTAACGGAAGCCTGATCGGGAGTGTCTTCGTACGGAAAAGCCGCTTCAAACGATGCCTGCCATTCCGTATCCCTGGGGAAAGGAAATCCAGGAGCAACCTTGCGACGGGAATATAAATCAATCAGTTTCTGCGCAAGATCTTCTACAGCTTTCTGAACCCTGTTCTTGCGGTTTTCCCAGTTTTTACTGCCGATGCGGTCTACTCTTGGATTTTCTCCCTCGCTTCCGATATACCGCTGTACCATATTTACCTGTTCAATAGGTACAAAAGCATATTCCTGATCGGCATACTCCAGTTTTATGTAATCGCGCTCGTTTCCTGCCGCTTTTACACGTTCAATACCACGGAAAATACCTATCCCGTATTCAACGTGAACGACATAATCGCCCGGATTCAGTTCAATGAATGTATCGATTGCAGCACTTTTTGCCCGATGAAGAGATTTGGGAACATAACGGCGGCGCCCGAAAATTTCGTTTTCCTGTATGACAAGCAGCTTCATGTCAGGAACGGAAAACCCTTCCGAGATAGTTTCGGAAAGAACCGTTGCCGGATAAGGAAGCACAGCCAGTGTTTTTTCCACAGATGTGCCGGCTGTCGTCTCATCAAGAGTATTGCCCCTGATGATTTCCTTTATACGGAGCGACTGATTCTCTCCGTCTGCAAATATGAATATCTTCCAGTTGTCTTTCTTCAGTTTTCCCAGTTCATCCTTCAGAAAATTAATGTTTCCGAAGAAACTGCGGGCAAGTTCACAGGTAAATACGATGTCCTTTTTCTTTTCCGGCTCTGATTCACCACCCTCGGCTTCATTAAGTTGTGCAAGTGTGCGAAAAAGTATACATCTTGAGAAATTTTTTATTGTTTTTTGAAAATCCAGTACTATTTCCGAAGGTGGAAAAACAGGCAGTTCAAGACGTGCTTTACGGTACATTCCCGAATATTCACGCATGATACTTTCCTGCGCATTCAGCAGTCTGTCATAATCAAAGAAAAAAACAGACGTGCTCTTTCCAACATAATCGGCAATCGAAAACTTTTTTTCCCACAAGAGCGGATAAAAAAGTTCTTCACCTTCTGTTTCACCTCCGGACAGGAGAGAACCAGCCATTTCCTTGAATCTTTCGGTTGCTGTATCAGTAAAAGGAAGATGAACGTCAGAGTCGACTGTTATCATTCTGTCATCGTCGCCTGATACTCCCGACGATTCATACTCTGCTATTTTTTCCTGCAAAATGTCTACAAGCTGTTCGTCCCAGATAACTTCCTTCATCGGAACAATAAGTACGTCGTCCTTTGAACCCGTCGTAGACTGTGTTTCTTTATCAAAAGATTTGATGTTCTCGATTGTGTCAAAATCAAAAACAATACGGGTTGCATCCTCATCGCCGGGAATGAATATGTCAAGAACCTCACCGCGCAGACTGAATTCTCCGTGTACGGAAACACGCGGTACGCGCATATACCCGTATGAAGCAAGCCTTTCTGCCGTTTTTACAGTATCAAGCTTCTGCCCCTTTGCAAGTCTGAACGTGTGCGCTCTGATATGTTCAGGTGGCGGAAGAGGAGACTGAAACACACGGAGCGTAACTATGAATATCCGGGATTTTTTTTTCATCGGTGCGGTTGTATCGAAAACTGCAAGTTTAGCGAGAGCGGCCGCACGTTCGCCGAATACAGCGGCGCCTCTTGCGGCCGGCCTGTACGGAACCATGCCCCACCACGGAATGATGACTGTTTCAGCTTCGGGAAAGACAGTCTGAAGATCTGATGCCAAACTATCTGCATCGTGTTCGCCGGGAACGACAATCACCGTATCAGAAGCATGAGGATCAAATACTGTACCGTTTTTATACTGAACCGTCCCGAAGGCACGAAGAGCTGTCTGTGTGCAGTATTCCGCGGTAAAGTAACTGTACATAGATCCCTGCAGGCCGCGCACTGTAACTGGAAATGAACATGAATCATCTGCAAGGACGGCAAGACCGTTCCTCATTTCAGGCCATGAGTGGATTATTTCATTAATAGAATTTGCTGATAATGTATTCATCAAACTGTCCGATAATAATAGAAAGGTCTTTTAAACATATAATGCCTTTTTGGAGAACGACATTGAAACGTAAAATTTTTTTGATTATATCACTTTTTGCTTTGTTTGGACAGGCTTTTTATGCCCAGACAACACCGGAAAATACATATACATATGCAGATGCTTCGGTTTCAATAAAATTCTACGATAAAACGATGTATTACCCGGGAGATGCGGACACAAATCCCGTTTTCGTACATATAACCGTAAAAAACAGGGGAACCGATACACTCCGCTTTAAGCTCGCTGATGACCGCAGGTTCAGTGTTGATTTTAACGCTTACACTATAAAAAACACTCAGCTGAAGCAAACAGAACCGCTTATCAGAAAACGGACGACAAACCAGACTGTCTATTTCCGTGAAATTTCGCTGGAAAACGGCGAAGAATATTCATTTGTAGAAAATCTCAAAGATTATCTTGATATAACAGAACCTTCAATTTATTATATTGAACTTTTCTTCTACCCCGAGTTGTATAAATCAAACTCGATAAAACTTACGTCGAATCGCCTCACTCTCGAAGTTCAGCCTTCTCCGTCAGCTGCATCATCTTCAATTCTGCCGGTAAAAGCCAGCACTGCGGAAATTCTGAAGCCTGAAGAAATATCTCCTGATAAAGTCGTCGAACAGACAATTATTGCACGCCAAAAATCATTGTGGGACCAATATTTCCTGTATATGGACGTAGAATCCATGCTGGAAAGGGATCAGGCTGCAAAACGTAAATACCGCAGCGTTTCCGCCGATGAACGGGAACGGATGCTGGAAGCGTATAAAGCCGACCTTATGGAATCGCGGATAGACGGCGACATTGTAGCCATTCCTGAGAAATTCCAGATTGAGAAAACTGTATATTCTCAGACGGAAGGAACAGTTCTTGCTACCGAATGGTTTAACAACCGTACTTTCTATGAGAAAAAAAGCTATACATATAAACTGCGTCAGAGAGAGGGAATCTGGCAGATTTATGATTATACAGTCGTTAATCTGGGGACGGAATGAAAGCAATAGTTATTTCCGACGATAATGATGTCATTGAAAAAGTCGGCACTATTCTTACCGCACATCGCTATGATCCCATCGTGTACAGGTGGCTGCTTAAGGCGCTTGATAATGTTGAAGAAATACGTCCCGATGTTGTCATCATAAGTGCCTGCGATTATCCCCGTCACTGGAAAACATTTTCCCAATTCGTCAAGAGCGGCATCAGCGGAGAAGAACCTCAGATAATATTGTACACACCTCAGTCATTTCCCCAGACAGAGCTCGAAAAGGCTAAAACACTGGGAATAAAGGGAACGTTTTCATCTGTCGATGAAGGAGGTCTTGAACATTTCACTTCCATACTTAATTCGGCATCAAAACAGTTTCTTGCATCCGGACAAAAGGAAAATAAAAGCCAGCCAGCTTTCGGTCTCTCGCAGATAAAATCATACGGACTCATTTTTACGCATCCGGAGACAGAAGCTTTTATTACAGGTACAGTTCTTGCCTGTACTGATGATACAATCGAATTTTCACCGGACATTCCACTGCTCTCAGAAGGATTATCCGGCGGAGATCATATCGGGGAAGTTTCATTTAAAAACAACAATACGTATTCGTATTGCAGTGCCGATATTATCCGTACGGGAAAAACGCTTTTTTTAAAACTCGGAACGAAATATGAAAACTAAAAAGCAGCATGCAAAATTTTTCTGTGAAAACTGTGGAGCTGAAGTTCCGGAAAATGCCCGTGTATGCAAATACTGCGGACGTTTTTTTTCTTCCGTCCGGTGTCCTCAATGCGGAGCCTCTGGCCCTGCATCAATGTTCGACGAAGGATGTCCGAAATGCGGATATGCTATGAACAATATACAGACGATTTCGTACACTTCACAGGATTACCGGAAAAAAAGAAGACACTGGTCGTCGTCTGAAAGAGGCAGACTGAAAAAGGCATTCAGGATATTAAAAAACAAAACAAACGGAGGGCAGGAAGATAATTCGCTGCCTGCATGGATATACATTCTGACTGCATGCCTGCTTGTCGGTATACTGGCGGCCGTATACGGATGTATAACATAACCAGACTTATCAATCAGCATATTGACCAAGAAATCTTTTTCTGATATTATAGTTTTATTACGACTTCGTAGTTCAGCCCGGATGGTGGAATTGGTAGACACGCTAGCTTCAGGTGCTAGTGAACGTACGTTCATGGGAGTTCAAGTCTCCCTTCGGGCATTCCAGACCGTAGAAATACGGTCTTTTTTTATGTCTGTATTTTTTTCAACTGATAGAAAAAATGACCTCAGCCCCTGTAATCGGGTGCGGAAAACTAATCCCACTTCCTTCAAACTGCATCTCACCGCCACCGTACAGTGCATTGTAAAGTTTGTCCCCCTGAGCCGGAATGCCCTGCCATGCAAGATGGCAGCGTACCTGATGCCTGTAGCCTGCTGTAATATGACAGTGTGTTATGACTGTTGTTTTTTCAATATCGATTATTTGTATTTCGGTTTTATATACTGCAGTACCGCCTTTCCTGCCGGCAGCTTTTCCTGATTCACCAGTCACCGGACGCACCTGTTTCCGCCCTTCCCCATAAGGTCTGAATGACGATGTTAAAACGATTTCCTGCCCTGCGGCCGTTTCAGCAATATCAGGTACAGGTGGAAATCCTCCGAGACTGTCTGCATTTTTTTTGTTCAGCACGCAGGTAACGCTGTACATTTTTTCAAACTTACCGTTTTTTTGAGCCTCAATAAGAAAATCATACGACTGCTGTGTCGATGCAATCAGGAGCACCCCGCAGGCTTCGTTATCGAGCCGATGAAGTAATCCATGTTCAATCTGTTTTTTCCCACATACATCGTAAAGCTCCGGAAATAAACATGCAGCATAACAAAACGCATTCTCCTTATCATCCACTGACAAAGGTGCGGACGGAAGACCGTGAGGTTTGTACACAACCGCAAACGGTTCTTTGAGGGAAGGCTCATGCACCACTTTTATCTTCTGAACACTCATTTTTCAGTCCCCATGACTGTACGAGGAAACTTCTTTTTCAGTATCTTTACAACGCGGCGGAATCTATCCGGGACTTCAGCCCTGAAAATAGAAAAATGACTATGACCTGGCAGTTTTATTATCAATTTACACGCATGCAGCATAAGCGTCGCATCAGGAAAAGTATCATCCTTTTTTCCGTAAACAGGATCTCCAAGAACGGGGCAGCCTATATACTTCATATGGACACGTATCTGGTGTGTACGGCCTGTTTTAAGGCGCACACGTATAAGAGAATAATTTCCATAGCAGGCAAGGCAATGATACAGCGTACGAGAGGCTTTCCCTTCATTTGTACCGGTAACAGCTTTATAACGCTTTCTGTCCTTCGGGTCGCGTATAATCTGCGTGCATATATCACCAGCAGAAGCAGGAGGGCGGCCTCGTACAATAACAATATACTCCTTGCGCAGACAGCGGAATTTAAATTGAGTTTGAAGCCATTCCTCTGTGTCCCTGTTTTTTGCAGTAATCATGACCCCTGAAGTATCTTTGTCAAGCCTGTGTACAATTCCGGGTCTTCTTGCTGTCAGAATTTCCGATGAAGTCCCTTCTTTTTTTTGTGAAATTGTATTGCGTCCCCAGTGATACAACAGCGCATTTACAAGCGTTCCTGTCCAGTTACCGGAAGCCGGATGTGTCACCATTCCCTGTTTTTTATTAACAACAGTAACATTTTCGTCTTCGTAAATAATATCGAGAGGGATATTTTCAGGTACAATGTCATCGGGTATGTTGTCTTCCCATTCTATGTCGATCCTGTCGCCGGCTTTTATCTTTACGGAAAGCTTGTTCTTTTTCCCGTTTACAAGAATCTCAGTTACGCCAGCTTTTAGCTTTGACCGGTTCATTCCGTTCGGCAGCTGTGCAATATATTTATCAAGCCGCATTGAATCAAAAAAATCTTCCGGAACTTTTGTGCTGAAAAACGGCATTACTTATTCTCCGGCACATCGCTCCGTGCATCTGCAGCGCCAGTATCTGTACTGTTCCCTTCTTCAGGACGAACCGGCGGCGGCATTTCTATCTTCACGGCATCAGCATCCTGATCAACAGGTGTAATAAGAATGGGGCCTGTTTTTTCCTTCAATAGTTTCTTTTTTTTAATATCACGTTTTATTAAATTAACGATGAGATCGGTCAAACCTATACCGACACTTATACCGACAGCCGTAAGCAGAATCGTTTTCTGTTCGTCTTCCGTATAACTGTTACTTTTTGCAAAAAAATTCGGAATATAATCGGACGAAAAATCGTTCTGACAGTATCGTATCACAGAATATCCCCACGTCGTGGTCAATGTAACAAATGGCATAGCACCCAACGTAATAATTTCAGTACGGCGTGCATCTTTCATGAACTGCGGAAATTCGTCATCTTTATACGGTTCCGCAGTTTTACCTGAACTATCATCCGCAAATACAGGCGGCAGTACTATCATTAAAGAGCTGAGAAAAATAAGTATATTCCGCATCAGCTTTTTCATGCTTTCTGATACTCCCGTTCTCCGAAAATGGCAGTTCCTATCCGGACTTCTGTTGATCCTTCTGCTATCGCTATGCGGTAGTCGCCCGACATACCCATTGAAAGTGTATCCAGTTTTAATTGAGGGAAATCTTTCCGCAGACGTTCGGAGGTCTCCCTCAGTTTGCAGAAAGATTCATGGATTGCATTATCATCCTGTGTAAAAGGAGCCATAGTCATGAAACCAGCCGGTATTACATGGGGGGCTTTGCTATCCGAACAGAACTGCACGGCTTCCAGCAGACTTTCATACGCTGTAAACCCCGATTTCGATTCTTCCCCCGTGTGATATTCGAACAGTATTTTTATCGTTTTATTAATTTTTTCACATTGTTTTTCTATTGTAGAGATTAATTCAAGACTGTCGACAGATTCAATGCATGTGCAAATGTTTACAGCACGTCCGACTTTGTTCTTTTGCAGAGTACCTATAATATGAAGTTCCGCAGCAGGATACTGAGTGCAGACATTTTCAAATTTTCTGCACGCTTCCTGAACGCGGTTTTCGCCGAATAACGTCTGCCCTGCATGAATTGCATCTATTACTGACTGTTCAGGATGAAATTTACTCACTGCCAGAAGTTTTACGCTGCCTTCCGGACGGCCTGCCGCCAGTTCTGCATCACGTATGGAAGCTTTTACCTTTTCCAGATTCGTTTTTACATCCGTCGTATTCATATTTCATAGTATATCAGCATTCAAAACGTCAGACAACTGGAGCAGCTCCCGTATCGAAAGGGATTCTGCACGGATAGTCGGTTCTATTCCCGCTTTTGCAAGTACACGCGAAGCCTTCTCTCCATCAGATAAAAACGAAGTCAGATTGTTCCGTACGTTTTTTCTTCTTGAAACAAAAAGGGAACGCTGCATTTTCATGAACAAGTCCTTGTTTTCACAGCAGGGAAAACCGGCTTTCTTTGTCATAATCACGGCACGGGAGTCGACATTCGGTCGCGGCCAGAAATTTCCTCCGCTCAAATCCATAAGAGGTTTCACGTCATACGCCCACTGGCACAATATGGAAAAAGACGAATAATCGCCGGTGTCAGGAAGCGACGTCATACGGACAGCAACTTCTTTCTGCACCGTCACAACGGCTTTGTCAAAACGTATATTCTGTTCAATTGTGTCTGCAATTATTGTTGCGGCAATATTATACGGCAGATTACCGAAAAACCTCTCCGGAACCACTCCTGTATCGTCAAGAACGTTTCTCCACGTCTTGAGTACGTCTCCCTCTACGATTCGCAGTTTTCCCTGCTGTATGTAATTTTCAAAAAAAGCTCCAAGCATGCGGACGAAGCCTCTGTCAATTTCGAACACGGTGACAACAGCACCCCGAGAAAGAAGTTCCTTCGTCATACAGCCAAGACCGGGACCTACCTCCCACACGTTTGTTCCCTTGGCTATGTCCAGCGAATCAATGAGCCTTTTGCGGGCAGTTTCATTGACAAGAAAATTCTGTCCGAATTTTTTCTGCATGGACATTCCGCTCATATCGAGAAAACTCTTGAGCGCAACAGGCGAATTATAATCTGGATGGTTCATTATTTTATTCCTCAGTTATTAAAAATTTGCAAACGTAATTCCCGGTATGCGGGCAAACAATGTAACGAGTATCTTTATGACGGCATATAGTGCATTCATGATAAAGCCTGACGGGGCTGCAAAAAAGGGACAAAGCAGGCATAGCGCTATTAATCCAAGTCCTGCATACATAAAAATCGTAACTGCAGGGGAAAGTACGACGCTTGCAAGAATTCCACCTGGCATAACAGTTCCAAACAGTTTGAGCGATACTGGTGCCGTACACAGCTGTGCGCCTGCAGAAGATGAGAGCCCCTTTGACAATTCCGGAGGGAAGATTTTGCACAGCTGCATGTTTACAGTACTGCCCATGAGAAGAATACCGGCAAGCGCACCGTACGAAAGCATGAACGCGGCGCTCGACAGGTCGGCAGGCGCCAGTGCGGTATGACACAAAAACGACGCACAGAGAACGGGAATCATATGTATATTCGTAAAATTGCAGAAAGACAGAGTAAGCAGGATTATACTGCAGATCAGTGCACGCAGCAGCGACGGCGAAAATCCGGCAAACCAGACAAAAAACAAAACTGCGCAGACCTGAAAAACATATGCATTTTTTTTTCCGCAGAATTTTGTTCCGGCAAATGTGGCTAGTCCTGACACAATAGACAAATGCATGCCGGATAATGCAAGTATATGGGACACGCCCGCGTTTCTGAACGCGTCAGCAGTAACACTTTCCGTATATTCCCGCACGCCGGAAAGAAGTGCCAGCAGAAGACCGCCGGCAGCACCCCATGCGTACATAAGGCGCCTGAACTGCAGCCGGCACAGGGCACGCATATGCGCGATCTTTCCATCGAAAATACCGCTCCAGCCAATCATATGTCCCTTGTCTGCAAAATATACATCATTTCTGCCGGCCTTTCCTTCCAGCCCGACCACAGCCCCGTTTTCACAGATAAGCGCACCTTTATTCCTGCACGATGAATAGAGCTTTCCCGGAAAATATGCTTCAACCATTTCATCATCGAGCATAACTGTCATGATTCCGGAACTGGAACACTGCAGACCTTCTGAAGTTTTTACAAATGCAGGTTCAAACTGTACGGAATATTTCCGCAGCTCCGGCACTTTCACGGGATTGGAAACAATCCTCCCCGTCATGGAAAAAATAGATGAAAACTGTACAGCCGACTTGAACTTATTTCTGTTTTTTACGGGGACCAGACCGCAATAAACCGCAGCTGCGCAAATTGCAGCAGCACCGACGAGAGGATTTTTTATTGTCCTGCAAATCACCATTTAAGCCTCGCGAGCGCATCGCGGGCAGCGGCTATGACATTTTCAGGGTAATTAACATATGTTACATACAGCAGAGAATCAAATGATGTCTTGTCGCCGATTGCACCGAGCGCATTGACAACTGCAAGTACGACCGTATCGGAAACTTTTGTCCCATTTTCAGCCTGCTTGTTCAACTCCGTCAGATACGCTGTAAGCAGCGGCGAGCCGTCAATGGGTGCGACATTTGCCGTTCCGTTCACAACTTCTGCAAATTCATCATCAGTCATGACACCCGCAGCATATTCGCGCTTTGCAAGATCAAAAAATGAAATAATGACGGCCGCTGATCGTGTCCATTTGAGCTGTGAAATCATCCGCATTGCATTGAGCTGGAGACTCACCGTATCTTTCGTTACGGAAGAAGAATTGTCTGCTATATATATCGTTTCAGTAAGCACATTTTCGGCAATCTCAGCTTTAAAAGATGCCGAAGTCTGCTTATTCTGCATAAGAAGATCAAACAGAGAACGTATTGTTTTTGTGTCTCCGTCCTGTATAATACCGATTATCTGAGGAAGCGATTTATCCGCAAGCAGTGCAAGTGCATTATTCATGTCATTCTGATATTGCGGCCATTTTTTCTGCGCCAGGCACGTATAGATAACAGTAAACGACTCGCTCCCGCCGACTGTACCAAGCGTACTGATTACAGCCTTCACGACTCCGTTATCAGGCGTACTTCCGTCAGTATTCTGCAGGAAGTCGTTAAGCATGGATGCAAAAGAACCGGCGGAAAGTGTCTCGTGAAGCATTGATATTTTATTAAGAACGGCAATGCGCACAGTATCACTGGGGAAAAGGGTAAATAACTGCGCAAATTTTACGACAAGAGCATTCTTCGTACTCTCGTCATAAGCAGCAATACTGTCGGCAGGAAAAGCAAGAACTGCGGCTACGGCAAGACCGTCAAGATCGCGGTCATCGCCAAGGACTGCTTTATTTGCACTTGCAAAATCTATTGCAGCATTTGCAAGTTCCGCTGCCTCATTTCCCGACGATTCACGTACGGCGGCAGTCTTATCGCCGATATTACCTTTTATAAATTTTACACGGCTGCTGTCAGAAGCTGACTCTGCATACAGACATGACACCATAATAAGCAATACAAATGCAATACTTTTTTTCATTTATACCTCTTCCAGCTTGTCATCAGGAACGGATTCTTCCGCATCAAAGCTATCTGCACTGCTGTCCGCGGGAGTGTTGTCAACAGGCGGATTCAGTTCTGTTTCGTGCGGAAGATTCGGAAGAAACTCATCAGCTCCTTTTTCTGCGTCTGCACCGGCATCATTTTTTTTGTCGTCCAGAGGGTTTTCGCTTTCGCCGCTGTCTTTTGCATCATCACCGCTTTCGCTCTGGTCTTCATTCGTAAGCGAAATGGCATCGTATATTTCTTTTTCTTCCTGCGGCATTATATTGTATACAAAACTGAGAATCTCGTTTTTCATCTGAGGCTCAATATGAATACATTCAAAATGAAGGCGGGACTGGTTTATGGTTTTGTTATACTCTATCGTACGTACAATACCAAACATGATAATCAGCTTTTCTTCAAGCATAAACTGAAGCCTTATCTGAATGTTCGGCACCCCCTGCCCGCCAATACGCACCATGGCACCTGATTCGGAAATGTCCTCTATAAGGCACCGATATCCTGTTTTTGTTTCGACAATATTGTAGTCAATTACTTTTTCCCTGATGATAAACAGGCTTGCATATATTTTGCATTTCGCACGAATGCTGCTGCGCTTCTGCGTACGGAGCAGTTTGTCCGTCTGGCGGAGATACAGCGACGGTTTCCCGAGGAAAAGGCCCTCGCCCTGTACTACCGTATCAAAAACATAACGGGCATCACCTTTGCGCCACAAGTACACATTGATTACTTTACCGAGCCAGTCCTTCCCTTCAACGGGAATCATGCCCTTCTGCACCGGCATGCTGATTGTCAGTTCCCGCGCATTGTTAACAATCCGGGAACTGAAAACACCTTTCCCCGGCAGAATGATTCTGAGCTGCTGGTCCCTGCTGAGTACCCTGGTTGATTCAATACCTTTCTTTTTATCGGCTTCCTTTTCTATACTTGCACGGTAGGAATACAACTTTGACAGCAGCCGTTGTGTATCAGATGAATACTCCTTATTGTTCTTATCAGCATTTGATTTTATTTCGGCCAGGCACTTTGTAAGGGACGGAAGAGACCAGTACAACGACTGAGGCTGTTCAAGATTACAGACCTTCGCAGTTTTCCAAAGCAGTCTTATTTCCGAGAATGAAAATTTTGAATCAAGGCCTGTCAGAAAAAATTTTATTTTATCACGATAAATCTGACTAAGCCTCACTGCAGCTGCAATAATAACAACTGCAATCAATATCCCCATAATGTACACTTTTGCCCCAATACTATATACTTTATCATATATATTCTTTTTTTCATAGAGCAAATGGACAAACACGCTTTTACAGACATTTTTATTTTTGTTTTTATTCTCAGCATCTTTGTGGTACCTCCTCTTTTTGTAAAAACCGTCCCGGCGGCGGCGTTTGCGTCATGGACTTTCCCGGTTCAGCAGCTTTTTTTTGCGGCCGCAGCGGGAATTCTGATATGGTACATGAACGACGGGAAAAAAAAAAGGACGAAGAAACCTGCAGAAAAACAAATAAACATTATAATAGACTCCGGATACGTCCTTTTTACTTTTGGTGCACTCTGTGTTACAGCTGCGCTCATGGAGCTGATTATTCATTTTTCGGGTATACGTTCTTCCGTAATTCCGGTAAGGCCAGCATCGGCTGTCCAGCTTTTATTCTGCATCCTTGATTTTGCAGCGGCATCTTTTTTTGAGGAAGTAGTATACCGCCTGTATCTTCCGGAAATGTTCCTTAAATATCTGGCCTGCATCCCTCATTTCCGTTTCGCAGAAGTATGTTCCGAAGCGCTGCCTGTCGTACTGTTTGCGTTTGCTCACCTGTATCTTGGTATTCCGTCTGTCGTAAACGCCGCTCTTGCTTGTATATTTCTGAGGATGTGCTGCAAAAAAACAGGGACAGTCCTGACTAATACGACGGCCCATTTTGCATATAACATATTGTCGCTTTTTCTTTTCAGCGCAATGTAATTTACTCTGCCGAAGCAGAAGAAAACAACTCTGTCATTTTATTGAATGTCCAGTTGCTTACAAGAACGGAGTATTTATAATCGTACGGATGACCTGTTATTGTATTTGAAAAGGAGTATGAAAGTATTTTTCCTTCGTCACCGTTCCCGTATGCATGTATGGTCGTTGTAAAACCATCGCCATCTTCAATTGCTATAGAATACACAGGGATATCCTGAACACCTTCGTACAAATCGCCGTGACGCAGTTCCAGCAGGTCTGCACATTTTTTCCCAAAATCCGTGTATTTGCTGCTGAAATATTTGCTGCCTGCTTTAATTCTCTGTATATCGCTCTGAGTAATCTTTCCGTTTACATTCTGAGGAACAATATATGGATCCATCCAGACTGAGGATGTCGGAGTGAGATATGCATCGATATCAGAATCTATTTCATATATGGAAAGTTTGTTGTCAATGCGCAGATACCGCCTTGTTTTAAGGAAATTCTGGCCGCCAAAGTATAATTTTGTAGACACATTCATATCATTTTTATACAAAATCGTTGTCGCATTATCTTTATCAACACCCAGCAAAGGCCACTCTGTTTGCCTGTCTGATATTTTATACAAATTGCGAGTGTTTGTTAAGTGTTGTATAAACCGGGAAATGACACTGTTGTCGACAGGGAATATACTTTCACGTATACTTCCTTCCCATATAGCGGAATTATTCTGATTATACAAACGGATAGAGTTTTCCCCTTCTGCAATCTGAATCTCATGAACAGAACCTTCATACTTTTTGTTCATAAGCGCGGAAAGAACGCTTTTTTCTGCATTCCTGCGTTTTACAGCCGGAATAAAAGAAACAGCATACATGACAATAAGCAGAGCGGCGGCAGCGGCCGGTATCATGTTACTTTTTTTCATTTATCAGGCTCCTATATAACCTTTCGTTTCGTCTTTTCCGACGGACAAGCAGTACAGCATATGCCGCAGCATAAAGGCAGGGAATTAACACGAATATTACAATCAATGAGCGGATCATCATGCTTTTAAAAGATGCTGCATCGGTAATTTTATACAAAGATGTAGAAGGTGCGTTTTTATTCTGCAGGGCAGCCAGAGATTCTTCACCTTCGAGTTTCAGGATTATGTGAGTAAGAAAATCAAGATTCCTGTAATCACCTGTACTTCCGCCGATATACTCCATCATGAGACTGCCGGCAAAATACTGATCGCCTACGACAGCAATTCTTGTATGGGCACTTCTCTGCGGAACAAAATGGCCTTCCACTTCTCCGTCAAGATACGCTCCCACAATCTGCTGCTTTTTCGTATTACTGCCTTTTGTGTCCCTGACAAGGAAGGGATTTGTTTCAAACAGTTTCTGAGGACTGTTTTCATCCTCGTCTATTTCCCACGAATAAGGACTTGTTACGAGGAGCGGTTTTATTTTCTCATTTTCTATAGTTATGGGGCTTGGCCAGAAAAGCGTCATGCCACGTTTTGCTTCTGTCTGCGGAAGCAGGCTTATCCATAATTGATAATTAATCTGTTCCGAATGAGTGGAATCTGTCTGCCTGCCTTCCGCATCAGAGCTGCTCGTCATTGTGATACGCGCACAGGAAATATCTGCAGCAATTGTCGGAGTAAAGCTGAATCCCCAGGAAGCAAGCATATCGAGCAGCGCTGTATTTTCAGGTTTCGTAATCGTCCAGTCGCCTGCTATATCAGCCTCATATGGCGATACAGCGAAAAGAGCTTTACCGCCGCGCAATACGAAAGATTCAATGACGGCGGCATCTTCAGCTTTGAACTGTGAGGAGCCGAAAACGAGGAGAACGGCATCGGCGTCCGCATCCTGCAATGCAGCGTGTATGTTCCGGGGCTCTATTGCCGAACATTCCATCCCTTGGGAAGTAAGCCAGGGGATGACGTACGTGTAATCTTTTGCAGCCGTCATGCCGTTACCGGCAAGCAGCATAACTTCCTGCTTCTTACCGGTAATCAGCGTCCTTACACAGCGGTCAAGGTCGTATTCAAGTGTATCTGTTGAAAGTACGAACGGTATAACCTGTGTTTTACCAAGATACTCCAGTATGACTGCGGAATACACATTGAGATATTCAGTTTTATTGATTCCGCCTTTCTGTATCTGCTGGCTCTGTATGCCGTAACTGTCGAGCAGATGTGCGACGTTTTCTTTATCGGGATCAAGCAGATTGACGCTCATACTTCTATTTTGAGAAACATAGGCTGTAAGATATTCATAGATATCCCTGACCTGCGGGTACATTTTCAAAAGTGAAGGAGAACGAAAATATGTTATTTTAAGCGGCTCGGCAACCGTATTCAGCAGCTGCTGGCTGTATTTTGATACGGTGAACTGCTTGTCTTTCGTAAGGTCTGCCCGGAAATAATATTTTGTACTGTTAAGAAAGGCAAAAACAAAAATGAGGAAAAATGCGGCGTACCTCTGTTTTTCATTTTTTGAAAACGACTTTCCCCGTTTTTTCTCATCGAGAATAACAGCAAGAAAAAGCAGGATGCACGCAGCACAAACGTAAAAAACGATGTCGCGGAAATCGGCAATTCCCTTGGAAGCTGCGTCAAAATGATATGCAAAGCTGACTATCCTGAGGGCTGCTACCGTCTGAGCAAAATCAGTAAGCGTAATCACCGCTGCCGAAATAATGAAAGAAACGAGCGGACTGAATAAAGCTTTTGCAAGTACGCAGAGCGCGATTACCGACGATGCGTATAATACCGTAAGCAGAAAGCCTGTGAAGACCTGCCCAGCTGCAATATCGCCGAACATGTTCACGACGACAGGTACAAACAGCAGAGTAATGCTCATGATGCTGAACTGTGCAAGAGCCGTAAGGAATGAAACAGCGGTGTTTTCAAATGCAGACAGGGGAAAGGTTTCTGCAAACGGCGAATCGTCTGCACGGAATGATATAAGAGGAACAACAAGTATACTCACATACGGGACAGCGGCAAAAAACATCCGCAGATCACTCGAACCGTTTCCTGAAAAAAAGCCCGTACCGAAAAAATAGTACAGGGCACATGCGGCGTTGTACAAAACAGCCGTTATCAAAAAAAGAGGACGGCGGAGAGAATGTAATACAGACTGCTTCAGGCGTGATGCAAATGCTGATTTATTCATTTTCATTTCCTGTCAATTTCAGAAAAGCTTCTTCAAGGTTTTTCGCCCCATACTGCTCTGCAATTGATTTTTCTGTGCCGATTGCAGCAAGTTTCCCGTGTGATAGTATTATGACGCTGCTGCATACCTCTGTCACTTCCTGCATGATATGAGTTGAAAGCAGTACTGTTTTTTCCCGGGCAATTTTTTTTATAAGCGTACGTATCTGTGCTATTTGAGCGGGATCAAGCCCGCTGACCGGTTCATCAAGTACGATATTTGGAGGATCTGCAACGAGTGCCTGCGCAAAAGACACTCTCTGACAGAAGCCTTTTGACAATGTTTTTATTTTTTTTGTATATACACTTTGCAGCGAACAGTCTTTTACGACGCGGAAAAGCGCTTTTTGCAATTCCAGTCCGGAAAGACCGCGAACAGAGGCACATTCTTCAAGCAGTTCTGCAACAGTCAAATCTTTCGGGAGCAGGTTCTGCTCCGGAACAAAACCTATAAGCTGCTTTACAAGTGCACTCTCTTCTGAAGCATCGTGCCTGACGCCGTCGCTGCCGCTTACGTAAACGTATCCAGATGATGCATAATGAAGCGCACATACAGCCCGAAGTATGGTTGTTTTTCCGGCACCGTTCGGTCCAAGCAGCGCCGTAACTTTTCCCTTGTCTACAGTGAATGAAACATGTTCAACGGCAGCGACGCTGTTTTTTCCGCGGCCGTATGTTTTGGAAAAATCAGCAAGCTCTATCATCTTTTTCCTTTAATCAATATACGGAATATCGAAATGCATGCGGTCCTTTGTCAGTTCCGCAGCCGGATAAATTTTCTGTGCCTGTTCCAGGAGTATGGAAAGTTCCTTGTCCGTATACCTGGGACTGTAATGAATCATAGCCATCCGGCGAACATCCGCATCGCGCGCAATAGTCGCCGCCTGGCTTGCCGTCATGTGCTTCTTTTCCTTTGCCTGATCTATTAAAGCATCTTCGAACATTCCTTCGCAGATTAACAAATCGGAACCGCGCACTTCACCAGCTATAGAACTCCGGTAAAGCGTATCGGTTACATAACTGAACTTTCTGCCGCTGCGAGACGGTCCGAGAACCTGTTCCGGCGTAACGATTCTTCCGTCGGCGGCTGTCACAGATTCTCCCCGCTGAAGTTTTCCCCAGAGTGGTCCCACAGGCACATTCAGTCCGGCTGCTTTTTCAGGGCTGAATTCGCCGGGTCTGTCAAGTTCCTCCAGCGTATAGCCGACGCACGTTTTCGTATGCTCCAGCGGGAAAGCACGGATATAAAATCCGTCACCGCCGTGAACGACGCACGGTGCAGTAATCTCTTTGACTACGACAGGATAGTTTATATACATATCAAGCACTCTGCGGTTCATCTCAACATACTCTGCAATTTTGGGCGGCCCGTAAATATAAAGAGGCTCTGTACGGTCAACCTGTGCAGACAGCATCATAATTCCCGGCAGTCCTGTTACATGATCTGCGTGCGTGTGTGAAACAAAAATCGCATTGATTTTTTTCCATTTAAGATTAAGACGGCGCAGAGAAACCTGCGTTCCTTCACCACCGTCGAACAGAAAAAGATCTCCGTCCCGTCTGAGCAATACCGATGTAAGATGACGGTACGGGAGCGGCATCATTCCGCCGCATCCCAAAACGAACGCTTCCATATTCATTTTGTACGACCTGCAAGTATTTTTTTTATACGTTTATGATAAAATGCACGAATATCTTCCGCCAGTGTATACGGTCTGTACATAACGGAAAGAGGCACATCTATTGATCCCGGCCTGTGCACGATTTTTCCTCCGAATCCTGTTTTAAACAGATACAATCCGTACATAGGATGGTTTTTGTCGTCAGCGGGCGGCATTCCGTAAAAATCGTATACGGGTGAACCGTATGCTTTTGCATCCTGTATGGCAGTCCACTGCAGAAGGTATGCCGGCATAAGATTACGTTTTACATTGCACGATGCACCGTACAGGTACACAGCTTCGCGCTTTGAAAACAATGTAATGATTGCAGCAAGGTTGTCACCTTCGTGGCTTGCCACATACAATGTTACAAGCGGAGCGTCGTTTACCTTCCGCTCTTCCGCACTTAACGCAAAAAGATCCGCATAATACTGCTTTGAATGAATCGCGATGCCGTCGCGCGATGCCGTTGTTTCATACAAGTCATAAAAAATGTCCAGCGCTTTACTGATATCGCTGTCACCAGCTTTATATGCGCGGACAGCCACACCTTTTTTTTCCGCAAGATGTATGTTATAACGCCACTTGCTGCGCATGCTGCCAAGGAGCGTTTCGGAATCCTGCGTTATGTCAAGCAGCACCGTATCCGGCGGCTGGATGTCAACTTTTGTCTTTACAAACTTACGGTGCTCTGCAATCGACAGCATCTTGAGTGAATCGACAAAAAAATCACGGTCCGCGCACGTGTAAAAATCAAGCGGCGGATCGTAGCGGACGCAGAGAATGTTTTTGGGAAGATATACTTTCAGTGCCTGCGCAAAATCCATAAGAAAGCAGGAGTACGATTCAAGCTGCTCAACACTTTCTCTGTCTTTTTCGATGAGCTCAGGAACCATGGGAATATACGCGATGGCAAAACTCAGTGCCCCCTTTCCAAAAGTACGGAGAAGGATGGAACACGAAAATGAAAACGCGTCCGGATTACATTCAGCCTTTACGGTAAAATTCAGCGGACTCCAGCCGTGCTGAGATTTGAACAATGCCCAGAACGGCGACTGGAGAAAACGCACCCCTGTATCGGCGCATGATAAAACCGGAGACGGCATAATAGTAAATGTAAACACGTTTCAGTTTACTCCGCTGTTTACAGTATGTGCAGTCGTAAGAGGTTTGCCTCCAGCGAGCAGCTTTTTGTCTGCAATCATCACCTGATGATCGTTTACCTTTATCTCAATCTGGAAAAAAACATCTGCGCTTATTTCTTTTTCCTTTTCTGCTGACGCATCTGCACCCTCAAGCACAACAGGCGTTCCGGGAGAAGCCCACGGTGCTGTAAGCGGTTCAACACATGCTTTACCGTTCTCATCGGTGTAATCGGCAGCGAGGAGCATTCCCCTGCTTTCGACTCCGCGCATTTTCCGCGGAGCAAGGTTGTCGGCAAGAATGATGTGTCTGCCGAGCAGGTCTTCCGGCTGCAGGTACGGAACCAGGCCGCTCTGAATGACACGCTCGTTTCCGCTGCCGTCGTCAAGGTGCTCTACATACAACTTATCAGATTCAGGATTGCGGTCGACTGCGATGATTTTTGCGACTTTCAGCGCAATATATTTATTAAAATGTGCCGGCATGTCGGCAGCAAGGTGAAGTTCTTCCTTCTTATTCTCAACCTTTTTTTCCGTTTTCTTTGCTGTTTTTTCTTCGCGCTCTTTCTGGCTGCCGGAAAATTTTTCCCGGAAAGATATCATTGTCTTCGTGTCCATCGGTGTAAAATAGACTTCAGTCGGCCCTACAGTTGTAAGTCCTTCCGTTTTACCAAGGTCGTTCCATGTAAACGCATCTTTTTCCGCAGGGTGGTCTACACGGCTGTCGGTAATCGTTCTTCCTAAGAAAGACATAACTTTCTGTGCATACTGAGGAAGATAAGGCTGCATCATAATCATAAGATCTTTTATAACATAACAAAGATTGTGGATAAGGCTTGCCGCCTTTTCCGGTTCTGTGGTACGTGTCTTCCACGGTTCAGCTGCCTGAAACGCTTTGTTTGCCATATCGCTTATAACGAATATTTCATGAAAAGCATCTTTGAGTTCAGCCCATTCGAGCAGTTCCGTTATCTTTTTTTCATGTGCACGAACCTGCTCCCACATAGATTCATCGACGGAAGCATCGGGAATTGTACCATCATAATATTTATTGACGAAAAGCAGTGTTCTGTTCACAAGATTGCCGAGATTGCCGATAAGCTCGCTGTTGTATTTTTCCTGGAATTCTTTCCATGTGAACTGGTAATCGGATTTTTCAGGCCTGTTGTAAAAAATGTAGAATCTCCACGCATCAGCCTGGATTCCGCTCTGTTTTGCATCCGTTCCGAATACGCCGATACCCCTTGATTTACTGAATTTACCGCCCTCATAGTTAAGAAACTCTGTCGAACTCATATGATACAGCTTTGTCCACTCGCGTCCTGAGCCAATCAGACTTGAAGGGAATATGACCGTATGGAACGGGATGTTATCTTTGCCGATGAATTGAAACAAATCAACAGGCGGCTTTCCCTCCGCTTCTTTTGATTCCGACGGCAGCCACCAGCTCTTATAATCGAATGATTTTTTTCCTTCAGCAGAAAGCTCGTCTGCAAGCTGTTTCGTAATCGAAATGTAGCCGATAGGTGCATCGAACCATACATAGAAAACTTTGTTTTCATACCCTTCCTTGGGAACAGGGATGCCCCACTTCAAATCGCGGGTAATTGCCCGTTCATTGAGGCCGTCGCGTATCCATGCCTTTGTCATCTGGATGGCGTTTGCAGACCACCGTCCTTCAACGCTTATTTTTTCCATCCACTTTTCAAGTGCCGGAGAGATGGAAGGAAGGTCAATATATAGATGCTTTGTCTCGCGGATTTCGGGAGTCGAGCCGCATGTATTGCATCTCGGGTTTATCAATTCTGTGGGATCAAGCAGCGCTCCACACTTGTCGCACTGGTCACCGCGTGCATCTTCATAACCGCATTTTGGACACGTTCCCCGGACATACCGGTCTGCAAGGAACATGCCGCAATGAGGGCAGTACAACTGCTTCGTTGTATGTTCGTGAATATAGCCGTTTTTATCCAGATCTTTGAAAATTTCCTGGGTAATTTCCCTTATTTCCTCATTTGAAGTCCGTCCGAATTTATCGAAGGCTATGTTGAACCAATTGTATATATCTGTGTGAAGCGAATAATAATAATCGCAAAGTTCGCGCGGAGTTTTGTGCTCTTCAAGCGCTCTAGTTTCTGTTGCCGTACCATATTCATCTGTACCGCAGATGTACAATGTATCATATCCGCGGCTACGGCAGAAACGCGCAAATACGTCTGCCGAAAGCATTTGTATAAGATTTCCCAGATGAGGAACATTGTTTACGTAAGGTAAAGCTGAGGTAATTAGTCTTCTATTCATAATGAACTATTATAGATTTTTTAGTGTGTATGGTCAACGTAACAGAGCTTTATTTGCGTTTGTCCGTTTTTTTAGCTCCCCTGCGGTGCATATTAAAAATGCTGAAATTAACGGTCTTTTCCATCTCTCTTCCCGGTTCAAGCTCCACATTCCAGAACATTGCAGCGGCAAAAGTCATTGCTGTTGGAACAATTTCTGTACCGTTGTATTCCGGTCGTTTAAACATAATTGGAAAAAAAGAAAACCTGCAGTTCTCATTCGGTTCAAACATAAATGAAAGATCGTTTTCTGAGTCCGAAATTTGAACCGCCGAAACATCTGACAGTGAACCTGATTTATCGAGTTCACCTGACGATTGTGTAGTATCTATTTCCTGCTTCTGAGAGGAAGTAACAATCTCAACTTTATAAGGTGCAAAATTATCTGCAGTGTAATTAGTTTGTGCAAAGTTCGACTCTACAGCGAAATTTGCGTGCAGCGGTTCACCGCTTTCATTTTTAAGTATATACTGAACGATGAATCCGTTTGAATTTGCAATATACCTTTTTCTCAGACTTACAGTCTGCCTGCGTTTACCGAATTCTGCCTGAGTCTGTAATAGTATTTCATTGTGCTGGCCGGAGAAGCGGGCTTCACTGTACTGCGTTTGAGAAAAAATACCATTGCCGGCAGGTTCGTTCCTCACGTATTTTTCCATATCCTCATCAGTGAAAATATGGTCAACAAACATACCCCTGTAGTAATTGTCGGTACAGCCGTCAAACTCTTCAATTCGGCTCGGATTGTCAGCGTAGTTGCTTGCACTCTGCATGACATCAAGTTCGCATATTGATCCTCCGAGCAGATTTATGCACGACGTATAATTGAGCATGCGGCAGATGTACTCGTTGATTCCGTCGCAGTTATAATCGAAACTTGTAACAGATTCATCAAAGTCTCCGCAGCCTCTGACAATAATTTCCGCTTCATTCAGACAACGGTATGCTTTCTGACGGTACAGAGAATTTACAAGTGCTCCTTTTGCCGTGCAGACAAACCCCTCTCCACCCTGAGCAGCCCATAATTTTTCGCGGGCTGCCTTTTTGCGCGCTTTGTCGCCGTGACACTGATTTATAAGTATGCTCACATACAGCATACGGCAGCAGAGAGCCTGACTCTGCGGATATGTCTGTAGAAAATCATAAATTGTAACAGGATATCCGTCATTTTTTGTCACCGATGTATACGGGACCTTCGCCCATTGTGCTATGTCCGCGCTTAATCCAGCTGTAACAAAAGCCGGTACCCGCGTCTGGGAAGTCTTGCGGTAGGATGACGGATATGAAAAGCGGACAACACCAGTAAATTTTTCTTTCGCCGTTTGATATAGAGAAGAAATATATCCTGATTTTAGAAGCTCACTGAATTCGTCATGGGTAAGTTGTATATCGACAAAACGTTCTTTTACTGTATTGTCATATTCATCGCTGCGTACATTTTTCTTTACTGTGGAATACAGCGTTGAAAGATATTCTTCTGCCTGCATTTCCTTCGTCGGTTTCAATTTCCGGTAAACAGGAATAATATCCACAGTCTTTCCCCTGTCCGACATAATAATCGGCAGGTATTTTTGTTTGGCAGGAGCAATGACAGAACTGTCCAGCATGACATATTCCATACCGCATGTCTCAAGACTTGTCACAAGCGACGTATCCCAGCTGCTAGCACAAAGCATCATACCGCGCGGGCGTTTTCCGATTGTCTGCCTGATTTCTGCAGACAGCATATCTACCTGACCGCTGCGGTCAATCGGAAATAACAGGGGAAATACAGGATTATAAAAGCCTCCACCAAGAACTTCCACCTGTTTTCTGCTGGTAAGCTGCTGGAGTATTTCGAGAAATTCAGGATGGTTTTTTTTTAGGAATTGCAACTGATTTCCGCTGAATGAAAAAGACATACTGCAGTCGGGGTGAGAATATAAAAATGTTGCTGCGGGTTTATACACATCCAGATAATCTTTTTCACTATCGGGAGATGTCATGCCGGACGGCGCAGATTCCAGACCGAAACAGACACAAATTGATTCCATGAACTTTTAAGAATTATCTCCTGTTTATCATTTTATAACAAGTCTTCCAGATTTTAAAGCTTTTTTTTGCCTGAATCTCGATATTCTGTTCTTTTTTATAATCAGAACATGAAGTAAGACTGTCTTCACAATTATTGCACAATACATATTTTCTTACATCAAGGGGCAGAAGTTTTATTAACTGCTTGGGGCAAACCTCAATGCACTTTCCGCAGCCGCAGCACAGTTCCGTAACGACGGCTGTATTATTTTTAATGATAATAGCTTCCTGCGGACATATTTTTGCGCAATCTCCAAGCCCGATACATGAAAACCTGCAGTCATTTACCGATTCATATATCTGATTGATGGTTTTACAACTCTGTCCCTGATTGTAATTCAACCGTTCGTCTCTGAATTTTTTTTCAGCAGAACATAAAACAACAGCGTGCTTTGTCATATCTACATGCGGGTCTACGATGGGAATAACATATTTCAATTCAATTTCCGAAAAAATCGGATTGTCTACAAAAAAGGACTGCATTTTCATTGCCGGAAGCAGAATCGCAAACATAAAAAACAAAATAAGCGACAACAGTAGAACCAGCAGTAAAATAAGCGTAATAGAAAGAATCATCAGAGCACCCCCTGATTCAGCCATGAAACATTCCACACTGCAAGACTTATAATAATTACTGCCATTGCAAGCATAATAAAACTTTTCTTTTTCATTTTATCAGTGCGGGATCTCGCAATCTCAATTCTCCGGCGAAGTGCAAACAAAACAGGGAGGATAATGACAAACGACATCGTACAACTTAACGCAATCACCAGAGCGTCCAGTATTCCCGTACTTTCGTTAAGGGAAAGCAGAATAATAAGATACGATACTGCAAATTCCGAAGTCTTGAGCCTCGTTGTTATCCGTATAAGGATTTCAACAAAAACCGCAACAGACAAATATATAAGCAGCGCTATAAGCGGATACAGCTCTACAAGGCCAGAGGGAATAAGCAGCTGCATTATTATAACCCATGACAGAGCTGTTGAACATAGAACAGCGATTGTGCATTTTATTAATTGAAAAAACAGAGGCCTGTCCATAGAACGGCTTATGACAGCAGTCCTGTTTATCCCGATTCCGTATACAAACACTGCAGAACAATAAAATAAATAATAAAAAATCATGTTAATCATTTATCAGCTCCGCATTTTTCACAATTTCAAGTTTGTTAATTACATATACATATAGTATAAGAATTCCCGCAGTACACACAAGCGCCCCTGGTATTGTTGCAAAAAAAACAAGTGCATCTATTTTCCCGGAATTAAACAAAACAATTTCCTGTACACCATGATTCGTTAATAATGTAATAGTTCCGAACCCGGCGATATCTCTCAACAGGAAAAAAACAAGCGCAAAAATCGAATATAAAAGACTGTGCTTCATATTTTTTGCCAGAGAATTGCGTAAACTGCTGTACGGGTCTCCGAACATGTATCCGATAAAAAAAGACGACACTGTAGGCAGATACATAATAAAACCGAGCTGAATGGCCATTTCAGGTATTGAGAACGCGACAATCTGGCGTATAAGCATTGTAACGGCAATCAGCATGGAAAGAAGCATAACGGTACCAACCTGATGAAGCTCAAGCTTTTTGATCAAATCTTTCAAAAGTGTCCCTGCGAGCATCAGAACATTCAATTCAAGTACAAGAATTACTCCGCACGCAAAACGTCCGGGAGCAGGAATCAGCATGGCAAGTGTCGCCGCAATATAAACGTATATAGATTTTTTGTTTATCACTTTCAGACTCCTTTCCGCCCTATTCAACCGTTTTACTCACAATTTCCGGTATGCGCGTTATCCAGAAATTGATTCTTGCATCATTCTTGCCGTTTCCGATTATATCACGAACCCTTCCCTTTAACCCGTATATGCCGACAAATTGGGCACCTTTTTTTTCGTCGTATACGAAAACGGCTGGAAACGGGCCGTATAAAGTTTCAATTCTGAGCATAAGGACATAACCTTTAGCTCCAGTATCTTTTCTTCTTGCCTGAAAACATGCCGCGCTTAATGCCATGGGGGCTTTTATTTCAACATAATCGCCTACCGACCATTTTGCAGGCTTTTCTTCTTCTTCCAGTACCTGTTCTATCTTATTTTTCAAACCAGTACGCCACTTATTTTCGGAAAAAAAGATAACCAGAATAAGAAGCGCAAACATTCCCAAAAGGATGCCTGTGAATATGCCGTATTGTTTTAATAATTTCTTTGAAGAATTTTCTACTGCCATCAGTTGATACCTTCATCTTTTATATTTTCATCAAGCATCTTATGAAGTGCTTTTTTATTATTATTATCTTCAATAACCTGAATCACAGGAGAAATAATATTTGCACAAAGAATTGCAAATACCATACCGGAAGATGAAGTTCCGCAGCCGGCAATAAAAAAAGCAAGTACCCCGGACAGTATACCATATAGTGTCCTGCCTGTATAAGTAAGCGGCGTAGTTCCGTACCACTGTATTACAAAAACCGCACAAAAAAGCGTTCCGCTTGTAAGCATCGCAAGAAGTATATCACCCTGCCCTAATGTTCCGCCGCAAAGCAAAGGGCCTGCAAACCTGACTAGCAGGCTGTAGGTGGCAAGAAAACAAAACGGAATAAGCATTCTCAGCATTCCTGAACCGAATAAGACTATGGATGAAAAAAGCGTAAGCAGATTAAACCTGAAAGCAGGTATTATAGAGTTTGTATCCCACAGCATGGAAATATACCCGTCCGGAATAGATACCTTCAGCAACCCGAAAAATGTATTGTTAAGTGCCTCTGTAACCGGCGGATCAAATTTCAAAATAGGAAAAGTACCGTTTTGTATAAGCATGTATGAAGGATTTCTCATCTGTAGCAAATCTTTTGTAACTGCAAGCTGAGGGAAGGCGGTCATACCTATAATCCATGCGGAAGCAACCGCAACGACAGCCGCATTAGTCCATGCATCCGCAAATCCTCCAAACATACATTTTGAGAGAAGCATGGTAAAAAAGGTGATAAGAAAAACGGAAACCGGCGGAAACGTCGACGGAAGCAGCATTCCTGCAATAATTCCCTGTACGACGCTGGTCATCACTGAAAAACGGTATGGTCTGTGATACAGGCCGACAAGTACTTCGGCACAAACAAAACCAGCCAGAGATGAACCTACGACAATGAGCGCAGTATAACTTTTTGTCAGCAGCAGCATAAATAACTGCAAAGAAAGAAGAACCGTCAGCATAAGAGATGTATTTCCGATAGAAGGAAATGCATACATAAACGGACGAATAAGCGTTTTATTATACAACATGTCTTTTTTATTGCTGAACATAACCTGCCTCCTTACTGACTTCCTGCGTTTTCAGCAGTTTCACTGCCTGACTTATCGGCAGGCGGGCCGGGCATACAAAATTACACAATCCACAGCAGGAACAGAATTTTGCAGAACGTACATATTCCGCATCGGCTTCCATTCCTCCTGAAGCATGCCTGTACAAAACATCCGGCGTCAGTTTCCTTGGACATACAGTCCGGCACAAGCCGCATTGTATGCATGAATACTGCCGCTGGTCCATCACTTTCGACTGGGGAAGAAACGAAACAGATTTTACATATTTTGCCACGGGTGCATCAAGACTCCCCGCGGAACAACCTCTCATAAGACCGTTTACGATTACGGCAGCAGGTAATTCGGTAAATCCGCCGCACTGCTGGGCAAGAAAACGCATTGATGTACCTATCCGGACTTTCAGCAGACCGGAAGCAGGAACGCAGTCGCCGGAAACATATACAAATTTTTCAATAACCGGAATTCCGTATTTTACAACGTCGCATACATCGACCATTGTCGACGCATCTGTATACAAATCACCTGCAGATACAGAAGAGAACGGTGGTGCATTCAAATTTTTCTTTATAAATTTTCTTATTTCTTTCTGGAATCCGGCAGGGTATTCCGTAATATTGACTTTGACGGCTTCTACGGGAATCCCGCCCTCACTGGTCATACGCGGCAAATCGGATTTTGCATCGCAGACAAAAACAATTCCGGCCGCATCAAGGGCACGAGCCGTAATAAGCGCACCTGCATATATATCGTCCGTGTACAGGGAAGACAACTGGGAATCGGTAACACGTGACGGATCTTCATCATAAAGACGTACAACAAGCAGCCGCTTTTTTTTATCCTTTCTCGATTCTATTTCTGATGCAAGGGAAACAGGCTCGACAGTGTTGAATGTATTGATAACGCCTCTGTCTGCAAGTTCTTGGATAATAGTACCCGCGGAAAGCAATGTCCAGTCGGCAGCATGCTGCTTTTTTCCAAGATAGGAAAATGAACCGCCCATTTTTATTTTTACCGCTTTCTCCTGCCGTCCGTCCGGTCCCATACACAATACAATATCCTCCACCGTACCGGGAACAGAGGAATGAATTTTTGCAGGATGCGCAGAACCTGAATCAGGGACGGCAATAACTTCTCCCTCCCGTACTATGTCACCTTTCTTTACAAGGCATCTGCATCTGCATCCTTTTTCCTGAACAAGAGGAACAGTCACAATACGCGGAAGGAATCCGTTGACAGCACCTTTGAAAAGCCTTCGTTTTTGTGCATAAACAACAGGAATTATTTTCATTTATTTTTACTCCGTCTGCAAATCTGTGAATAAGTATATACAAAAAAAAATAATGGTATACACACCGAAACAATCATAAGCACAAGATAAGCAAATCCGCTTCCTCCCGGCGTTGAAAAAGCATATCCGGCACGAAACGCCTTCCCCTGCTTTTTCATAAGCTTTTCAATTGCCGGAAATGTAAGATTGTCAATCTGTGCAACCGTCTTTTTACGAAAATCGGCATCATATTTCAGCACCACAGAACTTTCGTTAATTCTTCCCGTGCTGTTTTCATACTGCGGAAAGCGTACTGTATCACCGTCCTTAGGTTTCCGTTTCTCCGCCTCATAATCAGAAGTATTGATTGAGCGGTATGGAGCACTTTCCGCATTCCAGCACCACAGAACATAATCATCAAGCGACGGAAAACTGTCCGAAATTCCGCCCCTCTGTGCCGCAGGAAGCTGAAGCTGTTTTGAGGAACTATGGGAAAAATCAGAAGAAACCAGCGACACTGCAATAAGAATCATGATAAACGAAGCACAGACTGCCATGCTCCGTACAGTTCTTCTCGTCATAAACGGTACTGATTCTGCAGAACGGATCTGGACGGGGACGAACGGATATTTTATATCGCGCCGGTGTTCAGCTTCCCAGAGCAGATACACAACAGAAAGAGAACCGGCGGCAGCAGCTATAAAAAGCAGCCCGCAGGTGACAGACGTCATCACCGCGATTACAACGGACGCAGCCGTAAAAAATATAACAGGTATATTCGTTATGAGAAAATTAAACGCATTTTTTCTTCCCCAAACCTGCTGCATGAGAAAAAGAGCATACAACAGCAGGCACACGGCCGAGGCGCCCGGGTAAAAAGGCATACAAAATGAGAAAAAAACAGGTATGACAGAGGCAAGGCCGAAAACAAAACGGTGAGGAGAAAGTATGCAGAGAAAGGCTGCAAAACAACAGCATATTACAGGAATTATCCAGGGATATTCAGTCTGAGTGTCAATGCCGCAGCTTATACCTGCCTGCAGCAAAGATAAAACAGCAGCCCGGGCATTCTTTTCATGCTCATCAGGAATGTAATACAGACGGTAAGCCCCTCCTTTGTCAAAAAAATATGCGCTGCGTCTGAAAAGATATCCGGATTTGTCAGCATCTGCCGCAGCAAGGGAAACCTCAGGTGAATCCCCCGGAAGTGCAAGAGGGACATTTTGTGATGCAAAATCAATAACGCCGGTGCATCCCGCTTTTGCAATAACAGATTCTGCATACTGATTATCACAACCGGAAGAAACATACATAATGCGATACCCTTTCCATAAATTACCGGAAGGTACGGTTCTGAATAAAAAAAGGAAGACAACAGAGGACACTGATATACATGATAAAATCAGGATTTTTTTAAATGATGGGCTCATATGACTATTCTTCACAAAACAAAAAAAGCAAGCCCGATTGAGAAACCAAGCAGACATCCGACAAACACTTCGAGAGGCGTATGTCCCTGAACTTCTTTCATTGATTTATACTGAATAAGTCTCTGACTGTCGAGAGCTTTACCTATTTCGTTAAGTTTTTTAGCCTGAATGCCGTTCGCACGCCGGACACCGAGTGCATCCCGTATAGTAACAAGAAAAAAACAAAGCGACAGTACAAAAACATCAGAATTAATACCAGAATGGAATGCTATTGCAGTACAAAGAGCAGACACAATTGCAGAATGACTTGAAGGGAGACTTCCTGTACGCCAGAACATCATTTCAAATAATTCAGTAAAACTGTGGATCCGTCCGTAGCAAAGAGAAATAATTGTTTTCATGAACTGGGCACAGAACCAGCTGCAGATGCATGATAAAAAGACAGGATTCATAAAAAACAGCTTTAGCTGCTCTCTTACAGACAACAACATAATGATATACTATCATTAAGGTTTTTTTTTTACTAGCCCTTATTTTTCCGTTGTAGTGACTTTATCCATAATGATATTGACTTCTTCTATAAAAATTCCAGTACTGCCCTCTATTCTGTCAATCATTTTTTTCTGTAGATTGTCAACCCTCTTTGTAAGCGGCAGCCCTGCAGATGAAGAAATATCTGCAGGAATATCAATGGTAATAATAAGACGGTAACCTCTGCTGTCTGTCTTTACTGTCATTTTTTTAACACGGATACCGTCGTCATATTCCCGGATGCATATAGAGGCCATTTGCACAAGAGCTGCCTCGGAAATATTAACACGGCTTTTTTTCGAAAATTCAGGCTGTACAACAGATTTTTCAACAACTTTGCTGTCCCTTCTGCTGTCAGTAGAAACGACATTCAGAGGATTCGAGCGGTGAAATGTAAAGCGGATGCCGTTCGTAAAAATCTGAGGATAACGCCGCCGTACCTCAATTGAGGCAACTGGAATAACATGTTTTCCTTCAATCTGGCGGGATTTTACGGCAAGTTCAATATCTTCTTTACTGACAATATCTTCTATGTGCAGGAATTTCGCCGGAGGAGGAAGCTGCAGGCGGGTTGCAATCTTCATCACCATTTTTTCAGACGTACCAAGTATGAGGATGCGTCTTATATGATAATGTTTTATTTTCCGCGCAATTTCGTCCCGGTGTTCCTTGTCGTCAAAAAGTGCAACGCGGACAGCTCCCATATATGTTTTTTCGCTTTTTGCGGAACGGCCGGCAAGAATTTTGTCGTCCTGTATAAGAAGCCCGTCGTCAATGATAGCATTAAGACCATATCGCTCTGCTACAAGTTTCGCATTGTAACTTTTGCCGGTGCCGCTTTCTCCGACGAGCGCATACACAGTATCAGTCTTGAACGGCTGAAGAAGCTCCTTTAAAATTTTATGTAAGAATTGCACAAAACAAACCTTGGTTAAAGTATAAAGGACTTTCTCCAGTTTATCAATAATTTATTTAACATTTTTTTAAAATTTGTCGAAATGCCTGCTTTCACGGAAACAGGAAGTCCCAACCGATTGTCGGGCACACACACTTCATATGCGTGAAGAAAAAAATCCTGATTCCCGCGTATTGCCTTTCCGCCGTATGCTGTATCGCCGAGAAGGGGAAAACCGTGAAAAGAAGACTGTGCACGTATCTGATGCATTCGCCCTGTCTGTATCGTAAATCTTACGAGCGTTACAGGAGTACCGTTGTATATCCCGCTGTCCAGCGGTTCGACTTTTGTATAAGCACGCTTTCCTCCCTGTTCAGGGGTCTTTACGATGCTGACTGTATGGAACGCACTTGAATCATCTGTTTCCTTTTCAATAAAATCTTCCCACTCATACATCGCGGATACCTTCCCCTGAACAAGACCAATATATTTTTTTTCAAGTTCGTGGGAAGCAATCAAATCTGAAAACCACCGAGCCCCTTCCAGGCTCCATGAAAAAAAAAGCACTCCGGTTGTCTTCCGGTCAAGCCTGTGCAGAGGTCCCGGAGCAAAAGAAAGCGATGCAGGCATTTTATCTTTTACAGAAGCATAATATGATGCAACATCATCCGCAATGGAATTCTTTCCCTGTACTGTAATATCGTAGGGCTTGTTCAGCACTAAAAAATGTTCATTTTTAAAGATGATTTCATAAGGAAACTTATAACCGGCGTGAACATCTGAAGCAGCCGTACCCTGGGTTTCAAGCAGGAATGAAGCTACAGACAGGATATCTCCCTGAAAAACACGTGAATCAGCTCCGATTTTTTTGTCGTTAATGCGGATAAATCCCTTACGGATTGAACTGTAAACTGATGAAAGACTTGCTGCCGGCAGAAAACGGCGGAGCACCCTGTCTGCACGTCTCCCGTTGTCTCCCGGACCGGCTTCAAATTTTTCGAACTTCATTTCATTCTGCAGGCCTTGCCTGATATCTGTGTTTCGGCACACGGACTGTAATGCCCAGAGATGTAAGCACCGCCCTGACGGCAAATTCAAGCTCGCTTCTCTGCGGATTCATAGGCAGCACGAACCTGCGGCACTCGTTCCATGTCCGCATGTATAATTCAGCAGGCGAAGTATTCGCGGCAATTTCCCTTTTCCAGTCGGTAAGCGTATCCACAAAATCCGTAATAAGGAAGACAAGCTTCCGGCCCAACCGGGCATCATCGCCGGCGGTACAAAGCTTATCGAGTTTTTTGAGATTCAGCATATACGAACTTTCAAAATTTTTGTCAGCATACATCAACGCGGAGGCAGCAGGCTGCAGATACATATACAAATCTGTATCAAGTGCTTCACGGACTATGTCGTACGCATGGCCGCTGTTGATTATTTTAAGCAGCTCTTCCGTAAGCCGTGACGGCGATATTTCGGCGAGAAGGTTTGCTGAACGTCGGATTTTCCGGCGCAGTGTAAAAGACATCCGTGCACATGTTGTTGCAGAGTATTTTACTGCACGAAGCATACGCACCGGATCCTCAACAAATATTCTGTCAAGGGGTATAACAGGTCGGAGGATATGCTTCCGGATATCGCGCACACCGCCGACATAATCAATTATCTGTTCTTTAACAGGATCATAATAAAGTGCATTAAGAGTAAAATCACGGCGGCGTACATCTTCATCCATGGAACCAAAATCATTTCCGACTGAGCCGTCCGCTATAGAGCGGAACGTACACACCTCAAAAATTTTTGCCCCTGAAATAACATGCACAAGCCTGAAGCGACGGCCGATTATACGGGAATTTCTGAAAATTTTCTTTATTCTTGACGGCGTTGCATCTGTTACAATATCAAAATCCTTGGGAATGTTGCCCACGATCAGATCGCGGACAGCCCCTCCCACAACGTAAGAATTGAAACCTGCATCCCGCAGGCGTTCAACTATACGAAGAGCATCAATATCAATTTTTTCCTTCGGAATACCATGTTCTGATTTTGTATAAATTACAGCTTTTTTAACAGGTCTGCCGTTTTTATCAGTTCCATAACGAATAAGCACAATAAATGATAATATGACGTGTAGACCCGTTTCGTCAAGTCTGACTTTCCGACTTACAGTTTGTGATTCCTGCTGTTTATCCACACCAGCAGATCAGCTGTTACCTCGTCCCGGTTTCTCTCGTTAAACAGTTCATGGCGGGCACCGGGATATTCCTTAAACGACACATCAGTCATTCCGTTCCGTTTATAGATTGCAATAAGTTTTTTTATAGTCTTTCCGTAACTCCCGACAGGATCTTCACTGCCGAATATAAACAATACCGGCAGACTGCACGGAATTTTCTTCATATTGGAACCTTTATGTATTGTTTTGAGCCCATACATCATGTCACAGTAAAAACCCACAGTCGGATTAAATCCGCACCATTTGTCGTCAAGATACACCTGTACATTCGTCGGGTCCCGGCTTAACCATTCCTGTCCGTTCACTGCATCGGGAATATGTTTCGTATATCCGCCGAATGCCATTTTTCTGAGAAAATCAGAATGCGCCTTTTTTCCGTGAAAAAGTGCTATAAGACGCGCACAAAATTCCCCTGCTGTCGCAAGAGGTACGCGGGGCCCCGCCGTTCCACAGAGAACACATGAGTCAATATGAGATGCGTAATTTTCAATATATGATTGAGATACAAAAGAACCAAAGGAATGCCCGAGCAGGACTATTTCTTTGCCCGGGAAGTCACTTTTAACTTTCATAATCACTTCATCAACATCCTTTACAACCCGGTTGAATCCGTCGTTTTCCGCAAGCAGACCAAACATACCTTTTCCATCCTGTTCTGCTCTGCGGGCAGTCTTTCCGTGTCCCCTCTGATCATGGGCAGAGAGCACCCACCCGTTCTCTGCAAGAATTGAACCCAGACGGTCATACCGCCTGGCGTGCTCAACCATCCCATGAATCAACTGAATAACACCCTTTATCTCCTGCCCCTCATCCGGAACCCAGCGGTTTACAGAAACGTCAATGCCATCGTCCATTTTTTGATAAAAGTTTTGTGTCTGCATAATTACTATCCCCTATTTTGAAAATCTGATACACTATTTAAAATGTGTATGAAAACTATTATAGCAGAAAAGATGACCTTCGGGGGAGACTGCATCGGAAAAAGAGACGGAAAGACCGTATTCATTCCGTATGCCGTTCCGGGAGAAACGCTCGAAGTTGAAATAACTGGTTCCAAACGCGATTATGATACAGCCCGTATAGTAACTATTCTTGAACCGTCCACACACCGAATCCAGCCTGCCTGTCCGTATTATGGTTCGTGCGGCGGCTGCAATATGATGCATATAGAACCATCTTTTCAGCACGAACTGCG